>Ga0209986_10004552_pt1 | contig 11717 bp, 13 predicted proteins | sample BlataG_FD_183168 | JGI IMG/M metagenome (GOLD analysis project Ga0209986, IMG submission 183168) | Deep subsurface microbial communities from Black Sea to uncover new lineages of life (NeLLi) - Black_00105 metaG (SPAdes) (version 2) | ecosystem: Environmental > Aquatic > Marine > Oceanic >...
ATTTAGCAGTTTCATTTTAATAGTATCAACCTTTTTAATTACTTTGCGAAGCTATGTTCTTATTTATTCATCTATTACTTCAATAAATCTGGAATGATGGAATAAAGGGAATAATGGAATAATGTTTTCTATGCAAATGAATATTCCCAATTCCCATTAATGAAATTGCATCTTGCCAAACCCTCAATTTTTTGTAACCTCTGTTTCTATTTTTTCTGTCTTTTTCTTTTAAAATTTCCTAAATTGTTAATAATCAAATAAAAGTAGTTGAGCCCAATATAATTCTGCAAAAATGCTTCTGGCACCATATTCCAATATTCCAATATTCCATTTATTCCATAACTCATTATTTTTTTCGTTTAGTTTATCTGATTAGTTACACTTATTTATTTTAGCAGAAGGTGTTAAAAATAGAATAATTTTATTGTTTTACAAACAATTCAACATGAATATATTATACAATCCTTACGCTTTCCATGTTCCTCATAATTTGTAAAAATCCGATCCTTTTTGTAATTTTATTACCCCATTAAGCTAATCCATTCAACGCAACCTTTATGCCCTCAATTACATCTATATTTAAAGCACAGCTTATACCGATTATCAATCAAAATGTCGCATAAATTCACTATGCTCTTTATGCTTCTTTGATTGTATACCGGCATAAACCATTGTAAAATTCAAAAAACCATAATTGGCTTTTTGAATTACAATTGGTAATATCAATTTTGCAAAAATTAATTGCTAAAAATGGGGACATCTTGATTTTTTTGGAATAAAGATGCAGAACATATGAATCAAGTTTTAACTAAATATTATTTATTATGAGAAAATTATTGATATTAACGATGCCCTTTTTATTAATAATGGGAGGCCTTATCGCTCAACAAAACCAGGCGTGGGATTATCCTGTAAAGCCAGGGTCAGAAGAGTGGGAAAAACTTAAAAACAACAAACAAAAAGTTGATGCGTGTCAAATTCCCCAGAATGTTTTAGCACAAATGAAAACAAAGGATTTGGTTGAGGCATGTTTAAATTATCCGCTTTTACGTGACATCATGGCCTTTAATTTTTTGCAAGACGGTATTAATAAGCTAACAGAAAATTTTAAAGGATTTAATGAATTACTAATAAGAGAAGATGCTGCTAAATTATTAATCTTAAAATATCAAAAAATTAAACCGGGCGAATTTAATAAAAGTTGGTCTCTTATTCAAAAAGGAGATTATGCTTTTAATATAATGGCCATCGAAATACTTCTTTCTCAAAGAGAATTATTAAATACATTAAGCAAAAATGAAAAGAAAGAATTAGTAAAACAATTATTAAAAAACTTTGAAGAAAAAAATGACCCTGAAGTATATGGATCATTAAGTCAGATGACTATTGGATTATGCTTAATCAGGATATTGGAACAAGAAGAATCAATGATAAATATTCCGACTAATATTTCTAATAATGATTTAATACTTTTTTCTGAAAAAGCCAATTTACAAAATGCGCAACTTTTGCCTTCAATAATTATTATGGCTGAAGATTTTATAAAATAAAAATTAAATGATATGAAAAAAATAGTTATTCTCACTTTAGTAATTTTCTTAGTATTACTAGCCTGTAAGAAAAAGGAAGCTACAGTATGCGGTGTTGATGACCCAGCTACCCAACTTCCGTGGTTAAATGAAATAATAACCTTAGCTGAAACGGATACCACAGGTAATTATTATGGAACAATTTATCTAGAATATTATAACAATAAACCTGTGTTTTTCACCGATATGAAAATGGGAAGTGGTGGTTTGATTGGATATTGGTTTCAGTGTGATGGAAGCACGTTTACTATTGATGACAGAAATGAATTTCTGACTTTTTCTAATAATATGAAATTGAACAAGATAGTTTATACAAATATATAATTTAAAAATTAAACATAAATGAAAAGCACTTATCATATAAAATACACTAAAGTTCTTATAATATTTCTTTTTATGTCTTTTTGCTTAAAAATGTTAGCATATAATGATATTCAAAGTAATGTTAAAACTCCAAAAGATAGCCCAGTAACAGCCTGGATTACGGATGAAAGCTCCGAAGCCACTCGTGCTAGTTACGATAATTATTGGGCTCTTACCAGACCTGATGCTGACCAAATAGAAACTTACGATGGTTTTAGTTCCACAAGAAGATTCAATTGTCATGGATATGCATGGCATATAATAGAAGGAGGGAGTGACAGATGGATTGGCTATCATTACACAACTGAAGAGGATATTTATATGACCGATGGAAGCTATGTTCAGGTAGTCAATGAAATGTATCCCGGAAAAGTATCCTGGGGCAGTGGAGATCATTCAGCGATAACAACAAGTCAAGCTGGCAGATATAAATCAAAATGGAATGAATGGCCTTTAATGGAACATGATTGGGATGACACACCTTTTGGTACAACAAACTTAAAGTATTATGTTTCAACAAGTATAAGTGGGAGTTCGTCAGTATTATGTAATAACTCTACAAGAAATTTCTCGGCGAGAAATATTCCTAATGCTGACTATGATTGGACTGTAGGACCGGGCTTAACTTTGAATAGTGACGGCAACTATAATACTTCTGTTACAGCAAATAGCTCCTATTCCTGCGAAACATGGATAGAAGTTGAAATTACAAGTCCTTTAGGAGGAAGTAATGAAGATGTAAAAACATCTCCTAGAGTTGGCTTTTGGGTTTGGGTAGGCACCCCAATCCCTGGGATTAGCGGGGCGTATGATCCGGCTTGCCATTGCCAGACATTTATGCCCGAGGTAGGCGAAGAATATTATTTCTGGGCACTAACCGAGAACCCCTCAACAAACAATTCTGACTATTACTGGAAAATATACCCTCCTGCCGGGGCAAACCTGGGCTATGATTACACGGTTGACTACGGGAAGAAAATATATTTTACAGCGCCGGTAGAAGGCACCTATACCTTTATGTTAAAACAAAACTGGACATGCGGTTGGAGCAGCTTTGCCGAGGAATACCGTGAGTTTTTTGGTTTTTGGTTTGGCCTTTTGTTTTCGCCCAACCCTACTATCGGCGAAACCACCTTAACCATTGAACCGAAGGGCGGAAAAGCTTTCGATGAAAATGCAGGGTGGGAACTGGAGGTATACAGCCAAGCCTATGTTCTGAAAGAGAGAAAAACCAAACTAAGAGGCAAAAGTACTATAATAAAAACTACTGGCTGGAAAGCAGGTATTTACATTGTTCGCGTAAAATACAAAGACAAGTTTTTGCATGGGAAACTGATGGTTAAGAAATATAAACCATAAGTTTATTGAGAGCCTCACTTGAAGTGAGGCTCTCAATATTATTTTAATGGTTATTGAATCAAATAATTTCTCGTGGCTTGTCACGAGGTTTTCTCTTTCTCTCCCCTGAAATCAGCGGGCTTTTTTCGTTTTTAAATTCCCCCACGCAACCTTTTTGCCCCTAATTACATCTTTACAATCCTTACGCTTTCCATGTTCCTCATAATTTGTAAAAATCCGATCCTTTTTGTAATTTTATTACCCCGTTAAACTAATCCATTCATTCCGGCTTTTTTATTAAACTACAGATATGAAAACAATAGACCTTTCAAGATATGCACATAACAGGCATAAAGAAAAAGAACGAAGGAAAACTTCACCCGGTCCGGTCATTACCTTATCCAGGGAATTTGGTTGTCCGGCTAAAATTCTTGCAAGGGAGTTCGTAGAAACCCTCAACAAAAGGATACCAAAAAATAAATGGGGATGGGTCAGCAAAGAGATAATGGAAAAGTCAGCCAAAGAATTAGATGTAAAACCATCCGAAATTAAATATGTATTCAATTATGAAGAAAAAGGTCTTTTTGATCAAATATTGGCTGCGCAGGCAAAAAAGTATTACCAGAGTGACAAGAAGATCAGAAAATCAATTTCCAATGTCATAAAAGCAATTGCCATAGAAGGTTACGTTGTCATTGTCGGAAGAGGAGGAGCAGCTATTGCCAAAAACATCCCAAATTCGTTACACATAAAACTCCAGGCTCCGATAGAATGGCGTGCAAAATCCGTTAGTGAAAAACATAATATTTCCATTGAAGAGGCAAAAAAAATCTGCATTGATTATGACAAGAAACGAAAACAGTTTTTAGACTATTATTGGGGAAAACCTTCCGATATAACACTATTTGATGTTATCTATAATTGTTGCAAAATGAGCCGGGAGGAAATTGTGGAATCGGTTATTCTTCTTTTGGAGATGAGGAAAATAATAAAATAACAATAATATTCAAAGTGTCATGTAAAGGACAAAATGATTGTTATCAAAAGATAAAAGACAAAAGGAAAATGTAAAAAGTAAATATCGAATATCCAACACCGAATGAAGAATAATGAAGGAATTAATTACCCCTATCCTTTATTCAACAATTTAGCAATTTAACAATATCTTTAGCTGCCTTCTGCAACTGCAACTGCTACCTTATCCAGCACCTAACATATAACTTATAAAAATTAACTTATAAAAATTTAAAACATCCTATTTCTTTTCCTATCAACATACTGATTAGTTACAAAATATACTCCCGTCTATTTATTTATATATATCCAGGCATCCAGTTCAACCGTATCCCTGAAATGTTCCAGGTCGATAATTGCTTTCTGCAAATTTTCAAATTTCCTTGCTGAAACAAGGTTGAAATCATTTTCCGAGAATAATATCTCCGTTGCATAACCCATTTTTGAATAATATTCAGAATAAAGATCAGCATATTCAGGGGTTTTAAAACTTCCAACTATGATATGATATTTAAACCGGAAAAGCCATTCCATCTCCTCCTGCTCAATCCTTTGGAGTGAATCAAGCCTTGCCTGCTCCCTTGCCTGCATTAGTTCAAGTTGCTGCCTGATTGAATCAGCTATACGGATGCTGTCCTGTTTCAGATAAAAAGCCTCAAGCGTATCAACCTTTTTACCAAACCAGCCTTTATCTTCAATAAACTTACATGAATTTGCAAAAAGCAGCGTCAGAATAAACAGAATAAATAAATGTCTCATTTTTGTTAATTAAAATTATTCATTGTCAATTAATTATTTGAAACAAAAGTAATTATTATAATCTTAAAGTCCAATTGTCTTTTTGTTTTGATTTTTGTATTTTAGAAAAAAAAACTTAACCTCTTGCATTATGAAAACAATTATTCGCTTTTTTGAAGACAGTGTTGAAAAATTCGGAAACAATATCTATATGTGGGAAAAACGGAATGGTATATACGAAGGAACAACGTATAACGAAATAAGAGAAGCTGCCAATCAGGTTGGCGCCGGATTACTACGCCTTGGAATAAAAAAAGGGGACCGGGTTGCCCTGCTTTCCGAAGGCAGAAATGACTGGATCGTAAGTGAGCTTGGAATCCTTTATGCCGGAGGAATAAACGTCCCCTTATCGGTTAAATTAGGTGATCCTTTGGATGTTAAATTTCGTTTGGAACACTCAGGTTCCAAAATGGTAATTGCCTCAAAAGGACAGGTTTGGAAGATAAAAGAAATAAAATCCGGACTTAACGAGTTGGAAAAAGTAATTCTTCTGGATGCCGAAAATGAGTATGAGAAAGATGAAATTTTTATGGGGGAGGTAAGAAAGACGGGCGCTGAAATGCTGCAGACAAACAGGGAAGAATTTAATAAAACATGGCAATCCATACAGGAGAATGATTATGCAAACATTTGCTATACCTCCGGAACAACGGCTGATCCCAAAGGAATTATATTAACCCATTTGAATTATGTGGCAAATGTTGAACAAGCCTATACTCTTATGGATATACCACCAAGTTACAAGACATTGTTAATTTTACCCTGGGATCATTCTTTTGCACACACTGCCGGTTTGTATAGTTTTATGGGTAAAGGAGCAAGTATTGCCTCCATTCAGCCAGGTAAAACCCCGATGGAAACCCTTAAAAATATACCACAAAATATAAAGGAGATCAAGCCAGGTTTATTATTAAGCGTCCCCGCCCTGGCTAAAAATTTCAGAAAGAACATTGAAAGAGGAATTCGTGAAAAAGGGCCTTTCGTTGAGAAACTTTTCAACATGGCTATGAAACTGGCATATAATTATAACAGGGAAGGATATAACAAAGGAAAGGGTATGCAAATCTTTAAAAAACCAATTTATGCTTTGTTTGATAAAATATTATTTAAAAAAGTACGTGAAGGGTTTGGAGGAAAAATTGATTTCTTTATTGGCGGAGGCGCCTTGCTGGATATAGAATTACAACGTTTCTTCTATGCCATCGGAATACCCATGTTCCAGGGCTATGGACTATCCGAAGCTGCTCCGATTATCTCATCCAACGCTATGAAAAAACATAAACTGGGATCTTCAGGCTTTCTTGTTGAAAACCTGGAATTAAAAATTTGTGATGAGGATGGGAATGAGCTTGCTACAGGTGAAAAAGGCGAAATTGTTGTTAAAGGCAATAATGTAATGCCCGGTTACTGGAAGAATGAGGAAGCAACGAATAATACCCTGAAAGAGGGATGGTTATACACCGGTGATATGGGTTATATGGATGATGATGGATTTCTGTATGTACTTGGAAGGTATAAAAGTCTTTTAATCTCAGACGATGGCGAAAAATACAGTCCGGAAGGAATTGAAGAAGCAATCACAGAACAATCCGTATTTATCGATCAGTGCATGTTGTATAATAATCAAAATCCTTATACCGTAGTATTAATTGTCCCCAATAAGGAATCCATATACCGGTTTTTGAAAGAAACTAATCTCTCCTGCAGTACAAAAGAGGGACAAGTTGCTGCTTTAAAAAAACTGGAATCGGAAATTAATGAATACAAAACCGGGGGGAAATACGAAAATATGTTCCCGCAACGTTGGCTGCCTCCTGCTGTTGGAGTCCTCGATGAAGCGTTTACAGAAGAAAATCAGTTACTTAATTCCACTTTAAAAATGGTTCGTGGTAAAATTGTTGAAAAATACCAGTATCTTCTTGACTTTTTATATACCCCTGAAGCAAAAGATATTACGAACGAAAAGAATATTCAAGCTATTTATATTAAAAAATAAGATTAATTATGCCTTAAAATAGCGCCTGCCAGCGCCCCGGTATGGTTTCCGTTTTTAACGGTTACTTTACCAATGCCGGTAGACAAGCCAAAGCTGCCAATTGAGCAGCTCAAGCGGTATTCCAATAATTTGCACCATTTGGCTCCAAAACCAACCCCAACCCGCCCCCCACCGCTCCCAGTCCAATGAACACCTGGAGGACTCCCAATCCATTGACCAAACCCTTATTCTTCCTCGAAGTTGTTTCCATTCTAACCTGAAAAATTCATAAATTTTATGAATTTTTCTGCTGACGTAGGAATAATCAATAGTTGAGGACTTCTCAACTATTGATTTTCCCCAGTCAGGGTTAGCCTGTACTATTCATAAATATTGAAAAATGATAATATTTATGAATACGTCAGGCTAAATAGTCCGTACATGAATTTGTATCATAATGATCTCCGTCAACTAAATCTGCTTAACGCTGAGGGTCACCTGCGCCAAAAGCTTCCACAAAATTTCTTAAAAACAAAAACCTTTCAAAAATAAAAAATTTAACTAAACGCTGCGGGTTTTGGTGTCAGGTGTACTGGCTTGTTCGACTTTTGAACATTCTAAGTCCTTCTTCTTTATCCGGGCCCTCAATAATTTGGTTCTTTTATAGAAATCCTGCAAATTTTGGATGTCTCTAACTATTTTCTGTATCCTTGTCATTTTCCAATGCTTCAATATCTGCAATATCTTGCTTTGAATTTCTAAGACGTTTCATCCAGATTAAATCCTTACGACTTGCAATACATGTTAAGCCGTATTCAGTCTTCTCGACAACAGCATTCTTAATTATTTCTTTATGTCTTTCTTCATTGCCTGCCAGCAAGTCTATTGTAAGCGAATCTTCCCCTTCAATTTTGGTTAATCTGTGAAGTGTAATATTCGTATTCTTGAAAGTCCATGGGTTCGCTTCAATTGTATACCCCATTTTTTTCAAGAGGGATTTGAGATTATCAATGTCTTTAGCAAGAAGCAGAAGATCAATATCTTTGGTATACCTTGGTTGGGTATGAAACGATAACGCAATGCCTCCGACAACCGCATACTGAATATTTGCTTCATTTAACTTTTTAATTATAGAAAAAAATTCGTCGTATATATTCATTATCTTGTTATCTAATATTATGTTCTACCGCAAATTATCATATAATACTCATATATCCAAGTAAAAACGGATTCCATATAATACTAGTTTTTTAAATAAATATAATATCCGGAGCCCGTTTGATACACCTGGTGATTTGCAAGATTAAAAAAATGATTTTGGATTATTGTTTTATTTTGCACGAAAACCGCAATTCTCATAATTATGATCATCCATACTGATTTCTCCAGGTAATAATTTTGGTGTCGAAAAGTGTTTAACGGCGATTGCTAACCTGCACGATGACGTTTACTGCAGAACTATCTTAACACTGAAAGCCTGAATTTACCACCTTTTGTTTGAAAATCCCCGAACCCCCCGTGTCGGGTTGAGCAAATTGTTATAAAGCTTTTTACTTTAATATTATTTTTTCAAAGAAGTGAGGATATTCGATAAAGAAATATGCTTAAAATTCTGAGAATATGGTCCGGCAGAAAAGGCTCCCCCCTCATTTCTCTTTACATAGAATTCTGATGCACCATATGTTATGTACCGATATCGGGTAAATTGACAATCAATCCTTCAGTAATCACCTCGTATTTTCCCTTTGAAGTGACGTAGTCGATCAGCTTTAATAAGTTATCGTCGTGGAAGCGCTCATTTTTATAGTCTTCAAAATAGCTCATAATTCTCCTTGCCAATTAGATCTAATTTTAAATCATTTTTAGCATCATAAATTTTAATATTATTAAATCCTGCGTAAACATCCTTATCAGATCAATAAACATGACATCTGTCAGTGTCCGATACAATGCCGCTAACTTGTAATAATTTATCAAATCTCTGTAACATGCTGATTTTTCATCCGATTTATTCTATTAATATGAGTGACACATAAGAGCAGTGAAATTCTTTGGATTTTACAACTTCCATGGTGAATCCGCAATTTCTTGCAGTTTGATATACATCAATGCCACACGCTTCCATAGCTGGACGTGCTCGAGAAGCATATTTGCAAGGTTTATTAGTGTCACAACTCTTGCATAATCTACAAGGACCTGCGGTCATGCCAAATGCTTTATAATACCCATCAAGAAATATTTCTCGTTCAAGGCTTGCGACAATATCTTTAATTTGTATAAATATTTTTGGTTCATCTAAGAAGTAGATATTTTCAATCTGCATTAAAAGCCCTTTTGAATATTCATCCAGCATTTTTCTTGTAAATTCCGGCGTAGGAGAGTATGGAGGACAGGTGAGTTGTTTTCCATATTCCTGGCAACCATATTGACATCTCAACCTTACCCAATTTTCAGCTACAACATTTTTAGTATCAATGATCTTTGCTCTTGATATCCCAATAGATTTTGCCTTTTTTATATATGCATCTAACTTCGACATATTTTTACTCCCTATAAGAGAACATATTTTCTGGTTTCGGGTAGCATTATATTTGCCTCCTTTCAATATCCTGATGTTACTCTTTTGTATGATAGAGTTCTATAAAAGAATCCATACCCAAAATTGTGTCAATAATTGGATGATCATTCATCAGGAATGGTGAATGGATAGCAGCGGATATCAGCATATATAAATCCAGTCTTCCCCCTTTCCTTCTGCTCTTGAATCCAAGTGTCAATGCCGATTTCTTTTATTCTTTTTCCATCTGGAATGAGCAAGGGATACCCTTTTGCAATCTCAAGAATCCATTTACATGGATAAAATTTACAGAAGACACACAGATCAATTTTTCTTTTTCGAGCGCATTTTCGAATGGAGCAAAAAGGTGGTCCGCCATTCTGTCGGCATCCATGGCAAACCTTGTCAGGATTGCACAGGGCGTTCAGAAACTGCCAAAATTCTTCAAATCCATGTAGCTGTTTACCCTTATGACAGTTCAAGCCACAGGGCGTAAGAATATTCAATATATTCTTGTATTCCATTTAACCTTACTCCTTTCATATAACGTACTTATAAAAAAGGTATAGAGTATTTGCGATACTTTTAATAAGTAAATCGGGCTGTTAGATGAATGTCATCTTTCATAATTTTATTTTGATACATCGTTATATCGGAAACAATCCACCGTATGATCATTTACTATTCCAGTTGCCTGCATGAAGGTATAACGGGTGCTAGCTGAGCTGCATGACAGTCTGAGAGCGAGCTTGCTCGCTGCTTAGGCTGCGAGTCAGCTCGCACCCGTTAGACCTTAGAATACAAATTATTACTATTTAACTGTCTTATCCAAAGGCATATCTAAACTTTCATACAAATATTTTCTGCCAGCTTTGTCCCGCTTTAAAATCTCGCGGGCATATTTTGCAACCTCTTCCGCAACCCCTCGCGGGACGACAATAACTCCATCACCGTCAGCTACAATAATATCTCCCGGACAAACAAGTACGCCACCGATTACCACCGGACGATTGACAGATTCTAACTCATTCCTACCTGGGCGTATGCCACGTCCTTTTTTTCGTAAATATAAAGGGACTTTTTCTATAGCAATTTCATCTGTATCCCTTGCGCTTGCATCTGTGACTACGCCAACTGCACCTCGACTATGCCAGAATAAAATATTGTAAGAACCAATAGAACCAATATCATTTCCCTCAACATCATCAATGACGATGAATGTCCCCGGTTTAATTACTTTTGCGAAAGCTTCGTGCGAATAGGTGCCGTAAAAATGACCTTCCCACTTTTGAAAATCCTCCCCTGACGTAGGCCTATCTGGTCGCTGAGTTGGGACATATCGAGCCGTAACAGCAACACCCCTAACTTGATGCGATAAATTCTCTAAATCAATCCAATCCGCATGAATTGCAGGATCTACTAAACCTGTGCCTGGTAGTCCAACCATGTCCATACCATCAGAAACGTCAGCGACGCGTAGCCCTTCAAAAAGTTTCAAAATTCCAGCATTCTCTTCATCTGAATATATTTTTGTTTCGATGAAGTTCATTCCCTTTTCGAGTTCTGTTTTATCCATCTCTTGTGACAAAACATGTGACGTCAAACATATAAAAATATATAGAAAGAGCAGTTTTTTCATAGTCATTTCTCCTTAAAAAAGAATATTAAATTAACATTGAATTTGGCATAATTTGATTGATAACAAATATAGGCCTAACACGAGCATAACCGGTGTTTTTCGCGCAGCGAAAAACATCCGCGTTAATGCACATGTTAGGCGGTGCGCAACTCTCTCGGTTGGACCTCAATCTCTGATCTGGGACACCCCCCACAAGGTCTCTCAGTATATCCCAGGAATCAACCGATAGCGCACGCGTTGTGCATAATCTCGATAGCCCGACAATTCTTCCTGTAAAGTCTGGTCTTCAAGTGCGGTTCTAATCACCCCCCGATGATTGCTGCTACAGCCGCAGGTATCAGAGTCCATAACGAACCCAGAGCAAGAACAATACCGAACAGTGGAAGCATACTTCCGGCATAACCTGGATGCCGTACAAACCGGTACGGACCAGTATCACACACC
>Ga0209986_10004553_pt1 | contig 11715 bp, 5 predicted proteins | sample BlataG_FD_183168 | JGI IMG/M metagenome (GOLD analysis project Ga0209986, IMG submission 183168) | Deep subsurface microbial communities from Black Sea to uncover new lineages of life (NeLLi) - Black_00105 metaG (SPAdes) (version 2) | ecosystem: Environmental > Aquatic > Marine > Oceanic >...
GGCCCGGTAGCTGACGACCTCGCGGTAGTGTGTATCGAGCCCGATGAACCGGTTGGGACTTCGGGCCAGCATGGTCAACATACCGTTATGCTGGACTTTCATATCGCGCCGTTCGTCGCCTGTTTGCCAGTACCAAATGGGCGAGCCATTATTATCAAAGATGACGTTATAGGAATCGCTGCCGCTTTTCCGGTTATCAAGGAATATATAATCCGGGTCCGGATTGTCATTGATCGTGATGTTGATATGCGGAAAGTTGCCGGGTACGGAGACTCCGTTTGGCATAATCATAGGCCCGTCGAGCGCAGCGGCGGAAACCGCGTCTTCGGCCGCCATAGTCATGTCCGCTGTGGGCAGCGCCTCACATTCCGTATCAGGCGTCGCCTGCTTATTTACGACCTTATCGCGTGCTGCCGAGCCACTGCTTGTCGCTTGCAGCAATGTGCTCGCAGGTGCTGGGGCCGGCATGGGCCCGGAAACCATAAACTGATATTGATACGACTCAACTACGGCAGGAACACAAGGATCTACTGCTGGTGCCAACGTCACCGTGACAAGCTCGTCATTCGAGAAACCCGACGACACCTCAAAGATGACCGTCCTGTCATCGCCGGCAATCTTGCTCTGGCCTGCGTGGGGTCCACTGGCTTGGCCTGTCACCGTAATGAATGTCGACAAGTTGGTGAGGTCATAAGGTGAAACTTCCTCAAAACGCACGAGAAAATACCTTGTTTGCGACGATACATACTCAGCTCCGGGTACTGGAGACAGATACAGGTAGCCATTCTGGCGATATCCAGTAGGCCAGACAATAACGTTTACCACATCGCTGACGTCCTTATCACCGTCATTGGCACTGAAATTTAATACATACAGACCGGGTACATCGAAGGTTGCAGTCGGTTCGCACATAAAGACCGTTCCGGGAGGATTCGGCGAACTCTCGTATGTGAACGCCTCGCCGTTAGTGGGATTTCCCGACCATACTATACCGTTGCTGTCCAAAGGCACGGAAACTACCGACCAGTTCCAGCGCAGCTTGTTAGGATCGTTCGTATCCGGTGCTGCCGGATTTTCCGGCAGCGGCAGACCGTCATCCTTGACCGTGCCATTCAGGTTAACCGAATTCGTAGGATACGTGAGCGTTATATCGGGTCCGGCGTTTACTTGTGGGCGCACATTTTCACCGGAACCCGTGTATTGCACATTGTCGAAATTCACGGTGGTCGTCGTACCCTCTTCATGGGAGGTCACCGCCAAACCAAGCAGGACCTCGGCCGCCATAGACACGTTCGTCGTGCCCTGAGTCACCCAGGTAACACCGTCGTTGAGCGAATATTCACCTTCGAACGTGTTGCCTGTACGGGTTAGGCGTACCCAGACGGGATAGGGCTGCGTCGAGCCGCTGTTGGTGGTGAAGGATTCGTCACCGGTATTCGGTCGGCACTGTAAAGCCATGAAGTGGCTCGCACCGGTGTTCCGAGTGACCGCCATGTACGAATGTTTGGAGTTTGCCGCCGTGGATTCGCGGATCATCACGCCAGCTTTACTCCATTCGTTGCTGCCGCCCGTAAATCCCGGCGCCAGGACGCGGGCCTCAATGAAACCGTCGCCACTCAACGGGAAATACGCGTAATGAAACTCGTCACTCGTATCCCAGATGTCGGCCCCATCGCCTACAATGGTCCAGGTACCATTCGATTCGTTGGCACTACCGCCGCTTGTGTCGATATCCATATTCGACCAGCCCTGTGGCAGTTGGCCCCATACTGTTCCGCCGCAGAAAGCCATTATGAATACACAACTAATAAAAACAGTTTTTTTCACCTTTCAATTCCTCGAATATTGAATGTACACAAATTGAAAACGCCTAATGTTAGCGGGTATCAACTTCCTTTTTCACACCTGACTGATTTTTGAATCCTGTCAATTCGGTCCTCCGGGGCTGCTATCGGCTTTCAATAAAATGCGAGCATGTGTTAGTTTGCGTGCCGAGGCCTTTCCCGTCGAAACCAACTGTTGCAGTGTTTGGCGTCCCTGCTTAGTCAACTCAACGATAAATTTCTTTTTCATAACAGATATCTTTACCAATAGCTTACCATTGTGGTTTTGCACTTTTCTCGGCAGGAAGACCAAAAAAACATCAATTCACTTGTGAAAGAGCACCAGAACAACGGTAATGAAAATATCTCTATTTCTTATCATCTGACCACTCCTTTTGCCCGGAAAAGTAAAAATCACCCCGACACCTTATTTTATAACAAATCAGCCACTGTGACTCAAGGAATACCCTTAAACGGGAATTCCTCTATTTACCATCAATTTCACTTCGTTCTTCTACATTCGATACCCTATAATACCAAAGTTCCCTTAAAAACGTAAGCTATCCGACCACTTTCACCAAATAATTTCACCAAAACCGTAGCACTCAGGCCAAATCTTGATTTCAGAGCCGTCATCGGCACTGTTTGGGCATGCTTCTTACGCTCCTCCTGCAAAAATTGACGAACTTTTGATGAATTGAATAAGGATTACAAGTAGTTGACAAGTGAAGTTGCAAGTGAATAACAAGGGATTTACCACTGGCGACTGACGCAAAATTGATACTGACTTTACTGCAGAACTTGCCCCTTATATTGTCAAAGGCTACTTTGCTGTTTAGGTAATTCGGATTTCATCATGATGGGGCCCAGCAGGTAGCCGAGAATCATTGTTGTCCCTGTACCGATGACAATCAACCAGCTCCAGGCCAGGTCGATTACCTGGTATTTGGAAAGCAGCATAAGAGCCAGTGTAAGCAGTGTACTTACAACCATAGCTACGATATTGCCCTGGTTTGCCCTTCGCTTTGTGAGCAACCCCAACAGGAAAATACCTAAAATTGCCCCACCGGTGATAGAAAATATTTCGAAGGCGAACCAAAGAATATTCTTGACCGGATCACAGGCCAGGGCAATCATCGCCAGGATTAAACCGAAAACAACGACGCCGGCCCGAGAAGCCAGCAAATAATGCTTTTCGGATGCCTTGTTTCTGGTTAAAGGTCGGTAAATATCCGTTATGAAAGAAGAAGCAAGCGAACTGAGCGGAGAATCGATGCTGGCCAAAATAATAGCTGCCAGGAGCAGACCTTTCAAGCCGACCGGCAAGGAATTGGCTACAAAATGAGAGAGAACCTCCTTGGCCCTGGCCGGTGCGGTGACATCAGCATTCTGTTGATAGAAGACATAAAGCAATGTTCCAATCGCCAGGTAGAGGCACATAACGGGAATAACGGTAATAATCGTTGAGATGAGGGTTTTTTGGCTGGCCTTGCGAGTTTTGACGGTGAGCAAACGCTGGGTCATTTCCTGGTCGGTGCCGAACGACGCCATGCCGATGAAGAAACCGCTAAGACTGCCGACCCAGAAAGTGGTGGGGTCGTTGAGATTAAAATCAAACCTTACTGCACTCAATCGCCCCGCTTTCTCAGCGATCTGCCAGGCCTCACCCAATCCACCCTGGATTTGATAGATAAGGTAGATGAACAAGGCAACACCAGCCACGAAAAAACAAATCGCCTGGTACGCACCGGCCCAGACGACGGCTTTGATGCCTCCGAATGCGATAAAGATTATGCTGACAACGCTAAACATCAAAAGTGTCTGTATCAGATTCCAGCCCATAATCAGGGCAACACCCATACAGGCGGCATAGAGCCTTACGCCGGAGGCAATCAGACGCGTAAGAAAGAAAAACGCCGAGCCGGCATACTGGGTTGCGGGCCCGAATCGGTGCCGGAGAAACTCGTAAATGCTCGTACAATCATATTTATAAAAAACCGGTAGAAACAGAAATGCCACCGAAACACGTGCCAAAGCCTGGCCGATAAAAAACGGAACATATTCCCAGTTTTCACCATAGGCCATCGCTGGAAATCCGACGATGGTAAGGGCGCTGATCTCGGCAGCGGCAAAAGAAAGACAGGCAACAATCGCCGGCACCCTCCTGCGACCGAGAAAATAGTCGTTGGTATCTTTCTGCTCCCTGCCAAATACATAGGAGATAACAAAGAGGAGCAAGACCGCCACGGTAACAATAAGAATGTCAATTTGACCTAAGGTTCCTGCGAAGTTTTGGATAGCAAGGTGTCCGGTCATACCGTTTCCTTTGTGTCTCCACGCATTTCGTTTCGCTCTGAAAGTTTTCTGACGGCCTTCTTCATTTCTATCCTGCTGCACCTGTTATGCGATTTGAGACACATCAATTACGGTTATGTGCTGGCGGATTATACACACATTTAAGTTTACCCGCAATGTGAGCTTCAGGAGAAAAACGCATTTACACAATTCGCGTAAGATGATATGAATATACATTCCCTGTGCTCGGACGACTATTGAGGTTAACAGATTTAGGTGCCCACAGTGTCGGATGCAATTGAACAAGCAAAAAAGTTTTTGAGCGAGGAACAGGCGTTTCGCTTAGGAGAACTTCCGACGGAATCATCTCATCCAAAAACCAAAGCGCTCTCCGAAACGGTCGGTTCCGACCTTGCTGCCGGTATTCGGCTGTTGCAGGCGGTGGATGAGGAAATCCCACCGGTTGCCGAATCGGTATTTCAACAGGACACGTTCCGGGATTTGGTCTGCGCATTCGTTGACGCCCTGAAAGCCCGAAAGCGGATTTACTTTACCGGCTGCGGGGCGACAGGGCGCCTGAGCATACTGTTAGAGGCAGCATGGCAACGGTTCTGGCACCAGCTCGAGCAAAAGCATCCCGAAATATCGACAAAAATGCCCGAAATGGACAACCGTATTATCAGTATTATGGCCGGTGGTGACTTCGCTTTGATTAAGGCAGTAGAGGGATTCGAGGATTTCCCGGACTTTGGCCGATACCAATTGAAACAAGCGGGCGTTGCACAAGGTGACGTTGTCGTTGCCATTACGGAGGGCGGAGAGACACCTTTTGTGATTGGTACCGCATGGCAGGGACTCGATGCGGGGGCAAACGTCTTTTTTGTATATAACAATCCGACCGAGCAACTGGGCCGTTACGTACAGCGGTCCCGTCAGGTGCTCGAGGAGCCGCGTATCCGAAAGCTCGACCTGACGACGGGGCCGATGGCCATCACCGGCTCGACAAGAATGCAGGCCGTGACAATAGAGTTGTTGATTGTCGGCAGCGCTCTGGAGACAGCTTTGATGCAGTTTCTGCAAGAGTGCCTCTCAGCATCGCAATTATCAAAGCTGGGGCTTTGCGTACGTCCGATTATGGAGTACCATCATCTATTCTCAAACCTGCTCAGGCAGCTTTCGGAGCCTGCAGCCGTGGACACAATGACCCGCGTAACGGAATTTGAAGAGAATATCTACCGGCGAGGCGGCTTGATTACCTATATGACCGATTCGGTTATGTTAGATGTGCTGACGGACACGACCGAGCGTTCGCCCACATTTATGGTGCCGCCTTTTCGTAAAGACGGAGACAGCCGTTCTCCCCAATCCTGGGCATTTGTTAAAAATCCGTTCCACCCGACGCCAGAGGCATGGCGGGATATGTTACAGCGTGAGCCACGCGGTCTGGAATGGGGACCTGCCGTTTATAAACAACTGAATGCGCCATCGATATTGCAAGCCGACCCACCTCGACTGAATAATGCCGAGCTATTCAAATTCAGGATAGGTAATGAACCAGACCCAACACGGGCCAATGCCGTCGATTCGGCGGTTGTGGTGATTTCCGTCGGGACCCAGATAGACCATTTGAGCCTCAACGGCTTAGAGAGGTTCGGCAATCAATACAAGAAAACTGCCGCAATGACCATCGGGCCGGCAGCGACCGCTTCTCCCAGGTGGGATGCCTCTCGGCAGGATACAGATGAGCCCCGCCCCTCTTTTTACAGAACTTCGGTTGGGCGAACCCCGCCCCTCCTAAAGACTGCAAAAGGAGGGGCTGGGCGAACTCAAGAGGGGCGGGGTGAGCTATTTCAGTTTCGCTGCAAACTGCCTGATTCACCGCTGCAACTGTGGCACCATCTTGCTGTTAAGCTTATTTTGAATACCATTTCTACCGCAACGATGGTCCGGATGGGCCGAGTTATTGGTAACGCGATGGTCTGGCTGTCACCCAGCAATAAGAAACTCATAGACCGCGGGTCGCGTCTGATTTCTCAACAGACAGGATGCAGCTACGAACAGGCGTGTATCACACTGCACCAGACAATGGATGAAGTTGAATCCCGCTCACAGCAAGGCGAAGAAACTCCCTCGCCGGTTGCCCTGGCCATCGAAAGAATCAGCGCTGAGCAAAAAAAAATTGGTGAGGTAAAATTAGACGCAGATTACGCTGATTAACGCAGATTTTTAATAATTTTTATCTTTCCGCGAAATCAGCGAAATCAGCGTCAAAAAGTGGAAAATCCTGATTCGCAGCGCCGCGTCTTCGCATCTCCGGCTTGCCCCGTTATAAGTAAGTCGGATTCGGCCCGTTAGAAGTCGGCGGCTTACTTCTAACAGGCTGAGGGAAGTGTCGGAGCTTTGGTTGGGACTTCTAACGGGGCGAGTGTCGTCCTCCGACTACCGCAGGCCATTTCCCGGCAGATAAAAAATCCCCGGCCCTACGCCATCAGGGTACGGCTCACTGCCGTCGGAAGTTATAGAGACCCTCATCGGAACTACCTCTGATGCCTTGAAACTGCCCACGTGTCCGTCGGTGTAGCCGGCGCGCAGCTTCACATTGATTGTATTCAAATTAACACTCTCGGATTTCAGACGAGACCAGTAAGCCGATAGAAGCCACGTTTCCGCTACGACGGACGAGCCATTGAACTCTTCACAGCTTCCATAGGCATTCGGGCTTTGCCAGCAATCATAGCCGAAGTAGTCCGTCACGAGGAATTTGCTTTCCTTTGGGCCGCCCGCAGCTCTTTGCGGACCTCTGAATATACCTCTGTTGCCGCTCAGGCAGCCTATATAATTCCAGTAGAAGCAATACGTCCCGCCCACCGGATCGAACGGAAAGGACGTATCCGGATTGTCCCAATCATCGCCGGCTTCCCAGGACTGCTGCAGGTATGTGTATTTCCTGGGGGCATTCGGGCAGAACATAATACCGGCATCCTTAATATAGGTGCGTAAATATTCGCTCATCGCACGATACAGTCCCGGTGCTCGTGTCCTGTTGCCTGTCAGCTTCCGTGGGTCGGACCAGTTCCAGTGTGACCCGAACCCTACGGTAGCCACCGAATCCGGATATTGCCCATCGTTGTCGGCGGCAAATAAGGTTACGCCGTTGACAATCTCCCGCTGGTTTCTCATCCCCAGCATAGTCCGCGCCTGATGCCGGACCTTTCCCATGACCGGCAGCAAAATCCCCATCAGCAGCGAGATGATGGAGATAACCACCAAAAGCTCAACAAGAGTAAAACCAGCTCTGCGTCTTATCTTTATGGCAAAACTATGACCTTGACTGCCGATACTCTTTGCCTCCAAAACTGCGTGCTCCCGATTCTTGCACTTATCAAGCTGTAACCGTCTTTAATATACGGGCTTATCAATTCTAAATCAACTCTGTTTTTGCGCATAAAATCAGGTAAGCGAACCAAATATTTGTTTTACAAACACGGTTCGCTTCCCCGATTCAACCTTCACCTTATTACTCGATAACAAAAGGCGCTTGCCTGTCCGTCTATTCAATTATCTAAGTAGCCGACTTTAACTACCAGACATACCCAACCTGGACTTGTACTATTGGCGAGGTCGTTGTTGCAGCGTTGTTGTCTGTTGCTTTGGCAGTCAGATTGAAATTGCCGTCTGACTCCGGATGCCAGCCAATCGCCCATCCGTCTGAACCATCGTTATCCTGACCGATTTTGTCTCCATTGGCAAAAAACTCTACCTTCTCCACCGAGCCGTCAATGTCTGATGCGTCGGCTTCAACAGGAACAGGATAAATCCCATTGTACGGGACTGTAGACCCATCTTCTGGGTTTGTAATTGTCACTTCAGGCGGTTCGTTTATTGGCCAAGGCAGAGTTTTCAGCCAATTGTTGGCCAATATCGCAAAGTCCTTCATATTCACAATATTATCATGATTGATGTCACCATCGAGCCACCGCATTTCACTCATACTCGCGTAAGCCGTCCCGCCATAAGCACCCATATTGATTCTGCCGCCGTTAGGCATCCGCTCATTCATTGGATTCACATTCGGGTCGCCGCCATCGATGCAGGGACTGCTTACTTCATCGAGCACCCACACATCGTGCGCCGGCCAATACCTGCCCCGCTCGCTTAGCAGGTGATAATCGCCGCCGTTGGCATCAACAAATCCCGGCTCAATGCTGATGTTACCTTCGCCTTCACCTCCCTCTTCGATACAACTATACTTAGCTTGTAGCGGGACCGGGTCTCTGAACAGGTCGCCATAGTTATTTGACCAGAAGATACAGTTGCTGATATCCGGGTCAGAGCCGTTGTAAGCCGAGATGCCGAAGTCGTTATTTACTATCGTAAGGTTTCTAAGTGTGGGACTGCTGCCGTTTACAAGATAGATTCCATATTGACTGTTTCTGATAATAAAGTTGCTCAAGATGGTATCGGGACCTTCGGCCGAGAAAAATGAGAACGCATATCCATAATCGGTCCCTACCACCGCTGCGTCGGCGGCGCTTTTGACCGTTATCTCATCGCCCCAGAACCCGATTTCTTCGTTATAAACGCCCGGCCAGACCAGGACCGTCTCGCTGTCCTCTGCGACATTGATGCCCCGCTGAATAGTCGCAAAAGCCGTCTCCCTCGTCAATCCGTCATTAGTATTATCACCGGTTGCGCCATCAACATGATAGGTTGTTGGCGGTTCGGGAGTGATCCGAAGAATCCCTTCTTCTGTGACAGAGATTTGACCGGAGACATATAGGGAACCATCCGGCCCAAAGGTCATATCTACATGGTTTGTACCAAAACCCGTTCCTATGATCGTGTAATTCCCACCGGAATCATACCGCCTAAGGTTATTACCGATTACGTAAAGATCCGTGCCCCAGACTCCGCCGGGACCGAAAGCAAGTGGGATACCATTAACGTAAGTCGGCAAGCCCGTAGCAAAATTATCATCGAGCAATGTACCGTCAGGTCCGTAAATACGTATAGTGCCTTCGTCGGTGCTGACAAAAATGCGGTCATCATCTGGATGGACCGCAATGTTGAATGGCCTCGCCGGTGTTGGGAAAAGCATAGTTGGATCTTCACCGGAAGTTTGGAAGACTCCTCGGATGTCCCAATCCACGAAAAGCAGCCGCCCTGTGCTGTCAAATGCCATATCTGTAGGATTTTCAAAATCATATGATTCAAAGATGATCTCAGTGTTTTCATCTTGCCTAATTGCCGCTATGTGCCCGGGCAGGTCTGGGCCACCACCAGCAAGAACGGTGCCGGGGTCAAACCATTCTCCACCCCAGTTGTGACCATAAGGATCATAGATCACTGCATCAGGGTCCAAAATCGGCCCACCGTACGGACTGACAATATGCTGATCTGGGCTGATGCGGTGTATACTCGCGGGTTGACTTGCACCGTTTCCAACGTACAAAGCGCCTGTCTGATCGTCAAAAGATAATGTGTGCGGAACTGGAACACTGGCATAGGCTTCCATAATGTACCCGGGTACAGTTGGCTCGGCAAAGGCCGACTTTGAAGCCCAGGGCATCAAAAGCAAGAAAACTACCATTGCCAATATAAAAAGAGATTGCGTTTTCATTTTATTGTTCCTCCAAAATTAAGTTATTCTTTCGTAACTGAATACGGTTGACTAAGGATTGTCAACCAATTTCATAAGCCAAAGAGTACCCGGATGTCTTTTTTGTGTCCCACCCGAACTTTTTCGCCTCGGCTGTGCAAATTCATTGCCGATATTGTCAATTTCCTGTAGATAAGAAAACATCAGCTCGCCCTTACGACCATTACTTGTTGAAAATGTTATTTGCTCAATAACGTCTTTCTCCATATCGATGGCATATACAATCTTGGCGTCTTCGGGCTTCAAGACTACTTCCGCCTTGCCGCTGCGCTTGTCGTATTTTGTCTGAAACCAAATCCGCTCTTTAGCTGCATCCCGCCTTACCGTATCTATTGTGTGCAGTCCCATCCACGGCCGAGAAAGCCCAGCAAAACAGGCCTGGCTTACAATACTATCGGCCACCTTCAATTCCACCCACGGCCAATGCCTATCACTGGCCGCGTATACAAATGGTATCCTTCCTCTGCCCCGGACCTCTTTGCCGTCAATTTGGCCTGTTATTTTGAAATATGTCCAGCCCCGTTTGTGCATCGCGTCGCGCTCATCTACAGTTGGCGTGTCCTTTGGCCAATCACTTTGAAAATAGTCTTCGTCCATTACGTTGTAGTGACGGGTTATCCAGTAGTTTCTCTGGCCGGCTTCTTTGGAGCTGGCGATTACCAGCAGGCCGCTGCTCTTATTGGCAACATATTTCATCTCTACGGACCTGCCTTCGAGACGGCAAAGAAAATCCATCAATTCGGGACCGTCCGTAGGCAGCCGCCACACACTCAGGTCGCTGTGCCGGCACCGATAGTTTCTTATGGAGATGGTATCTTTGTGATTGTAGTAGTTGGCGTGTTCATCCTGCAGCCATTGCCGGCGGGATTGTTTTGTCTGCTGCATCATTACAGCTCGGCCCGCACCTTCAGGGAAAAAATACCAGTATTCCCCTTGTGCCCGGGCCGTCTTGCCCGTGACGGGTAAACTTGTAGCCGGCTTGTTCTTCGGAATGTTCGCTGTTCCATCCAGCCCCGATGTTACCACCATAGTACCAACGGCCAATACGCCGGCCGTCGTCAGTGATACAACGAGTGCCTTACCGCTTATGGCTCCCACCAGGCCCGCTGCCAAACCAACCTTAGTAGCAGCAGCCGTTACCGATACATTAGCTGCCGCCGCCTCGCTCGTGGCCGTCATCTTTCCGAACAGAAGCAGAGCTGTCAGCAGCGAACCCTTGCCAAGTCCGTGATGAGACAGCTCTTTAGCCAAGGCCTTTTTGGCCCGGTAGAACAATGCCTGAACACCAAATTCACTGCATTTCATCAATTCTGCAATCTCTGAATATTTCATTCCCTTATAACATCGCATGGTTAATACCGCTCGATGCCGGGGCTGCAGCCGGTGCATTGATTTGATGACAATCTGCTTCAGCTCGGCGGTAACCATCTCCGCCAGCCCATCGGGGCTGTTCGTCTCTGCAATCTCACATTCCGCATCAGATAAGGAAACTGTTTTGTGACGCCATCGCCTGCCATATTGGCTGCGGACCTTGTTAAAGGCTATGCCGTCAAGCCAATTCCAAAACCGGTCGGCTTTTTTGAGTTTGTCAAATACTTTAAACATTTCCAAAATACTCTCCTGCACAATATCTTCTGTCAAATCTTGCTGCAATGTAAGACGCTGCACATACTCGCGCAAACGCACCCTCGCTGCTTCAGCAAGGCGGTTCAGGCATTCCTTATCACCAAGCTGCGCTTTTTTGACCAATTCGAGGTAATCCCTGTTGTTGTTCATGCGATACTATTAATAAGTGTAACGAAACCACAGAACTTGACGCGGTTTTTTTGGTTATTTTTCTTTTTCTATGTAATTTTACAGATTATACCACAATTTCGCTCAAAATCCGGCACAAGTTGCAATGTCCTAACTGCCGAAGGTGCTTGTGAAAATTCGGGA
>Ga0209986_10004554_pt1 | contig 11715 bp, 11 predicted proteins | sample BlataG_FD_183168 | JGI IMG/M metagenome (GOLD analysis project Ga0209986, IMG submission 183168) | Deep subsurface microbial communities from Black Sea to uncover new lineages of life (NeLLi) - Black_00105 metaG (SPAdes) (version 2) | ecosystem: Environmental > Aquatic > Marine > Oceanic >...
TCCTGCCGTGTTCGATGCTGACGAACTCGAACATGACGTTCGCCCTCCAGTGGAGCGTTCATCATAAAAACACTGGCGGTTCCGCAACGGCGATATTCAGCATCAACACGCTTAGGTTTGCCCGGCTTAACAGCAATCGACTTACGAGTTTCAGCAACAAGCTGTTTCGATGCTTCGTCAAGACAGACTAATGGCATTTTGCTGTTACGAGGCCTTAGATACACTTCCAAGATGTCTTCCATCGCTGCGACAAACGCCGCATTTGCCTTTGGCGGTATACACCAATACTTGTTTAAGTGAGGCTTAAGTTCATTTTTTTTAGCGTATTGTGTACCGTGGACTTACTGCACGAATCAACAATACCTAACGAGACCATCTCGTCGGCCAGCAATCTAACCGTCCAGCGATTCCGACCTTCAGGAGCAGAAGAACATGCTGTCGCGATCAAATGTGCCTCAGCAACACCATCCAGCTTCTTTGCACGATATGCACCACGATTGCCATGTTCCATTGCTGCATCTAAACCGTGTTCGAGAAGCCGCTTACGAAGACGTTCAACGCTCTTGATCGTACAATCAAAAGCATTGGCAATGTCTGCGTCTTTCCAGGCAGGACCTTGTGGCCCCTGGTCGGCCTTCAGCAAGATACGGGCATGTCGCCGTTTGTGTTCCGCCATACGTTCGGCTTTGATGATGTTCTTGAGTCCAGAGCGTTCTTCACTTGTCAATTCAACAATATTTTTTTTCATGTTGGCCTCCTTGCAGAATTAAGGAATTAACTGTTATGTTAATCCTATCGGCAAAAAGGCCTAACAGACTTTATTCCGCGGACGGAGTACTAGTACAGAAGTCATAAACAAACCGCATAAAAAACCGTCACTATCAGGACTCATAACGCACGGCAGGTTCCTTTGGATGATCCACGGCCACTCTGCTACTACCTGCTCATAATCTATCCTGTCATCACGGCCCTCTAAAAGTTCTTGGATTCTCGCCATACCTATTCTACTTCAGGAAAAATTCTATCTTCTTCTTGTACAGTTTCGCGATTCGCCTGAGTTGAACCACATCTATTCTGTACTGCCCAGCCTCGATCTTCGATATGAAAGACTGCGTTACACCCAGCGCATCTGCAACCTCCTTTTGAGTTAGCTTCGCCTGTGACCGGGCCTGGCGAAGCCGCCTTACGAGATGCCTGTACTCCTCAGTATAGATACTCTTGCTCATACTCATACTCGTACACAATAGCCCTACACTTCAAATATTCCAAATCGGAATATTACTACATCTCTCAATCTCAAATCCCTCAATCCTGTCATTCCGCACTTTCCTTCAAAGGAAATATCTTGAATTAATCCCGCAAATTCATATAATCGCAAACTAAGTTATTGTTTTTGTGGAATAGTTTCGGGGTTTCTTAAGCATTGCCAAGAATCGAAAGGTAAAAAAATGTCTGAGGAAATAATTGGAAATGTATCAGATTTCTTTGCCCACCCTGTAGTTGCCGGTATCGAGTTAACAGCAGTGTTAAAAGTTGGAGATAAAATCCACATTAAGGGTCATACTACCGATCTTGAAATGACGGTTGACTCTATACAGATCAGCAATGAACAGGTTACAGAAGCTAAGGCAGGCGACTCTGTTGGCGTGAAGGTTAGTGAGCGGGTAAGAAGTGGGGATTTGGTCTATAAGATTACTGACTGAACAATCAATGCTTAAGAGCCTGGCCAATAAAATAAAATTCTTTTATCTCGACTAAAAGAATTTTACCCTGAGCTTGTCGAAGGGTCCCCTCTTAGCTCCGCAAAGATCCCACACCAAATCTGCAAACTTCTGCCCAAGTTATCCGTGTCAAATTATAACTTTAGTCACTTTTGCTCACTTTTTCCCTTTACATCTAACAAATTTTATGGTATAATACCCATCTAACAATTGAATAGTGTATCGTAAAATTAGGGGGGCAACTCATGGTCAACGAAACTCAAAATTTATCCTGTGAGATGATCTTACGTGCCTATAAGGCACCCCTCTACAAGTGTAGAGGGCCCTCTACAAATCAGCTCTTTTATGCAAAACAAACCCAATTTCCGAAAAACCAAAAATGAACGTAAACTTCTATTTAACAAAGGTTTATAACAATGAACCACCATTTCCGGCTAATGAAAACAAACCCAATCAAACCCAATTTCAAACCCTTCACTTACAAAAAACCCCTCGATTTTCCACTTTTGCAACAATTTTCACCCCCACTTTTCGCCCAGAATCGACGATTTCAACCAACAAATGTCACTTCCTACCCCCATTTTTAGCCCAATATCAATGTTTTTTCATACCAATGTCACCGTATCAACCCTCACTTTCAGCCCAAAATCCACGATTCTCCAGTCCAACGTCACCGTACCTATGCTATCTATTATGCCCTGTTTGACAACGTGTAAAGCTGTTCTTTATGTGTTCTATGTTTCCATTGTTTCGTCTAAATCACCTGCAAATAAGGTTTTCATTTGCCTTTCAATATCATATAATGCTATTGTTTCTCTATTCTTCTATGGACTCAGAATATGAATTCTGGCTTGAAAAATATGAGTGATGCCGAGCTTCTAAACCGCTACGGCACCGGCGACGAAGCCGCATTTCGCGAAATCGTAACTCGTTACAAGAACGGGCTTTACGCATTTCTAAGGCGATTTTTAAGCCGCCGGGATCTCATTGATGATGTCTTTCAGGAGACCTTCATCCAGCTATTTACCAGCAGGGACAGCTTCGACGCTACTCGGCCGTTGCGCCCATGGCTGTTCACCATCGCCGCCAACAAAGCAAAGGATGCACTGCGAAAATGGCAGCGAAAATCCGCCATTCCCATAGGCACAATAGTCGATTCTGAGGAGCTGTCGTTTGGTGATGTTCTAAACGCCATAACTTCTGACAGCAGAATGCCTTCCGATAATCTGGAAAAAACCGAAAACGCCCTGCGTGTCGAGAAGATTATAGCAAATATGCCGGAGAATCTCAGAGAAATTTTGATTTTGTCCTATTTTAACAGATTTTCTTACAAACAAATGGCTGAGATTCTCAGTATACCCATAGGTACTATAAAAAGCAGACTGCACACAGCCGTTGGGCGTTTCGCAAAAGACTGGAAAGCTACAGACGGAAATAAGGAAGTCAAATGAGTTCGCTTAACAACGATCAGAAACAGCTATTATTCGATTATTATTTTGGTCTGACAACCGACGATGAAGCCACCCAGGCAGAAAAATTAGTCTCCTCCAATAAAGACGCAGCAGACATACACGGAAGGATCCAGACTACCCTTTCTCCTCTTAGCAGTCTGGAGCCTGAGCTTTGTCCGGATGCTCTGGCCGAGCGCACTATTTCACGACTTATCAATCTTGCGAATTCAGGCCACGACCAGCTCGAACAGTTGCTTGAGACCGAACAGAAACGGCCGGTTAAGATTAAGGTCGGCTTCTGGCACAATGTCGGTGAAATGGTGGCGGTGGCTGCGATGATTCTACTTGTGGCAGGCGTCCTGTTTCCATCGCTGGGATTGGCCCGCCATAAATACTGGAAGCAGCGTTGTCAAACGCAACTGGGGGGGATCTTCCAGGGCTTGGACAATTATGTTTCCGACAACGATGAACAATACCCATGCGTTCCAACCGAGCCGGGCGAGCCGTGGGGCACCCAGTCATTATATCTTTTGATAAAGCTCAACTATGTTAAGGACCCCGCTGTCTTTGTTTGTCCCGCCAGAAGCCGTGGGGGAGCGCGCGGGCTCGATATCTCAGTAGTCCAAAACTACAGCGATTTTCCCGACAGGAGAGATATATTCTACAGCCCACGAATAATATGCCCCGAACTCCAAAGCAAAGGGGCATTCGTCCGGGGACCTTTACTTTCAGACAGGAACCCCATATTTGAAGACTGGTCCGCCGATGAACGCAAATTACTTGACGATACGCTGTTTAACGCCAACAGCAGGAACCATAGAAGTAAGGGCCAAAACATTTTGTTTGATGACGGCCGGGTGGAGTTTATAACGATTCGGCGTATCGGCGAAACAGGAGATGACATATTCACGGTGCAAGGTATGGAATGCGGCTCGGAAATCAACTGCTGCGAACGGCCGACACGCGAAACCGACATTTATCTTGCTCCGTAGCATATCTCGTATCTCGTGAATCGTGGAACGTATTTCATGGTTTGTGCTTTGTCCACCTTGGCGAGTCTTTTATTTCACCTTCACAATCAATAGCAAGAAAAACACTCATACGTAAAACGCGTACGCGCTTTACGTATAAGCATTATTGTGTATTGCGGGCAGCGGACGCTGGAAGGCAGAGGACAGAGGAAATTAAAAGTGACTAAAGTGAGCTAAAGTGACTAAAGTTATAATTAGCCACGGAGGGTGCGAAGAGAAGAGAATATCGAATATCGAATGTTGAATGTCGAATTATGAAGTAAGGACTTTGGCCACAGAGGCAACTCTATTTCAGATTTCAGATTGCAGATTTCAAATTGTTTTAGCCACTAAGCCACCAAGACACGAAGGAGCTGGACAGGATAACAGGATTGGAACCACAGATTTCGCAGATGAAGTTGTGCAAAGGAAATAAAATTTATTAGAATAGAGCTTATAGAAGGCATTTGATTGAGTTATCGTTATACCAAATTGGAGAACCCAATGGGTGAAAGCAAAAAAGGATGCTCTGAGAGTCAATTTTGACAAAAAATTGAAGCTCGAATTTCATGGAGTGGAAGTCACCATCGATGCCGGTTTATTAGCGTGTCGAGAGATTGATGATATGTTTGGATTGACGGATATGGTTACTTGTGAGCTTAGAGAATGTTTTTGTGTAAATTTTCAACAAAGCTGCCTCGGAAAAGGAAATCCTTGGCAGTTCAAAGTTATTTTTGTAAAAATTATTGACGTCATACTGAGAAAATTGTGTTATGTAACCGTTTAAATGGACATGTCCGCTAAACAAGGGTCAAAGACGGCGATATGCCTTGAATTTCCTATGCGCTTATTTGCAGAGGGTCAGCAAAACGGCGCGAACATCCATCACCTGCTCGCCAGGAACATCCAGAGCACAAAGGGTCAACTCACCCCGGCCCTTTTCCAGTCGAAACACACCCAGGCCAAGCGGTCGAAAATCCTTGACGTACGACTCACTTCCTCGCGGGATCCTATCGAATTCTGCGCCAACCAGCGGTGGATCGTGCGCCTCGGTCACCTCTGCTTGAATCAGGCTCTCGTTGAAACGCAGCTCGACCGTCGAGCCGACATTTTCCTCCGCGCAAGTGTAGTATATCTCGGCTTCATAATTGCCGCTGGCTGCCACCTCAATATCCCAGGTGATCTTGTCGTCGGCACTGATCCAATTCGTGAAGTAAGAGCAGTTGGGCGCTTTTGCGCTTCGCTGAATGTTTCCATAAGGAACGCCGTCGCGTGCAGGCAGTATTGTCGCAGGAAACTCGGGATATCCGACAGGGAAAGGCCGGTCGTCCTCTGAAGATTCGGGCAACACTTCATCTTTCCACCGGGCAACTGCTTCAGTTAGTGTTGCTGCGACCTCTGGTTTCTCCTTCGAAATGTTGTGGTACTGACCTGGATCTGTTATCATATCAAACAACCCCCCATTATTATCGAGTCGATACCGCTGTATGCGGACGCTGACGCGGCCTTTCTGATGTGAGAAAATCATTCGATCCGGCCACTGTACCGTCTCTGACAAAAGAAGCGGCTTTAAGCTGATACCATCAAGCACCTTGGTAGTAACGAGCGGAATTCCGGCCATATCTGCCAGTGTCGGGAGAAGGTCGATGCCGCCGGCGATTTGGAGAATCTGCGTACCAGGTTTGATATGGCCGGGCCATCGAATCAGACATGGCACACGAACACCTCCTTCGTCGGTCGAACCTTTCCGCCCCTTCATATTGCCATTCCACCGCGAGCTGTTTGGCCCGTTGTCGCCAAAGTAAACCACGATGGTCTTCTCGGAAAGCTTCAATTCGTCGAGTTTGCCTAAGATGCGACCTACATTCCAATCGATATTTTCGCACATAGCTAAAGCGCAGCGCGTCTTTTCGATTTGTTCTGTCTGCGGGTCACGGTTCCGCATTTCGATTGGATGATTTTCAAACTTTTCATAAAAACGGTCAGGTACTTGCATTGGTGAGTGTGGTGTATTATAAGGCAAATAGCAGAAGAAGGGCTGGTTCTTGTTTTTCTCGATGAACGCCAAGGTGTGGTCGGTTAGATCATCGGTGATATATCCCTTTCCTCTCACGATTTCCCCGTTATGTTCGAGTATCGGATCGAAATAGTTTCCCCAGTGTCCGGAGCAGAACCCGTAGTATTCGTCGAACCCCCGGGCGTTTGGGTGATAGGGATATTGCGTGCCGTTGTGCCATTTCCCAAATGTTGCTGTAGCGTACCCTGCTGATTTGAAGGTATCGCCGATTGTTTTCTCTTCAAGGTTCAATCTTTCTGCTCCGGTTGATACGCCGTGCACGCCGCCTCGCGGATGGTATCGCCCCGTTAAAAACTCAGCTCGTGTCGGTGCGCAGACGGAACAAACAAAAAACCGGTCAAACAGAGCGCCATCTCGCGCCAGTGAATCTATATTCGGAGTTTCCAAGTTGGTGTTTCCATGGATGCTTAGGTCGCCCCAACCCTGGTCATCGCTCAAAATGACCACGATGTTCGGACGCTTGGCACCGATACGGACTTCCAAAGTCCGATTCGACAGCGCAAATCCCCCTACTCCGACTGCAACACATTTCTTCAAAAAATTACGACGGTCCATCTATATTCCTTTCGTATATATAAACTGCAATTTCCAATGTGCACGATTTAACAACTCTTCTGAGACCTCTAATTTCAATAGACTATCAAATCGATCGCGGATTTTCAACGGATTTTGGTTTCCTCTGGCATCTATTACTGCGAAACCGTAGCAAAATATGGAAATTCCCCCGTAAAAACGGCTGCTGCCTCATTATCTGCTCCTACCTCAATCCTTGTCGCCTCCCAGCAGCAGCACTGGCTTGCCATCATACTGCCAATACGCCGGGTTGGGCTTGTAAATCTCAATTCTCTTTTGCGGCCCACACTCAAAGATATTTTTTTGTCCGCGATGCGACATAGGGTTGTCACAGTGCCGGAGATAAATGTGGCCAAAGCCGATGGTATAACCAATATATTCTATGAGGAAAGGCAGGAATCCCCGGCGTAATGTTGCCAACTCAATATTGAAAGCTTCAGGAGGCCAGCAGGGCCAACTCGCGTTTCTCAAAGACTTTTGGTTTTGAGCGGCTATTTTATTCGATTCGTTTTCTGTAGAGCTTGGTCTGGAGGGCGTTTTTCCAGGCGGTCCAGTTCGAATCGCCCATCTCATTTTCAATGGCCAAGGTCACCTGATTTATTTTGGCGTCCAGGTCGTCAATATAATAGACCATAAATGCCTCGGCGGTGGCGGGGAGTTTCGGCGAGCCGAAATCATACTGGCCGTGGTGCGAGAGGATAATGTGGCTCAGGGCATCGAGCACTTCTTGGTCAATCTGCGTGCCTTCGGCGGCCAGTGCATCGGCCTTTTGATTTACCATAAGGGCGCTCTTTACAACGTGGCCGATTAGCTGGCCCGAATCGGTATATGAAAATGCCATATCGTAGGAAAGCTCGTCGGTCTTGCCGATGTCGTGGAGAAAAATCCCGGCCAGTACCAAATCCGGCTGCACGTCCGGATACAAGGGCAGTATCGCAACGGCCACTCGCAACATACTGTGGGTATGTTCCAGCAGGCCGCCAATGTAACTATGATGCAGCTTCACGCCGCCGGGAGCTTTGCAGAGCTTGTCCATCAGCTCGCTATCGGCCAAGAACTCCCCGACCAGCGCTTTGAGGTGCGGATTCTTTATGGCCGACACTATTTTCTTAACCTCGTCGAACATCTGGCCGGTGTCTTTATCCGTTCGCGCAAGAAAATCTTCAATGGTGACCTGGGTAGGGTCAACTATGGCGACGTTGTTTATGATGATTTGCAGATTGTTCTGATAAAGCTCGCTTCTTCCCTTTATGTGGACGAAGCCGGGCTTGGGCAGGGCATTGTAAATCGTCTCTGTGGCCTGCCACATCCGGCCGTTCAACTGGCCCGTCTTGTCGCAGAGGAACATCGCTATGTACAAATCTCCCCGCGTTGTGCTTCGGAGAATCGGCTCTCTAACCATATAAATGTCGTCGATTGTCTCTCCAGGCCCTACCTGATTGATAAATTTGTGCTCCATTTAAGGATCCCCTTATAAAAGTTATATTCAACTCTACAAATCATATTCCCTGATATACCTTTATGCAACATTCAATAAATAATGCACAACAAAAAAAGGATTTATACCGGATTAATCAGTATAAATCCTAAAAAACAATACAAGCTCACCAGCTATATTATGCTCAGCTTACCCCGACAGAGTCAATTATTAAGGATCATTTGTCCTAAGCCAGTTACTCGCAATGATAGCAATATCCTTAAAGTTGATGATGCAATCTCTATAAATATCACCATCGCTCATCTTGAAGGAGCAATGGGCCGATACTGTAGTCTCATAGTTCATATCGTTATAGTCAACTACCAAAGAGCCATTGCCCTCGTATGCGGTGATTAGTCCATCGTTCTTATACTGCTCTATTGCTGTGGTCTTATCACCCCACAGTCTTAGTTCACCATCGGCGATGTTCATTCTACCATTGGGGTAAATAACAAGGTCTTGAGCGTGAATATTGCCGCCAAGCAGTCCTACATAGCCATGGTCAGAAATTTTAAGTGTCCCATCGTTACTAACAGTATAAATATCAATTGCACCTCCGGTAATTTCCAATATCCCTGTTCCCGAGCGCCCCACTTCGAGATTGCCTTCTACCTGTAGTATGTCGTTAGTAATCTCGTATGTTCCCATCGAGCCGGTCTCTCTTCCCAATATCAGGGCTCCTCGGACGATATGCGTTCCACCATAGTGCCTGAACACGCCAGTGCCCTCATAACCTATGGTTGTACATTTCACCGCGAATCCACCCATTAGATTGCTGGTCACGGCACAATCATAAATGTACGCTCCGTGCGAGCCGGGTTTGAAGCCAATGTACATATCCTTTTCGATTAGGTTATCGCCGCCGGTATGTATGAAATGACCTGACCCGGAACCATCGTAACCGATGTACTCATTCTCAGCAAACAACCGGCCTCCTCGAAGCTCATACGTCCCGTTGCCGCCAGGCGTATAGCCGATGTAGAGGTCACCATAGTTCGGCTCGGGGCTGTTTACCTCGTGTATTCCACCATATTGTATGAATGTTCCTGTTCCTGAATAACCTATGTATTCACTGTCGGCAGAAAGATTACCGTCGTGGAATTCGTAACTTCCATTAGAGCCATATTCCGCTCCGATTTTGAGGTTTCCGCGCACCGTATGCGTGCCATTGTGATGCTCAAAGACTCCGTTGCCATAATGACCAATAGTTGTACACTTTACGGCGAATCCGCCCATTAAATTACTTGTAACAGCCCACATAATGTATAAGCCGTTCGAGCCGGGATTGTATCCGACAAACAGGTCCCTCTGGATTAGATTGTTTCCATCGTTATGTAAGAATTGACCTGTGCCGTTAAAGCCGACAAATTCATTCTGGGCCTCGATTAGGCCGTTATTAAGCTCATAAACACCATTGCCATCGACGTGTTGACCAAGGTATAGGCCTGCTGTGTTGGGGTCATATCCAAGACCTATGTTGTGTGTTCCACTGTTTTGTTCAAATCTACCCTGGCCGTTAGAGCCAACATTCTCACGCTCTATAACAGTAAGATTACCGGCGTTCATTTGCACTGTTCCGCTTGTACCCAAATCACCGCCAAGCCAAAGTCGTTGACAGGTCTCACCCGGGAAAATAATCTGTGCCGTGCCGCCGTTATTAATGTAAGCCCTGTTACTTGAATAAGGCTCACCATTTGTCCAGTTCGAGAATGAGCTCCAGTTGCCAGAACCCACCTGCCAGTATGTTTCGCCGGCCGATAACGTGCTAACCATCAAGAAACTTAAAATTAACGAAATAATCGAAATGTCTTTTTGTAACTGCATTTCTTCACCCCTTTCATTAATTCAACAACAAACAAAACCAACCTTCCCACTCAATTATACCTGGCCGTCCTCATCCCCGCTATTATACAGGATTTTTGCGTATATATACAAGGAAAATATAGGATGATTTTGCATTTTTCCGTGCATTTCTGCGTATCACAACAAACCACATACGAAATACGACATATGAGATTTGTATTTGCAATAAGCCGGATTTTGGGCTATAAGAACTAAAAATCGAAAAACTAAATTATGAGACACGAAAAATGAGATACAGCCGAATGTTCATACCGACGGTCAAGGAAGTCCCTGCGGACGCCGAGACGGCAAGCCATAAACTGATGGTCCGAGCGGCCCTGATACGGAGAGTCGCCAGCGGCACATACACTTATCTGCCGTTAGGGCTGCGCTGCCTGCTGAAAGTCATCGCAATCGTCCGGGAGGAGATAAACAGGGCCGGGGCCCAGGAGATTCTTGTTCCCTCGATGCAGCCGAAGGAGTTGTGGGACCGGACGGGCCGGAGCACCGACTACGGCCCGACGATGTTCCGGCTTGAGGACCGCCACGGCAGATGGAGCGTTCTGGGCCCGACGGCCGAGGAGGTCTTTACGAATATGGCCGCGGGCGAGATAAAATCTTACAAGCAGCTGCCATTCAACCTTTACCAGATAAGCCCGAAATTCCGCGATGAGTTCCGGCCTCGCTTCGGGGTAATCCGGTCCCGCGAATTCATAATGAAGGACGCCTACAGCTTCGACGCCGATGCCGAAGGTCTCGATAAATCATATAAAGCTATGTACGACGCATACTGCCGCATCTTCAAACGCTGCGGACTCAAATACGTAATCGTCGAGGCAGAGTCCGGAGAGATGGGCGGCTCCGGCTCACACCAGTTCACCACCCCTTGCGAATCCGGCGAGGACACAATCATCTATACCGAAGACGGCTCATACGCCGCAAACCTCGAACGGGCGGATGTTGACCCTCCGCCGAAAGAAACCGTTGCAGGCATTTACCACCCCCAAGCTTCGCTTGAGGGTGCCACCCATCCCTTGCCTCCAATAGAAGAAGTCCACACGCCGAACATCGGCTCGATTGAAGCGGTCTGCGCGTTTCTCAAACGGGAGCCGAAAGATATGGTAAAGACACTCATCTACAGCGCTACAGGTGAGACAATCGCTGCACTCGTGCGAGGCGACCATGACCTTAATCCAGAAAAAATGACACAAGCGCTCGGCGGCATACACGTGGAACTGGCCGACGAGGAAACTATCGAAAGAACTACCGGCGCGAAGGTCGGTTTTGCCGGGCCGATAGGAATTGCCGATAAGGTCTCGAAGATGATTATCGATTATGCAGTTGCGGCGATGGCGGTGGGCGTAACCGGCGCCAATAAGACCGATTATCATATCAAAAACGTTGTGCCGGGCAGAGACTTCCCGCTCGAAGGCGAAAACGTTATTGTTGCAGATATTCGCTATGCACAGCAGGGTGACACGCATAACGGCAAAAAGCTGCTCTTCAAAAAAGGTATCGAGGTCGGCCAGGTATTCAAGTTAGGGACCAAGTACAGCAAAAAGCT
>Ga0209986_10004555_pt1 | contig 11711 bp, 6 predicted proteins | sample BlataG_FD_183168 | JGI IMG/M metagenome (GOLD analysis project Ga0209986, IMG submission 183168) | Deep subsurface microbial communities from Black Sea to uncover new lineages of life (NeLLi) - Black_00105 metaG (SPAdes) (version 2) | ecosystem: Environmental > Aquatic > Marine > Oceanic >...
TTGACAATAGGGGATATATCTGCTATTTTGGGGCTCGAAATACTTGCGGCGCTATCGTCTAGGGGTTAGGATAGATGGTTCTCAGCCATCAGACCGGGGTTCGAATCCCCGTAGCGCTGCCACTCCTGATTTCATTGTTTTCCCCTGTTTTTTCCGGCGATTTAAACATGTGCCGTTTTCTCACCATTAGGCAATAGCGAGCAATTGTAGTCATCTTGTGTCACGCCGGCGTCACCGGTCTATCACGTGGCAGAAAACAGGACATTATTACGTGGGTTTGACATTTGTCTTTCAGCAATTGACCTCATTTTTTTCCTATGATATAAGCCATAGAGAGGGTTAGCTTTAGAAAATTGGACAAAAACTTGAGAAAATCATTGCAAGCCACAAAAGAAAATTCCAATAAATTTAATATTTATGGTTAGCTTAGTGCTCGTGTCTAACTGGTCAATGCAGCGGAGGCTCCATGGTACATGCTGATTTTTGGCAGATGCGTTGATTAAGTTTTTGCCGATTTAACATCTTATACTTGTCTGTCCTTGGCCCAGGTTAGTCACAGTGCTGCTAGTTGGAGGGATCGTTAATTCTGCTTCTGCAATTTTCATTAGGCTGATTTCACGAAAAATTAAATCTAGCTCAAAGATTAGGAGGGATAACCGATAATGAAGAAAAACTGGATGGCAGAACTCACCTATCATTATGAAAAAACTCGGCGCCAATATCCTCAAGATCGGCTGATGATTCTTTTTGATATCGATGGTACAATTCTAGATATGCGCTATATGGTATTTCATGTTCTGAAAGCCTTTGATAAAAAGCATGACACCCATTTTTTTCGAAAGCTTAATGTCTCTGATATTACTGTACATGAGAATCAAGTGGATAGTTTTTTAGCAGAGTTACGAATTCCATCAGAGGAACAGAGAGAGATCATAAAGTGGTATAATCAGCATCGCTGGTCTTCGGAGTATATCCTTCAGTCCCACCATCCATTTTCTGGAGTCCTTGAGGTTATTCGATGGTTCCAACTCCAGCCAAATACCTTTGTTGGCTTGAATACTGGACGGCCTGAATCAATTCTAAGTGATACCTTAAGATCCCTGAATAAATTAGGTAAAGAGTATAAAGTTCAATTTAGCGATGAACTGTTGCATATGAATCCTCAGGGCTGGGAACAAGAAGTAGAAAATTCGAAGGTTGCTGGAGTGCGCCATTTTCAAAAAAAAGGGTATCGCATCTTCGCCTTTGTAGACAACGAGCCCGATAATTTGAAGGTTGTTTCCAATATTGATCCAGATCAAGAAATTCTCCTGCTTCATGCGAATACTATCTTCGAATCTAAAAGGACCAGATTACCTTCCCGTACGGTCAAAGGTAAAGCATACGACATAACTGAACTTATTCCTGAGAAAGAACTGCCCCAGCATATTCAATTTGTTTGGCATGGTATAAACGACGAAGTGAACTTACGTCAATTTCTAGCTTCTGAGATTACTTGGGGTGAATGTGATGTTCGTATGGATCCAATAGCCAATGAGTTGATTCTTCGTCACGATTCCTTTGTAGAACTCCCTCTGGATGTAGACGAAGAGTGGTTTAGTTTGGATCGTCTGCTCCATCGCTTGTTAAAAACAGGCAAGTCAATTAAGCTCGATTTAAAGGCAGGCGGTATTTTGGTAGATAAGGTTTTGAAATTCATTGAATCTTCCAGCTTTGATGAATCTCGCCTGTGGTTTAACGGCAATGTGGAAAGATTGCAAGAGCAAGGGTTCAGAAAATTAGCCAGTGCCCACCCCAATGCTATTTTGCAATGCCCTGTTGATTTTTTAGCTCCTCTGATTAGCAGTGCCCCAGAAAAAGCTAAGGAAATACTCGATATGTTTATAAAATGGGGTATCAACCGCTTTTCCATTAATTGGAAAACTCAGGACATGCGCAATTTCTTTGATCAGATGGATAAGTGGGGATTTGAAGTCAATATTTACAACGTTCCTGATTTAGAGTCATTCCTGGAGGTCGTGCTTCTCATGCCGCGATCTATCACGTCCGATTTCAATTTTCCTAAATGGCATTATTATGGCAGAGGCTCAGGAGAAGATGGTAGCCATTATGAATATTCTATACGAAAGACGATTGGAAGAAGGTAGGTGCAACTAGACGCTAACACACCATGAAAAATTATCCAGAGCAGGAAGCCAAAGACCATAAAACCTTGGCTTCCCGAGAGTGGAAAAGACAGCTGAGCGAGTTTATGGCTAAAGATGATTGTGGGGAGGGGATTCTCATTACCGTATTTTTTGGAATTTTTAGTCCTGCCCTGAATTACCAATTGGCTTCACCTTTAAAATAAGTCCATCCACTGCTTGGATGATTGCTTTATCACCTGGGTATAGAGGAACCTCACTGATAGCATTCCATAGTTCTCCATGGATAAAAATCTTTCCGTTTGTTTCACTCCATTCTTTGACTTCGCCGACTTGTCCAGGCATTCCATTAACGCCAGACGTAGATTTTTTTCTCACATAATTAAAATTATCAGGTCTTTTTTCCATATATTGTTTAATTTCATCAAAAGACCAGGGGTAAAAATTATGTCCATCTACCCCCACATCAAGGGATTTCCCGATAGGTTCTAGCCTTCCATGAGAATGTCCGTACAAATGCCAGGAATTAAAATGAGATGCTCTCCATACTCGCATAGCGTAATGACAAAGAACTATAAGTTGTCCGTTAATTGATACTTCCTCTAGTAGTGAAATTTTTACAAATCCATGAGCTAACTTTATGGCTGGTTTATCATGGCTACCCCGAACAAGGATTATTTGTCCGTTTAGTCTATCTATTATTTCCCCAACCCCTAGCGTTCCGTATCCCTTTCCTGTACCCCAGGCAAAATCTCCAAGGTGGTACACTAGCCCTCCCCTGGGAACTACATCATTCCAACAATTAATTAAATGTTCATTCATAGCCCATATATTTTTAAATGGTCTATTACAATGCTCTATAATTCCCTTGTGGTTGAAATGATGGTCTGCTGTAAAAAATTTATCCACCTGGCATCACCTCCCTCATTATAATCCCTGAACCTGAAACATAAAGCTATTATTTCTCAGTGCATAAATAAGCTCTATTAAAGTTCTAAGATTGGGTATGTTAGGGCTGCCACTCAGATTTTCCCTGATTTCCCCAGAAAAATTGATGATTTGAGCTTTTCTGGTTTTCAGTCGCCATACCGTATTTCCAACGCTTTTCAATCGATTTTGTTACGCATTTGGCACGCGGGGAGAGGTCTGTCTAAGCATCATGAAGCATCGATTCACGATGGAAACCAACAATAAAAAATTTGACTCAAATCTTTTATTTTTAAATTTGGTTATGTTAATGTATAAAAAGAACATCAGATAATGTTTTTGGAGGCAATTATATGAAAGAGATTAAAAAAGACGTTTACTGGGTTGGAAAGGTGGACTGGGAACTAAGAAAATTCCATGGAGATGAATATTCAACTCATAGGGGGACTACTTATAACTCTTATCTCGTGAAAGACAAAAAAACGGCCCTAATTGACACGGTCTGGAGTCCTTTCGGTGCTGAGTTCGTTGAGAATTTGAACAAGTACGTTTCCCTCAAGAAAATCGACTATGTTGTTGCCAATCATGCCGAGATAGATCACAGCGGCGGACTGGCGGAATTAATGGAAAACATTCCAGATACTCCTGTTTACTGCACGAACAACGGCGTGAAATCGTTAAAGGGTCATTTCCACAAGGATTGGAATTTCGTTCCCGTCAAAACTGGAGACAAGCTCAATCTGGGTAAAAAGGAACTGATGTTCATAGAGGCTCCAATGCTTCACTGGCCGGACAGCATGTTCAGCTACCTCACGGGAGAAAACCTCCTCTTCAGCAACGACGCTTTTGGTCAACACCTGGCCAGCGAGTTGATGTACAACGATTTGGTAGATACGGCCGAGCTGTTCCAGGAATGCATAAAATATTACGCCAACATTTTAACTCCGTTCAGCGGTCTTGTTGAGAAAAAAATAGACGAATTCAAAAGTCTGAATGTCCCCGTGGACATGATTTGCCCCAGTCATGGGGTAATCTGGAGGGACAATCCATTGCAGATTGTAGGCAAGTATCTTGATTGGTCTAAAAATTACAGAGAAAACCAGATTACCATCGTGTACGACACGATGTGGAACGGGACAAGGAAAATGGCGGAAGCGATTGCAAAAGGGATAAAATCGGCCGACGATAAGACAGTGGTTAAGTTGTTTAACATTTCCCGATCGGACAAGAATGACGTTGTGACCGAAGTCTTCAAATCCAAAGCTCTTTTAGTCGGATCACCAACTATTAACAGGGGAATCCTGTCCGCAGTGGCCGGATTCATGGAGCAGATGAGGGGATTGAAATTCAAGGAGAAGAAGGCAGCGGCGTTCGGAACTTATGGCTGGAGCGGAGAGTCAGTTGACGTGATCAGCAAGGGGCTTGAAAGTGCTGGATTTGACTTGCTGGAGGATGGAATAAAATCAATATGGAATCCGGATGAGAATTCTTTGAAAGAGTGTGTTGATTTCGGAAAAGAAATCGCAGTAAAGACCAGATTTCCCAATCGACAATAATCAATAAATAATTAAGGAAGGTTTTGCTGAATCCCACGAAACAGAGAGACAGCAGAAGGATCCGAATCCTCAACCTCTTAAAGATTTATGCAAACTGGCTCAATTTCTGAATTTGAAGGAAGAACTTGTTGCTTCTCAGTGCATAAATAAGCTCTATTAAAGTTCTAAGGTTGGGGATGTTAGGGCTGCCACTCCTGATTTCATTGTTTTCCCCTGTTTTTTCCAAAGATTTAAACATGTGCCATATTTTCACCGTTAGGCAAAAGTAGGCAATTCTAAAGGCTCGTTGACCTTATCTTTTTTCGTGTGATATATTCACACCGGATATCAGTGGGTTGAAATCGTCTAATATTGAGAGGGATAAATGGCAAGACAAAAAAGAAAATTCTTATCAAGCTATAAGTATGGTTTTGTTCTAGCTGCGGCCGCACTGGTTGTCTGGTCTGCATGTTGCAATATCGCACGTGATCGGGGCACCATAACATTGGTCGTCGCCGGCCAAGCCCTTATCAAGATCGATCCCAGGCAGTCGTGGGACAAGCCATTTGGTTCAATACGTCCGATTATTCAATCGGCCGATGTCGGATTCACAAACTTTGAGATGGCCGTAAACGGTCAAGATAACCAATGCAATGTTCCTCAGGATTACGTGCTGGTTCTCGGAGAGCCACGGATCAGCAGACAGGATCGCCTCGGCAACACGAGCAACCCGCACGCTGTTCAAGCTTCTGTGATGGAATTTTTGTCCTCTATGGGCTTCAATCTGATGTCACTTGCGAATAATCATATATGGGACCTTGGCGAGTGTGGGGTGGAGGCGACTCGAGCAGCGGCGGAACTTTACGGCGTTACTTATGCAGGCGCGGGAGGAAGCGTGGAAGAAGCCGTCGCACCGGCATATCTCAAAGTCCGTAGGACCACGATTGCGCTGGTTGCCGCCACAACCAGCCATGACGAGAGAAACCTGCTTATGGGTGAAGTGAACGGAGTTTGGACAGGGCACCAGGACGATTGGGACCGGAATATAGCCGCTGTCGAGGAAGCGGCGCGAAATGCCGATGTCGTCATCTTTTATCAGCACTTTCAGATCGACGTTGATGAGTTTGTAGGTCTAGGGGATGGAGAGTCAACCGAGGACGGGCATATTAAAGTCGATGATGTGAAAAAGTGGCAGGAAGACTTCGCTAAAGCTGTCATCGACGCCGGAGCATCCGTATACATCGGACACGGCCACAGAGGATTCGACGGTATCGAGATATACAAGGGTCGCCCCCTCCTGCGACAGCTCGGAGGATTCACCTACCAGGGCCTAAATCCCAGTATCGGTAACTATGATGACCATTTTGCCTGGTGGGGATTACTGGCGAACATGACCATCCGCGGCGGGTCTATTCAATCCATTCAGATGATCCCTTTGGATATCGACGAAGGCGGTGAGTATGTTGGCGCATACAGTACTGTAGAGTTTCTAACCAGGCGTGGGTTTGCAGAGGTTGCTACAGGAACGCTTGCCACAGAAATCCTGGAAAGGTTTCGGACGCTGTCAGAGAAATACGGAACCGAAGTCAAGATCAGAGGGGAACATGCATTCATCGACCTCAGCGATACTGATTGACACTTCATTCATTAATTGATATTCTTTTGCCCGCTAAACGGAGGGAGCAATGGGCATTACATGCCAGAAATGCCACACCGAAAACACATCTGATTCACAATTCTGTAAAAAGTGTGCAACCCCATTTCCATCCTCAGGTGATATCCCTGACTCCCTCACAAAGACGCTCGAAAGACCGACAGAAGAATTAACCAGGGGGACAACTTTTGCCGGAAGGTATGAAATCATCGAAGGACTGGGAAAAGGAGGCATGGGCCAGGTCTACAGAGTCCTGGATAAAAAGGTAGATGAGGAGATGGCGTTAAAACTCTTAAACCCTGAAATCGCCGGTGAAATAAAGACAATCCAGCGTTTCCGGAATGAGCTGAAATATGCACGGAAGATCGCCCATAAGAATGTTTGCCGCATGTATGACTTTAATGAAGAACAGGAGACTCCCTACATCACCATGGAGTACGTGGCAGGTGAGGACTTGAAGAGCTTCATAAAGAGGTCAGGGAAGGTGACAGAAGAAAAAGCCATTGTGATAGCTAAGGATGTGTGCGAAGGCCTGGCTGAGGCTCACCGCCTGGGAGTCGTTCACCGGGATCTCAAACCTCAGAACATCATGATCGATAAAGAAGGAAATGCCCGAATCATGGATTTCGGGATAGCCCGTTCACTGGAAGCGAAAGGAATAACAGAGAAAGGTGCGATCATAGGGACACCGGATTACATGTCTCCAGAACAGGTGGAAGGTAAGGAAACAGATGGGCGATCCGATATTTATTCGCTGGGCGTCATCCTTTATGAGATGGTTTCCGGAAGGGTCCCGTTTGAAGGCGACACCTCCCTAAGCGTTGCCTTAAAGCACAAGACAGAGAAACCCACCGATCCCAAAAAGCTCAATGCCCGGATTTCAGAGGGCCTGAGCGGTTTGATCTTAAAATGTTTGGAGAAAGCCGGAGACAGGAGGTATCAGAAAGTAGAGGAACTTCTATCTGCTTTGGAAAAAATAGAAAAAGGTACGGTTAAAACAGGCCCGATTGAACCTCAAATTCCCGGATTTCTTACGGTAGAAGGGGAGCCGGCTGAACCGGAGAGACCTGTTTTTGTCGGGCGCGAAAACGAACTGGAAAAGCTGGAGGATTTTCTCAAAAAGGCCCTTGCGGGGAATGGTCAGGTTACCTTTGTCAAAGGGGAAGCCGGAAGCGGAAAGACGGCCCTGATTCAGGAATATGCCCGACGCGCGCAGAAAACGCATTCAGACCTTATAGTTGTCAGCGGCAAATGTAACGCCCATACTGGAATCGGAGACCCCTACCTGCCTTTTATAGAGACCCTGAGTCTTTTAACAGGAGATGTCGAAGTCAAGTGGTCGGCTGGCGTTATTTCAAGGGGACATGCCGTTAGCCTGTGGAACCTGATTCCCGATTCTGTAGAAGCGTTGTTAAACAATGGACAGGACCTTATTAAAACTTTCATTCCGGGAGAAGCCCTAGTTTTGCGCGGTGAGAGTTTTGCATCAGGACTACCGGACTGGCTGTCTGGAATTCAAAGGCTTGTGGAACAAAAAGCAGCTCTTCCCGCAGACCCCATGCTTCAACAAAGCAACCTTTTCGAGCAGTACGCAAAGGTACTGGAGGCACTGGCGAAGAAACATCCGCTTTTGCTTATCCTGGATGACCTGCAGTGGACCGATGCCGGCTCTGCAAGTTTACTCTTCCACCTGGGCCGCCGGATAAAGGGCAGCCGTATCCTGATTTTAGGTGTTTACCGGCCGGCAGAGGTGGCTCTTGGACGAGAAGAGAAACGGCATCCGCTTGAATCCGTCGTCAACGAATTAAAACGTGATTTTGGGGAGTTGGAGATAGTGCTCGGAGAGGCTGATGATCGACAGTTCGTCGAAGCCTTTCTTGACTCCGAGCCGAACAAACTGAGTAAAGAGTTTCGGGAGACCTTCTTTCGACAGACCAAAGGTCACCCTCTTTTTACTGTCGAACTGCTGAGGGGGATGGAGGACCAGGGTCTTCTGGTTAAAGACAAAGAGAACCGATGGGTTGAAGGACCTCAATTGAACTGGAATGCCATACCTGTGCGGGTTGATGCGGTGATCGAGGGGCGTATCAGCCGTTTGACGGGGAAGTTGCGTGAAGTACTTACCTTGGCCAGTGTAGAGGGTGAAGAGTTCACGGCTGAGGTCGTAGCTCGGTTACAAGAGACAGAAGTGCGGGAGTTGATCAGGCTTTTAAGCCATGAGCTGGACAAACGCCATCACTTGGTCTCTGCCAAAGGGATCAGACGGTTGGAGAAACAGCGCCTGTCTTTGTACCTGTTCCAGCACATTCTTTTCCAGAGGTATCTCTACAATGGTCTGGACGAAGTTGAGCGGTCTCATCTGCACGAGGAAGTGGGGAATATCCTGGAGACACTCTACGGTGATCAAGCCGATGAGATCTCTGTCCAACTGGCAAGCCATTTCCAGGAAGCCGGAGTGACGGAAAAGGCGATAGAATATCTGCAAAAAGCAGGAACTAAAGCAGTGCAGCTTTCAGCCAACGAGGAGGCCATTGTGCATTTTAGCCAATGCATTGAGCTGCTAAAGAGCTTGCCCGATACACCCGAGCGTAAACAACAGGAACTTATGCTGCAAATCTCTCTTCCCGCGCCGCTTATTGCTACCAGAGGTTATGGGGCGCCGGAAGTGGGCAGAGCCCTCAACCGTGCCCGGGAGTTGTGCCAGCAGATAGGGGAAACTCCACAGCTTTTTACAGCACTCATCTTACTGGTTCTGTTTTATGCGTTAAAGGCGGAGTACCGAACAGCGATTGAACTGGGAGAGCAGACCAACAGGATTGCAGACAAGGAGGATGATTCTTTTCTGAGATCTGTGTCTTACAGTGTTCTGGGATGGCCTTTGATTAATGTTGGAGAGTTTGAAAAATCTCTTGATTACATGAATTATGTGATTAAAAGGTATGATCCGGAGAAGTTTTTCCCCTGGACATTCATCCTAGGCCAGGATCTCGGACAGATTGCGTATACCTGGAAATCCTTGCTCCTGTGGTTTTTGGGTTATCCGGATCAGGCTTTAAAGAGTAACCTTGAGGCAATTTCCCTGGCCCGTAAGCTTGGCCATCCTCATACTTTAGCCTTTGGATTGACACTAGGTTGTGAATTCTACTGGTTCCTGCGAGATTATAAGACAGTCAGAAAATACACAGAGGAGTTGGTCCCGCTCTCGTCAGATAGAGGGTTTGTCTTTTGGTGGGCCCATGGCATTTTTTATCAGGGGGAAAGAAAAACTCAAGAAGGACAGGTCGATGAGGGAATACAGCAGATGAATCAAGCCCTTGAGACTATGCTTGCCACAGGGACAGAAACTTGCATGACCCGTCTTCGTGCCAGACTTGCCGAGGCCTGTCTCAAAGTAGAGCGTCCAGAGGAGGGATTATCTGCGATTGACAAGACGTTTGAGGTTATGTGCAGACATGATGAAAGATACTATGAAACAGAGCTCCATCGTCTTAAGGGGGAGTTGCTTTTGATGCAGGGTAAAACTGAATCAGAAGTCGAGGCATGTTATCAAAAAGCACTCGAAGTTTCCCGTAGTCAAAAGGCGAAATCACTGGAACTGCGCGTAGCTATGAGTCTAAGCCGGTTGTGGCAAAAACAGGGGAAAAAAGACGAAGCCCTGAAGCTGCTGCAGGAGATTTACGGCTGGTTCACCGAAGGATTTAACACCGGAGACCTGAAAGAAGCCAAAGCGCTTCTTGATGACCTGTCTTGAGGGAATTAGCCTTCATCCCAAAATAAACGGGACAGAATCAAGATTAGGACCATCTCTGCCACCCTTTTTCATCAGCAATAATCAACCATAAGTGGGGTCAGGTCTTGCTTTTTGCCTGTCTGAAAAATCTCATACAAACGCTTTAAAGTTTCATTGTAAGGATGAAAGCGACACAGATATCTCTTAGCTTCAGGATGAGCTTTTACCACGCTCCTCTGCCTAATTATAAAAAGAGCGGGGTTGCCCGCAGTATAATGCATTCGTACAAATTGCGTTTGTATGAGTATAGGCAAAAAGCAAGACCTGACCCTAATAAACTGTGACGCTGGGATAAGTCTATTGTTTGTTCTTTTTTCAATGTGCTGGTTCAGCAACCTTGGTGACACTGTTTACCACCTGTCCGAGCTGGGACGGCTGACGGCGTTCCATGTCCGGACGGGCGAGGAACGATGGCACGTCGATATAATGAAGACATTCAAAACCGGCGACAAACGGTGGCAGACTCCCGGCAAAGGGTCGCTGACCTATGCTGACGGACATCTTTACTGCCTTAAAGAAAGAGGGACGATGGCACTTGTTAAAGCAACTCCTGAGAAGCGGAACCAGGTCAGTTCATTTCGTCTGCCGCGGGGAGGAGAGGGGCCCTATTGGGCTCATCCGGTTGTTTGCGGCGGAAGACTTTATGTGCGTCATTCCGATCAGCTCTATGCCTACGATATCCGAAAAGATTGATTTCCGGACAGGGACATCATCCATTTATGCTGGATAGCCCACCGTCTGGGCGAAGAGCACACGCTGGTCGGGCCGCAACTTGAACTCTTTGGCCGTGTTCTCCTTATCGCAATTGTGAAACCAGGCGGCCAAACCCTGTGAAGCGGCAAACAGATAAACATTTCCGGCAATCAGACCCGTTGCCACGTAATAATAGGACTTTTGCACCTCTGGATCCTTCAGGCCTGGCTCCTGGAACGGGGCCTTGCTGTATTTTGCGATATCGGCGACGTAGAAGATATTCACCGGAGCCGTTGCCGCGGCGCGCCTGCCTGATCTCGCCCGAAAGTCCCCGGAAACAACAGGACTCAGCCGATGAGGGATCGCCTCATAGAGGTAAACTCCTTTGGGCAGGGCGACGTACAGGTCGATCTCCTGGGAATTACTTGCCGATGCGGCTGTTCTGCCTGTTCGTCCGCGTAATGCCCCTTCCTCCCGATTTATGCCAAATGCCGCCCAGAGAAGATTCGAGAGCATTTGCAGCGGGAGTTTCTCCTCACTGATATTACGGTTGGTCTTTCTTTCCTTCAGGGCTGCCAGGACGGACTTGCCTCCGTCTGTCTCTGTTTTGACAAGCGTGATCGGTTCTAAGGCGGGGCTTGAAGATGTCCCGGTTTTCTGCGCGATGCCGGCTGTAACACCTGCCAGAACGGTATAAGCCGGTACAGCCTTTAAGAATGTTCTTCGTTTCATTTAGATTCTCCAATTAAACCTAACGGTTGGTATTTAAGCACTGACTTATTGCATCATATCATCCATCAGAAAGATATTAAAGACAGATAGGCCTTTAACAAAATTCAAGTGGGGTCACCCATTAGAAGGGGATTGTCAAGAGGATAGACTTCCATATTTTACTTCCATATTATTTAATTCTTCTTTACAATATACACGTGGCAACGTTGGGAATTCTTTCGCGCCCGTTATTTTCG
>Ga0209986_10004556_pt1 | contig 11710 bp, 9 predicted proteins | sample BlataG_FD_183168 | JGI IMG/M metagenome (GOLD analysis project Ga0209986, IMG submission 183168) | Deep subsurface microbial communities from Black Sea to uncover new lineages of life (NeLLi) - Black_00105 metaG (SPAdes) (version 2) | ecosystem: Environmental > Aquatic > Marine > Oceanic >...
GAAAATGTCATTTCTTTCATAATCCTTTGTTAAATAGAAGTTTAAGTTCATTTGCAATCCGCCTACGGCGGACAAGATTGGGTTTGTTTTGGGTTTGTTTTTTTGGACTGCGAAATCATCTTTTTTTCTGTAATCCTTTATTATAAGTGAGTTTACATTCATTTGCAATCCGCCTACGGCGGACAAGATTGGCTTTGATTGGGTTTGAATTGGGTTTGTTTTTTCGGACTCTCCGCTGCCATTCATTTTCATAATCCGTTGTATTATATAGATTTACGTTCATTTGCAATCCGCCTACGGCGGACAAGATTGGCTTTGTTTTGCATAAAAAGGGGTGATTTGTAAAGCGCTCTCTACAAGTGTAGAGAAGGTGCCAGGGGTCAGGGGCCAGTTTGGAAAGTAAAAAGTTAAAAGGAAAAAGGCAAAATTGTGGATTCGGCCTGCAGGCGTAAGTATATAACTGGTTATTGGTTAAATATTTCACTGGTTAAATGGATAATTTGTTCATTGGTTCCGTCCAATCCGTCCCGGGGCTGGACTTGCAGGGGCCGGATTTTCAATATTAGTTATTTACGATTGACTCCGCCGTAGGCGGATCTTCGATATTGGCCATTTACGAATCACGAATCTGGGCCTGTTTTCGGCCGGGGGCAAAAAAAGACGCGCCTCTATAATTGGGCGAATATGCGCGTTTGAGTCGAAAATTGGTGTTATTTTGACAGGATAAACAGGATTAACTCGTTGTCAGAAAAGGAGATAAAAATTTTTTAGATTTTTCGATTTTAGGTTATAACTACCCGCAGATTTGATTGATTTTTAACCACGGATTGCACCGATTTAACGGATAAGAACCATCATAATTCTGTCTTTCTTAGCAAAAACGGACAAAAATGCACTTTTTTTTGTCTGCCCTTTTTCCTATTGAAATACGAACTATATCCCGTATAATCTCCCTAAAGTGTGTGGAATTCCTTGCGTTGATGGGAATTGCGGGTTTTGATTCTTTTGATTTCTTACATCTGGCCTCACGCTCAGAAAAACGCTATACTTTCTGCAGTTTTTGCCTACGGGATTAAGGTGTTTTTTTAGACATAAGCTAGATCGACAAGAGAGATGGAATATCCTCAAATTAAAAAGCTCTATAAGTACTATGCATACAATGAGCATTCATTAAAGGTGCTCAGCAATAGGCAAATTTGGTTGGCAGACCCTCGTTCGTTTAACGATCCATTTGACTGTGCCCTGAATATAAAAAGAACGCTTTCGGATGATGATTGCTTGCGCATCTTCGAAGAAAATGTGAGAGAGGCTTTGTCAAGCCCTGATCTAGATAATACTGGGCGGCTAGAGTGTAAAAAACTTCTTGAGCGGATAAAGAAGGATAAATCCTTTCGTGATGAGACAGTTAGAGCATTTAGGATCAGAATTGAAGTACCAATTGCCACGGTTGAAATGCTCGGCGCATTCTGTATGAGCGAGCTACCAGACAATCTCCTAATGTGGGCACATTACACGAGGAGTCACACCGGCTTCTGTATAGAGTTTAGTCGGGAGCCTGACAATCTCCTTGGTAGTTTTGGGCACACGCGACCAGTTTCTTATACCTACTACTATCCCGATATCAGTGACATAGACCTATTAGCACCAAGAGACCACGAGGCAAGTGACCCGATTCGCCCTGTGACATCGGCAATGTACTGGACAAAGTCAGCAGATTGGGCGTATGAGAAGGAATGGCGATTAGTCACAGCAGGACTCAAAAGCCTCCTTGATCTGCCAGGCGAGATATCAGGTGTCATTTTTGGAATCAACATGCCGCAGGAGCATAGAGACAAGATATGACATCTCTTAAGAGATCTTCCTGATATAAAGTTTAGGAAAGCAGCTAGGTCAAAGAGTGAATTCAGACTGATTTTGACGGATTAGAAAATTTTGGGTAATATTAGCCAAGGATTTCACCCCATTAGAAAAACAGAAGGTAACGTTTCTAACGGGGTAAACTGGATTTTTGGATTGCAGATATTTTAGAACAAAGTATAATTATAAATTACACCTATGGGAAGCGGAAACTTCATTGGGAATATTTGAAAAAATAGGTGGCTGTCCCTGGTTTTTGGGTTTTTGAGTTTTTGCTGTTTGCTAGTTTTTGTCCTAGTTTTTCTAGTTTTTCTTTACATATAAGTTAAATAAGAAAACATGAATTTGAACATGTCGCTCCTCATCTTCTTTTGATTTTAGCCTGAATCGCCATTCACCCTCATTTTGACCAGAAAAAGTATTTAGATAATTTTTATGCCCTTGGAATATTGTGGGTATTTTTTCTTGAATAGCAGAAAATTCTTTGTTGTGTTTGTTAAATATGACAATCGCTGTTTTGCAATCTCGCCAAGTCAAATAACCCGTTAACTGGTCGATAGCATCAATAATTTCCCTTCCACCTCCCCAGACTTTACATTCACCAACAAATGCTGCTCTATTTTCAAATTCAATTCTTATATCAGTTTTGCCCCTGCCTCGAAATGTTTCGCCTGTTGCATCACCCTGATAATGGCCATTTAAGTGAGCTAATATGATATCTCTTAATTCTTCCTCATCGTGTTTTGCATAAGTTTTTGGAGTGGTTTCAAAAGTCGCTCCCTCATGCCTAATAACACTAAGTATATGTTCATAATCCTTATCTGAGATGGCATATTCAGCTGGTCTGTTAGGTATGGGCGGCAATGGTTTTACAAGTTTTCTTTTTATAGGAACCAAAGACATATCAGGAGCGTTGGGAGACTTTATCAGTGGAATATTGAACGCCTTTATTATATTGCTTTTCTTCTCAAGTTTCTTTTTCCTTATATTAATAGCTGTTTTAGCAGTTGATTCGATTGTCTTGTTGAATTTTTCAATATCTTTTTTCTGTCGCTCTATAAAGGATTTAATACTTTCAATCTGCCGCTCAATTAATTTATTATGTGTTTCAGGCGGTTGATCCAAAGCAACAACTAAATCGAATGTGAGCACTTGAACCCCTGCCTTATTTGTTTGTACAGAACCTTCTGGGAATGTAAGTGTAAAACTACTTGGCCTCATATGCCATAGACCAGCGTCTCCGTTGAATGGCAATTGGGTGCGAAAATTTATGCCTTCGTAAGAACGGGAATATCTTTCATGGTAAATTGTAGTATCTTCTTGCTCTGCTGACATTGAATCTTGATATATTTCAAGGGGTATAATTTCATATTGCGAAACAATGTGGCTAATTATTTCATCTTCAGGAAGTGAAAGTATTTGATTTTCAGATAGAGTATTAATTTTATTCGTAATCGCCATATTAATATCTTCAAAATGGTCGCTTAGTTTCTTATTGCTAAACAAGTCTGCCATAGCTTATATACCTTGCGTTATTGCATATAACTTTTTGGGGGGATGGTCATCATTTTTTTAACCTCGCTATTTTACCCGCAAAATAAATAACCCGCAAACCTTAAAATCCACCCCTTTTAAACCCCATTTTCACCAAATCCTAAATGCTATTCACTAATTTGCCGCCCCGGTTGCTTTTGCCTGCATGTGAGCAGTTAGTTATTCTTTATTCTTCCAGTTCTCCCATTTTAACAGCTCAGGGTCATGGTCGGTATTCGACGCGTAGTATATTGCGCAGCGGAATACGTAAAGCATACATCTGTCGACTGGAGAGGCCTTAAACTCGCAGAGTCTATCATAAAGCTGCTCAGCTTGCTTGCCCTTAAGAGCGTCAATAGAATGGATGCCGATATTCTGCATGTCCCGGGCAATAGTTTTACCAACGCCGGGAATTTGTTCTAATTCCTGTAAGCTGGATGATTCCATAGAAAGGCGCCTCAGATATTATTCACCAAATACAATTCACTAATCACTATTTACCAATCACGAATTATCTGCCTTCTTAGTTGTCGGCCCCCGATGTTAGCTGGTCTGTAATTATAACCTTATGGTCAAAAACTGCAAGATTTAATCCTCACTAATCGAAATCAGTGTAAATCCACGTCTGACCCAATTCAAAAAATCGGGTGCCGGGGCTCCCGGCTATGACCGACCAAAACGCAGAAATTTCCCTATGAAATTCGAGCTTTAACTTTCGGTCGATGCAGCAGATGACTGCCTGGTCTTGTGCCAGAACACAACGATGAGAACGCCCACCACTGTGCAGGATACAGAATCACCCAGGTACCACAGAACGGGCATTTCCGCCACCGGCCCCGTTATCCCACAGACCACGCCTACGAACACGGAGGCAATACCCGCGAACGGTACCATTACTCCGTATTTCATAGGGTGCAGGGCCAGAATTACAAAAAACAACCCCACCGCAGCGTACGTGCCTGACATCAGACGCACCGCGTACAGGCATATCGGCGAATCCGGAAACTCCTGACCACCAAATACCCTGGTAAGCGACTCGAGCCGGCTCACAGGTAAGAACATTCCAAATACCGACAGCAGGCACCCAACACCAGCTATCCACAGACAGATTTTTAATGCACGCATTCGCATCTCCTTTCAAATGACATTTCCTATTCGACCTTTGACCCGCGACCGCTGCAGCTCATCTATCGGTTATTGTCTTTCACCCCTGGGCTTGGCCAATTTATCATAACTAAACCCGGGTTGAATGGCCTCGATAAGCCCTACACTATCAGAATCCTGTCTGTTTGTCACTAATTAGTTACTGTTGCGGAAACGACATTTTGTCATTCCTGCGAAAGCAGGAATCCAGTTGTTAGGCCGTAGACCCCTGCTTTCGCAGGGGTGACACCGTGGTTTTTGCTTTCCGCAACAGGAACTAATTAACTGGTAAATCCACGATGAGCTGTATCGGTTGCCCTGTTCTAATCGTGGCGGCAAAAACAGCTAAACCCGCAGACCTCGAAGGTCGATTTTACATCGAGCAGTAACATCTTTATAATAGAACCGGCAAATTTTCTTTGACAACGGTTTTCAATAGGCCGATAATTAGCCCGGCAAAGTTTGTTAATGCGTCTGGGAACGGAAGCGGGGGGATTGGTTTCGCTGAGAGGATTGATGGCAAACGAAACAAATTACGACACCATATTTGGCAGAATGGCGGTAGAGCAGGGCCTCTGCACAAATGCGGAGCTCCGTCGCTCGCTTGAGGAGCTGCAATCACGCCGTAAAATCAATCCTGTAATACTCAAGGACCTGTTGATTGACCTGGGCTATATCACGGTGACCCAGGCCGAACGGCTAAAGACAAACATAAAGGAAAGCAAGGCCGCCGCCCACCAGATTCCGGGCTATAAAATACTCGGCAAAATCGGCGCCGGGGCAATGGCAATCGTGTATAAGGCTCGGCAGTTGAGTTTGAACCGGATAGTCGCGATAAAGGTCTTGCCGAAGCGCTTCAGCGAAAACCGAGAATACGTGGAACGCTTTTACAAGGAAGGCCAGGCTGCCGCCAAGCTCAATCACAGCAATATCGTCCAGGCCTTCGATGTCGGCGAGGCAGGGGGGTACCACTATTTCGTAATGGAATATGTCGAGGGCAAGACTTTGTACGATGATTTATCAGCGGGCAAGGTTTTTGCCGAAGACGAGGCGCTGGACATAATCATGCAGGTCGCTGATGCACTTCTTCACGCTCATTCCTGCGGCCTCATCCACCGCGACGTCAAGCCCAAGAACATAATGATAAACACTGCCGGCGTAGCTAAACTCGCGGATATGGGTCTGGCACGTGCGACAACGGATATCAAGACGGCACAAAGCGAGGTAGGAAAAGCTTACGGAACGCCGTACTATATTGCACCCGAACAAATCCGGGGACAAATCGACATCGACGGCCGGGCCGACATCTATGGCCTCGGCGCAACGCTGTACCACATGTTGACCGGCCGGGTGCCGTTTATGGCAGAGGACCCCTCGGATGTTATGAAAAAGCATTTGAGGGAGCAGTTGATTCCGCCTGACCATATAAATACTTCGCTGTCGGCGGGGATATCTGAAGTTATTGAAATTATGATGGCCAAGCGCAAAGACGACCGCTACAAAAACGTTCAGGAGCTGCTGACGGATTTGGAGGCGGTTCGCAATGGTCGGCCGCCGCTGCGAGCGCACAAAAGATTTGATGTCTCTATGCTTGAACAGCTCGAAAACGGAGAGGAAATCGAAGACGAAGAATACGTTTACAGAGAAGAGACCATTAGCCGTTACCGAATTGCGGTATTGATTCTAAGTACAGTGGCGGCGGTATCCATTTTGATTATCCTTTTATTGATTTATTCCTCTCGATAAAACCGTGACTCGTGACTTGTGACTCGTGACTCGCGGCTCTCCACAGTCCTTGGGACTCCTTTCGGAGGACGCCCAATGGCGGATTCTCGATACTTGATTCTCGATACTTGTCATTGCGAGGAGCGAATCGCTGAAAGTCCGGCCCTTGGACGGAACGTGGCAATCTCCCTCTCTGTCATTCCTACGAAATCGAAGATCCGGTTTTGGACGGAGCAGAAATCTATGCTTGCCCCGCACGAATTAGGCCTCTGCCGCCTGCACTCGTATTTCTTTGGCGTGGGTAAATTGGTGCGGGGTCATTCCTGCGCAAGAAGGAATCTATGCTCTCTTTGTCATTCTGAGCGAACGCGAAGAATCTCTTCTCCAAATAATCAATATGGATACATACGCTTCCAACAGGCGTATCGAAGAACCGGCTGTGACGGAATCACTCATCAATAATCAATTAGTCAGGCCGAGGAATCTATCAAAAACGACATTGCGAAGCAATCTCCTCAACTAAGAACTCAAAACTAAGCACTAAAAACTAAATTGCCCTTGACAGATTAAAACCCTTCGTGTATTCTAAAATACATACAGAAAAAAGGAGTGTCTGTGGCTGGGAGCCAGATAATGATAAACTCGTTTGACGAAAAAATTTATACATCATTATCACTTACTAAACTAACCATCTTTGCGATATCAAAAATAGCCGAGAACGGTGAAGAGTGTGCGTATGAAAGGATTGTAAAAGAATGCTTTACTATTTTTCCTAAACGTTTTAGCTTTCAGAGATATCCTGATTGGCCTGACGGCACAAGGGTTAAAATTGAGATATTGCGATGTCGAGACAAGGGCTGGGTTACAGGAAATGAGAAAAAGGGATTTCAACTTACCTCTATGGGGAGAAGAGTCGCTGATGAGGTTTTGAAAGAGTTACAGCAGGGACCTGCTAAAAAATTGCAACCCACACAAACTCGTGACCGTGGTGATACTGTAATTAGCTATTTAAGGAAAAGTGAGCCTTATGGGAGGTATCAAGAAGATAAGGAAAACTTCACGGTCACTGAAGAGGAATTCAGAAGGTTACTCGTCTCTACATTTGAAACCCCGCCTAAGGTACTTGAACAAAACCTCAATTATTATTTAGATCTCTGCAAAGAATATGGAGAAAAAGAACTCTGTGAATTCTTAAAAAAATGCCGTGAACAAAAGGCCTCACTGCTAAAAAGTTGGACGAAGCGCAAAAAAGTTAAACGCCGGAGGGCCAAAAAATGAATGAAAGAAAGTTTGAAGAACCGCAAGACCTCCCCATAGATGCAAGGATAACTATACAAATGAGCTATGGGACTATTCGTTACCTATATGATGCAATAGTCGAACTCGTGACCAACAGCGACGACAGTTATAAAAGACTTGAAAGGGACGGTATTGCAGATAAAGGGGAAATTAGGATACGCGTTCGGAGGTTAAAAGGTGGCAAGTGTGAGAGGCTTGAAGTGATAGATTTATCGGAGGGAATGAACAAGGAAAAGCTTGAGAAAGCCTTGATATTTGCAGGTGAGACCAGTGGATTTGAAGAGGGGGAAAGTGTTAGAGGATTATTTGGAAGAGGGTTAAAAGAGGCGATTATAGCTTTGGGAAAAGGTGAAATTTACTCTATAAAGGACGATAAATTATCAATTGCTGAAGTGTGGATAGATAAAAAAGCCAACAAGCCGAAGCGTAGGCTAATCGAAGAACCATATACTCCTACAAAAGAAGAAAGGAAAGAAATTGGTATTCCCGAAGGGAACGGAACAGTGGTGAGAATAATTGTTACGAATGATAAGATAAAATGTCCAGATATAAAAACATTTCTCCCTCAGATAAAAAATCATTACGCGCTTCGAGATATTAATTCGGCAACAAATAGGAAAGTTACATTAGAGTTTGAATCTCCCGAAAAAAACCTGAAAAGATTCAAGCCGATTTCATACGAGAGACCGAAGGGCAAAGAAGTCATTGCTGAGCCTATAAAACTCCCTGGTTACGGAGATAATATTGAATTAAGAATTCATGAAAGTGATGAAGAATTAGAAAGCCCATATAATAATCCTTTCGCATCAGCGGGATTACTAATCAAAACCTCAGGTGCTATTTTGGATAATCAGCTTTTTAAATATCAGAGTGAAAAGGCGGGATGTTTTTTCTTTGGAGAAGTGAGATGGCCGAACCTGGCCGAAAGGTTGAGAAAGAGAGAGTCTTTACTTGACCTTAATAGAGTTGGAATTGAATGGCGGCAAGAAGTTTGCCAGGTTTTAAAAGGCGAAATAGAAAAAATACTTGAGCCTTTTGTAGAAGAAAAGAGAAGACAACTTGAGGTAAAACCGGTTCGCAGGTCGGAAAAAGTGAACAAATTAAGTATGGCTATCTGCTCTTTGTTAAATCGGCTTGCAAAGCAACATTTTTCCGAAGCTCCTATAGATACTGGACCCGGACCCGAAAAGATAGAGAGGCTAACTATCAAACCTCCATATGCAAACCTTGAGATTGATAAAGAACGATCTTTTTCTGTTTATGCCCCAATAACTATTGTTGGTATCGGCTCCGGTCCTTATCGAGCAGAAGTCAAATCAAGTAACTCTACTCATATCCAAGTTTTAAATCCAATCGTAACTCTTCAACCACATCGTGAACGCCCACTGCTTTATTATGGAAATTTTCGAGTTGTAGGTAAAACGGATAAGGAAGAAGCAATAATAACTTGTAAATTTGGAGAGCATGAAGCGACTGCAAATTTGAGAGTTGCGCCACCTGGGAAAATTGGCCCACGAAAGAAACCAAAGGTAAAAGGTGGGTTTTTCCGGGGAATTGAAGCAGATAGAGGAGCGAATCCTTCCCAGAGAGTGCGTTACGATGAGAAGAGCGGGATTATATGGATTTATGTAAAATTCCCAGGCGTTAATAGTTATCTTGAAGAAAACTTGGACTTCAAAGATGAAGCTGAAGCGTCCCGGGCAATGTATGCAGAGCTGGTGGGAGAAGCTTTCTGCCGGTTTATAGCAAGAAATTATATTGAGCAACAAAAAGTTCTTTTACTCCCGGGGGGTGAGATAGAAGCTGTTACTATAGCTATGAGCATGGCGCAGAAGGAATATTTGTACAAGATTCATGATGCTGTTCTCAAACAAAGATTATAATAGGGTAGATTTATGAAGAATGTTCTTCTTGTCGAGCCAGCATACAATAATCCTTATCCTCCTTTAGGTCTGCTGAAAATATCGACATGGCACAAGCGCAAAGGTGACACAGTTCAACTTATCAAGGACACGGTTCATAATCCAGCAGTTGATGAGTTTCAGAAAAAGGAAAAATGTTATAAAAACCTTAGAGACCATTATGACGTTATATATATAACCAGCTTGTTTACATATCAGGCTCACTATGTAGTTGACTCGATAAAGTACTATAAAAGCAAGTTCCCGAAGGCCCGCATAAAAGTGGGCGGAATTATGGCAACTCTCTTGCCGGACTATATTAAGGAAAAAACGAATATCCAACCACATGTGGGTCTCCTTCGTGGCGCCGAGAATTGCTCGCCGGATTATTCATTGCGCCCTGACTTAACTTACTCAATCAGTTTTACGACACGAGGTTGTCCAAGAAATTGTCCTTTTTGCGCTGTTAAAAAGCATGAACCTGAATTTAAGGTAAAAGAGAATTGGCCAGAAGACATTGATATTACTAAAAGACACATAATCTTCTGGGATAATAACTGGCTTGCATCCCCAAACTTTGAGAGAGACATAAAAAGGCTCATGAAGCTTCGTAAAGTGGGCATAACGAACATTGATTTTAATCAAGGATTGGACTGCAGATTGCTTGACGAGGATAAGGCAAAGCTACTTAGTATGATAAAAATAAAACCTTTAAGACTCGCATTTGACAATTGTTCAGAGGATGGACATATACAAAGAGCTATACAATTGGCCCAGAAATACGGATTTAAGGATATAAGTGTTTACGTGTTATATAATTCTAAGGATAGAAACGATACACCAGAGTATTTTTACTACAGGGTTAATGAGATAAACAAATTGGGAGCGTTAGCATATCCGATGCGCTTTCGCGCTCTTAATAATGTGAACGGACAATATACATCCAGTAAATGGGATAACAAATTGTTAAGAGCTTTGAAGCTGACTCTTATGTTTTACTACACTAAGGGGATGATAAGCCGAAAACGTGAAGCCTTCAAAAATATCTATGGAAACAACGCAAGGGCATTCCAACGCAAACTGTATGAAATATACGAGAATGACAAACGAAAGGGAAAAAGACTGAAATAACCCCGAAATAAATTGGGTGAACAAGAACCGCCCAAATAAATGGGTGAAGAAGAACCCCCGTAAAACGTGAAACAAGAGAACCCCCCAGGTGCGGAGAAGAGATAGTTTTGAGTTTTTAGTGCTTAGTTTTGAGTTGGGAGGGAGGGATTTCAGATACCCGCCTGCGCGGGCACAGGTTTCAGATTTCAGATTCAAGATTTCAGATTGGCAGAGGGGGGTAAAATGGGGAATTTTGGAAATTTGTTGCAATTTTCGGATGGGGTGGTTAGTATTCGGCACAATCGAGGTTTTTGTAAATGGATGAGCCGGTCGAAAATAGCGTTGAAGGCGGTGAAACGGCTGTCAAAAAGCATGTGCAGGACTATGTTGCGGGGCTGAGCAACGAGCACCGGATGTTAGTTATTCTGAAGAAGCAGCTTTACGACGGGACGTGGGAGCCGATGCTGGACGATTTGCAGAACCGCTTGGCCGGCAAGCCATATATATTTAAGTTAGTGAACCGAATCAAGGACGATATCGAGCGTATAGAAGAGATGCAGAAGTTCGAAGGCGAGCACGATATCGACTTAGCAGATTATGTTGAACTGTCATAAAAAAGGGTGCCGGTAAAAAAAAGAAACGTAAGCTTGAAAGGGAAATCGGGTTTTTTGGGTTCGTCGTTTTTCATTTTTCCTTTCACATATGGAGGGCAGGGCAATGCCGACAAAATTAAAATGCAGATTGGTCTTTTTGACGTGGCTGCTGGTTTTGTGTGCGGCCGGTCGCGGGTATGGTGCGACGGCGAGCTCGCGGTGGCTTGTTACGCCGGAGCTGCTCGAAGAGGGCAAGCTGGAAATATTGTGGGAAGATAAGCTGCCAATCCAAAAGACGGAGGAGCTGGAGAGCATGTCGATTGTTGGTGAGAGGATTTATGCCCTTTCGAGCCGCAATTATATGATTTGCTTAGACAGGAACAAGGGTAAGACGATATTCAGCAGGTCGGTTGCGGCGGCCGGTCTGCCGGTTGGGCGGTTAGTGCCTTACGAAGATGAGCTGATGTTCGTACTTGGCAATAGGTTGGTTGAAATGAACGGGCAGACGGGCAAGGAGCTAAGAGCCAAGACTATAGAGATTGGCTTAGC
>Ga0209986_10004557_pt1 | contig 11708 bp, 9 predicted proteins | sample BlataG_FD_183168 | JGI IMG/M metagenome (GOLD analysis project Ga0209986, IMG submission 183168) | Deep subsurface microbial communities from Black Sea to uncover new lineages of life (NeLLi) - Black_00105 metaG (SPAdes) (version 2) | ecosystem: Environmental > Aquatic > Marine > Oceanic >...
TTTAAGAGCGGCTATTAGGATAGAGGCGATTGTGTAAACGGCTATGATGGCGGCTGCCAGTTGAATGTCCCCGCCCGGCATAGATACGAAGGGGCTCTCCGGTGCAGTTATGAGTTCCGAGGCTACGAAGCTAGGAAGGTTTGAGACGCTCCAGTTCGGAAGCCACTTACTAACTTCTAGGTAAAGCTGCTCTTGAGTCATGAAGTACATCGTGGAAAGAATACCGCCAATAATTGAGGAGGCCACAAGTATGCTGACGGCAGCTAGTATGGAAAGGGTGGTTCTCCTGAAGACTTCGCTGAACATGAAGGTCATGGAAAAGAAGAGCATATTTGAGTAAAGGAGAACCAAATAGATAACTGGGGCAAATTGGATAGACTCCTGAGGACCGAAGAGTCCATAGGCCAATGTAGCTCCAAGAGCCGTGGTCAAGGCTATCACAAAACCCAAGAGCGTCAAACCACCCAAGAACTTTCCTGTCATATACTCAATCTTTGTAATGGGCTTCGATAATAGCATGTCAGCAGTTCCTCGCTCGTATTCTTCGGACATGGAACCTCCAGCAATTACGATAGCTATGAGCGGGATGAACAGACTCTGAGGACCTAACACGCCAACAAGCCACATCATAGCTTTAACCTCTTCTAGGGAAGGCCCAATGATGGTAAACCCTGGAGGTGGATTAGTGAAAAAGTAGTAAAACAAAGCAAACAGTCCGACTTGAAGCGCCAAAGCCAGAATCATCAAAACAAGGAATTTCTTTTTGGCTATGGCTCTCCTCCACTCGTAGCCCACGATAATTGCAATTCTTTGAAAGGCGTTCATGTTATTGGCCTCCTTTTAGAGCGCGGAGATAGGCGTCTTCTAACGTTATCTGATGAAGGTTTAAACTGAGCAACACACCCTTGTGCTTAAAGATTTCTGAGGAGATTTCTCCTCTTAGGTCTTTTTTCTCCTTCAGCTCTATTCTTAGCTTGTTTTCCTCCGACTTCACGTCTTGTACGTAGTCTAGTTTTTTGAGGGCTGAAATCATTGGTTTTGTTACTTTTTTCAGTTCTGCTTCTATGACCCATTGTTGAGTGAAGGTCTCAAGCACCTGTGTTATTGGACCATCGAAGACCATCCTGCCTCTGTTGATCATTCCCACGTGGGTGCAGATGCGTTGAACTTCGTCCAGAAGGTGGGATGAAATGAAGATGGTTTTTCCTTGTTTTGAGAGGGTTGTGAAGTGATTTCTGAAGTGGGCTGTGGCTTCTGGGTCCATACCGATCGTAGGTTCGTCCATAATGAGAACCATGGGGTCGTTAACGAGGGCTAGGGCTAAGGAGAGCCTCTGAACCATTCCTTTACTATACTTTCCAATTTTTTTGTCTCCCCATTCTTCTAAGCCAACGAGGTCGAGGAGTTGTTTAATCTTCTCCTTCCTAGCCTGTGTAGCCAACCCAAACATCTTTCCCGTGAAGTCTAGCAGTTGTTCTCCGGTGAAGAAGGTTTGCAGAGTTGGCAGTTCCGGGGCGTATCCTAGGCTTTGAAGCGCTTGAACCGGATCTTTGGCTGGGTTTATGCTGGTTATTTGGATTTCACCTTGGTCTGGTTTTAGGAGACCAAGCATGGTTCTTATGGTTGTGGTTTTTCCTGCTCCGTTCGGGCCCAGATAGCCGTACACCCAGCCCTTTTCCACTGCGAAGGAGACAGAGTCTAGGGCTTTGAAATCTCCATAATATTTGGTTAGGCTTGAAACCGTTATGACTGGTTGAGACGCCAAAGCATTCCCCAAGTTTTGAACATACTTTTCGTGAAGTCCCTAATATATTTAACAGTTAAGGCGTTACAGAGTTGATACATCTCTAGCGACTTCTTGAATCCTCTGCGTAACCTCTACTTGAAATGTAACCGCATCTTTGGTTTCAATTCGACAAGTTTGAGATCTCCGCGAGTTATAGGAAATTAATAACTTAAATAAGACAAGTAAAGCACAGTTCAAAGTATAACGGCAGGAGGAGTAAAAATAGCCGTGGACGATATAAGAGAAAACGATTTCCTAGAGGTTTTGTTAACCATCCCAGCGATATACAATTATAAAATATCAAAGAACTCAAGGTACGTTGCTTACACTTGGAAAAACGTTCATCCCAATCTCGACGTCTTTCTCGTCCAAAACGACGGGTCGAGAAGACCCATTGCCTTAACAGAAACACCAGAAGCAACCTTTATCGTAGATTTCGCTCCAGACTCCAATTCAGTTATTGTAGGAGAGGACAAAAACAGAAACGAAAGAGTACGATTATTTGAAGTGAAAATAGCCAAGCCCAGAGAAATGATTCCTTTAACAGAAGAAGACCCGCCTTTCTTTTTACGGGGAGGAGCATTGCACCCAAACAGAAAGTGGCTTGTTTATGGTGCTAATTATGACCTAGAAAAGAAAAAGGAACTTGAACCGACATGGGTTTATAGACAGGACCTTGAGAATGGAGACAAGATGGTTTTGGCAAAACCGAAAAAACCGACGTGGCTCTTCCCTCAGCTTAACAAGCAAGGAACTTACGTGCTCTACAATCGAAAGGAACTTCACCCCAAAGGAGAACAATATTGGCTAGTAGACATCGAAGGAGAAGAAGATCGAGAAATACTCAATTTCGGACCTAAAGCAAAGGTTGAAGCACTATGGTTGCCTGATGGACAACGTGTCGGATTTATAACGGAGACAAAGAACGGCAAAACTCAAAAATATTATTCGCTAGGCATTTACGACATTAAAACAGAGGAAATCACGTGGCTGATTGATAACCCAGACCGCAACATCGAACGAATACACAGTCCCATCAATAGTCATCACTTAGTAGTTTTGGAGTATCAGAAGGCAACGGTGAAACCTTCCATAATTGACTTAACAACCATGAAAGAAAGGTTCCTAACTAAAACTAAAGGTTCACTCGTACCAATAGGTCCAGTAGGTGATGCAGAATGGGTGGGCTTGTATTATTCATCCACTCAACCACATGAAATTGTGAAGTTTAACCTCGACAATGTTGTACCATCTCGTTTTCAAACGCTAACCCACGTTTGGGAACGAACAACCGTTAAACGTGAAGATCTTACTCCTGCAGAAGATTTCTCATGGAAAGCGAAAGATGGTCTGATGATTCATGGATGGCTGTATCATCCAAAGACCGTTAGCAAAAAAACTATCGTTTACGTTCATGGTGGACCCACCGCTCATTCTGAAGACGCAATAAACGCTCAAATTCAATACTACACTTCAAGAGGTTTCAACGTTCTCGACCCAAATTATCGAGGATCAACAGGTTACGGCGTGGAATATGAAGATTTAATCAGAGTTAACGGTTGGGGAAGTGACGAACAAGAAGACATATGGTCAGGAATCAAAGCCCTGATGGAGCGGGGAATGGCGGAGAAAGGGAAAATAGGTGTTACTGGAACAAGTTACGGCGGTTACTCAAGTTGGTACGCCATTACTAAAGCGTCAGAATTAGTTTCTGCGGCAGTTCCCATCTGTGGCATGACGGACTTGGTGGTGGACTATAAAACGACCCGTCCTGATTTACGCCCTTATTCTGAAGAAATGATGGGAGGAAACCCAAAACAAGTGCCTAAACGATACTATGAGAGGTCACCCATAAACTTCGTTCAGCAAATCAAAGGCAAGATTATGATCGTTCAAGGAGCTCGTGACCCAAATGTTACACCTAGAAATGTGGAAGAGGTGAGGAAAAGGCTGGATAAAGAGGGAATTAAATATGAACTGTTAGTTTTCAGAGACGAAGGGCATGGAATATTGAAAACTAAAAATCAGAAAATCCTCTTCAGAAAGATCGCAGAATTCTTTGCTAAGGCATTAGAATAGCCTTCAGCTGGTTTGCTAGAAAGGAGTCATCAATAATTGTTTGGCGCTGATGGAAAACGCGCGCTTTGTTCCATTAAGAACTCTTGTAGCTGATACAAGTTGGCAACATGCCAAAGATCGAGAAAAGTTCACTTTAACCTATCTCTCCGGAGAATGGACGCTGTTGTTGTTCGTGTAACTTAAATACTGCTTAACTCAAACTGTTTATGGAATGTTGAGGAAAAGGAGATGGCTGAAGAAGAGGAAGCTGTAACTGAAAAAAAATATGAGCTTTTGGAAGATCTTCCCGGTATTGGTCCTGCCACTGCTCAGAAGCTGAAGGAGTTAGGTTTTCACACTGTTGAGTCTTTGGCTATGGCAGCTGCCCGTGAATTGGAGTCTGCCGGTATCAGTGAAAAAAAGGCTTTAGCAATTATTGGTGTTGCCCGTTCTTCTATCAGTGTTTCTTTTGTCCGAGCTGACGAGCTTCTTAAAATGCGTCAGAACGTTTTGCGTTTGACTACTAGCAGCAAAGCCTTGGATGGGCTTCTTGGTGGGGGTTTGGAGACTCAGACCATAACTGAGTTTTATGGTGCGTATGGCAGTGGTAAAAGTCAGGTTTGCCATCAGTTGTGTGTAAATGTGCAGTTGCCTCCTGAACGGGGCGGGCTTAATGGTGCAGCCTTGTACGTTGACACTGAGAACACTTTTAGAACTGAGCGTATTGTTCAGATGTCTAGGCATTTGGGGCTTGATCCTGAGGGAGTGGCTAAGAACATTATTTACGCTGAGGCTTACACTTCTGATCATCAGATGTTTCTTCTTGATAATGCTGATGAGATCATCAAGAAGAATAATGTTAGGTTGATTATTGTTGATTCTTTGACTTCGCACTTTAGAAGTGAGTACCTTGGGCGTGAAATGTTGGCTCGCAGACAGCAGAGACTGAACAAGCACATGCATAAGCTTATTCGTTTGGCCAGGGCTTTCAACACTGTGGCTGTTGTAACAAATCAGGTTATGGCTAAACCTGACGTGTTCTTCGGAAATGCTGTTCATCCAATCGGCGGCAACATTGTTGCCCACACGAGTAACACGCGAATTTCTTTGAGGAAGGCTTCGCATGGTCCCGTGCGGATCGCCCGCTTGGTTGCCTGTCCCTATTTGCCTGAGGGAGAGGAAATATTTAAAGTAACTGAGGGCGGCCTAGAAGATGTTTCTGAAGACGAAAAAGTGAAACCCCGTAGGCGTTAAATATGCCCATCTCGTCAACTTTGGTTACAAGGTTCTTTCAGCTTCTGGTTAATCGACAGTTTGCCGAGGCGGAGCGTGAACTTGAGAGGATTAAGCAGAAGATGCACAAGACTGTGTGGAATAGAGGTTATTTTAGGGGTTTGTATGGAATGTTAATTGCGCGGAAATCAAACAACGATGATTATGCGTTTTTGCCAAAGCTAGATCTTAATGATAAGAATGTTTTGCGGAATTATAGAAAAGAGTTTCAGGGGCATGTGAAAAGCAAGCTTCACGGGGATTTTGACCGTGGATTTTTTTCTGCTTGGGCTAAGTTTATGCGTGTCCTGAGCAAATTGGCTGTGAATGAGTCTGAAGCGAAAAGTGAGATATCTGAGAAGACGGAATCTAACAATTTTGAGAAGGACAAAAGTCAAGCGAAAATTGAAAGCTTTTTGAGAGTGAAGGCTTAGCTTAAGCTGTGGTGGCGATTATTGTGTATAGTAGAGTCCAGAAGGCTATCCATGAGATGAAGTAGATGCCTATCCCCGTGGTTACGAGTTTCTGCGGTTTTTCTACTTTGAGTGAGAATTTGGATTTTATGATGTAATAGGATATTAAATAAATGACTAGTGCTATGGACACGCCGTTGAGTAAAGTGGTGTAGGTGGGATTCTCCTTGACTATTGTGTTTGTTGTTAGGCCGTAGCCTGTGCATATGAGGGCTGCTGTTATGCCTAAGGCGAGTCTTAGCCAGTATATGATTTCTAGGGTTTTCATGGTGTTTCAGCCTTTGCAATTAATATTTTAGCTTCAGATTTAAAGCTGCCTATTTATAGTTTTGGTGGTTATAGTTTCTTGAAAGCGGGTGAGTTAATGAAGAAGCAATTTACAAGTTTTGATGTTAATGCTGTTGTTCGCGAGTTGCGCGAGGCTGTTTTGGATTCTCGTGTCAGCAACGTTTACCAATTAAGCAGTAAGACCTTGCTTTTTAAGCTTCGTAAGGCTGATAAGCCTGTCTTTTGGTTGGTTTTCGAGGCTGGTAGACGTTTACATTTAACTTCTTACGCGGTGGAGAAGCCTAAGGTTGCTCCTGCCTTCTGCATGGCTTTGAGGAAGTATTTGCGGAATTGTTGGTTGACTGGTGTTGAGCAGTATGAGTTTGAGCGTGTTGTCGTTTTTACGTTTAAGACTAAGGCTGGTGTTATGCGGCTTTTTTTGGAGCTTTTCGGAGACGGCAACGTTATTTTGGTTGGTGAGAATGACAAGATTTTGCAAGCTTTAAGCTATAAGCGTATGCGAGATCGGAACATTCTTCGCGGTGAAGTTTTTCGTTTTGCTCCTCCCAGTGGGAAAAATCCGTTGGAAGTTGGTAAAGAAGAGTTGTTGCAAGAGTTGCGAAATGTTGGTGATGTTGAGGTTGTTAGAGCTCTTGCAAGGTTTCTGGGTGTTGGTGGTTTTTATGCTGAGGAGGTTTTGTTGAAGGCTGGTGTTGACAAGAAGACGCCTTGTAATGCTTTAACTGATGCTATGGTTGATGCCGTTTTTGAGAATTTGCATGATATGCTTTCTCAAGTTAGTGGCGGAAAGTTGGAGCCTTGTGTTGTTTTGGATGAGGCTGGTGGTTTTGTTGATGTTGTGCCTTTTAGGCTTAAGCGTTACGCTGGATTTGAACATGAACCTTATAGTAGTTTTAATGCGGCTTTGGATGAGTTTTATGTTAGGGTTGTTGCCATTGAGAGGGCGTTGGTTGCGGCTGCGGGGGATGTTGAGGAGTTAAAGAATGAGGGGGCGAGGCTCAAGAGGATTATTGCTGGTCAAGAGAAGGTTTTGATTGAGGCTGAAGCTAAAGCAGAGAAAAATAGGCGTGTTGGCGACGTGATCTACGCGCATAGCGGTGAACTTCAAGCGTTATTGAATATGTTCTTGGCTGGTAAGACGAGTGGAATGGAGTGGGGTGAGGTTGTTTCTGCGGTTTTGGCTGAGAAGGAGGCTGGTTTGATGTCTGGTGTGTTTTTTGAGTCTTTTGATGACAAGCGTTTGGTGGTTAATGTTTGTGTGGATCGTTTGTGTTTTGGTTTGAGTTTGCGTAGGAGTTTGTTTGATAATGCTGCACGGTTTTATGAGCGGGGTAAGCGTGCTAAGCGGAAGATGAAAGGTGCACGAACTGCTTTGGAAGAGACGCTTAAGAAGTTGGACGAAGTTGAAGCAAAGATTGGTGAGGCTGAAGAGTTAGGGAAGATTAAGCCAGCCAAAGCGGTTGAGGAGATTGTTGAGCGTAAGATTAAGCGTAAGGAGTGGTTTGAAAAGTTTAGGTGGTTTGTTTCTTCTGACGGGTTTTTGGTTGTGGCTGGTAAGGACGCAGTTAGCAATGAGGTTTTGATTAAGAAGTATACTGAGTCTAAGGACGTGGTTTTTCATGCTGATGTTGTTGGTGCGCCTTTTGTTGTTGTTAAGACTGAGGGTAAAGAGCCTAGTCAGCAGGTTTTGCGTGAAGCTGGTGAGTTTGCTGCTGCCTTTTCTAGGGGTTGGCGTGAAGGTTTTGCGAGTGTGGATGTTTATTGGGTTAAGCCAGATCAGCTGAGCAAGGGTGGGCCTTCTGGCGAGTATGTGTCTCGTGGGGGGTTTGTTGTTCGTGGAAAACGGAATTGGATGCGTGGGACCTCGCTTGAGACAGCTGTTGGCGTGGTTTTGGAGGATAATGGGGAAATTGAGTTTGTAGGTGGGCCTGTTCAGTCGGTTGAAGCTAAGACAAATGCTTATGTGGTTGTTGTGCCTGGAGACTTGAAGGATAAAGAAGTGTTCAAGCATGTTCTAGCTGCTTTAGCTGGAAAAATACCTAAAGAACTGCGAAAAAAGGTTTTGAAAGTTTCTGTTGAGGAGATTAGAGAGTTCATCCCGTATAGCAAGGGCAGAATTCTAGAGGGCTAGTTTTCGTCAAGATGCGAATTTAAGTGTGGTCGAGATATAGTTAGTATGAGCAAAATTGAAGTCAAATAACAACGATACACAAAAACCATAGTTTTCTACATTGAAAGATCATTTGGAACCAAATATGTAGCAGTCTTGCTTGGAACGCCAAGTTTTTATGAACAATCATCTTATTTATCTTGATGTCTGGTAAAGAATTTTTTGTAACCCGTTACGAGAAATTGGGCTGGAGATATGAGGATGTCAAGCCAAGACAAGCCATTAGAATAAACTCCGTAAACGCCAAAGTAGTTTTCATCAAGAGACTGCAGTCACTGGGAATAAAGCTTGAAAAGATTCCCTTCCTAAGAAACGGCTATTGGATTCAAAAATCAAAATTTTCCGTAGGCGCAACATCAGAATACCTTTTAGGCTTGTACTCAATTCAAGAGGCAGCCGCCCAAATCCCAGCAACATTATTCACAAAATTGAAAGACAAAGTAGTGCTGGATGATTGTGCGGCTCCAGGAGGAAAAACCGTTCAAATAGCCGATTTAATGCGGAACACAGGCGCGATAATCGCTTTAGACATCAAAAGGCGAAGACTTATTGCCTTATCAAACCATCTGGAACGATGCCACGTAAAAAATACAATAGCCTATTACATGGATGCAAGACGAGTGTCAAGGCTGAAAATGAAGTTTGACAGAATCCTTCTGGACGTTCCATGCTCAGGCAATTTCGTAACAGACAAAAACTGGTTCAAAAAAAGAACAATCAAAGACGTGGAGAGAAACGCAAGACTCCAAAGGGAAATACTAACCGAAGCAGCCAAAGTTCTGAAAAATGACGGTGAAATAGTCTACGCAACATGCTCGCTGGAGCCTGAAGAGAACGAACTAAACATTGACTGGGCAATAAAAAGTCTAAAGCTCAAAGTTGAAAAAATCAACTGTTACGGAGAAAAAGCGTTAACAAGCGTTTTCGGCAAAAAACTGGACAGTTCAATAGAGCACTGCAGGAGAATTTGGCCTGGACAAACCCAAGGATTCTTCGTCTGTAAACTCAAAAAATGTGTGTGTGCACAATGACGCAGATAAAAGACTTCGTAAGTCGATTTCAGACAAGGATTAGTTTAGACGAGAATCTGATAGTAAAAAGGCGAGACAGATACTTTCTTTTGAACGATAGTTTGAAGAGGTTAATCTCAAAAGACTTCTTTTATGCGGGAACGTATCTTGGGAAAACTAAAAGGGGGAAATTCTTTCCAAGCTTCAACCTCTTGAGAATGATTGCGGGGAAAAAGGCAAACAAGGTGATTGTTGACAAGAAGACGGAATGGCTTTTCATCTGTGGAAGGGACATATTCCAAAAAGGAATAATGAAGGTGATGGGTTCAAAAAGAAAAGGCGATTACACATTAATCCTAAACCAATATGACGAATGTTTAGGCTTTGGTAAAATATTGTTCAATCTGGACAAAGCAAAGGATGGAGTTGTCATAGAAAATATTTCAGATATAGGAGACTTCCTAAGAAGAGAGAAACAGCATTGTTAGCTCACTTTAGCCTCTTATCTTTTCTACTATCTTTTCGATTTTCACGGTTTTTTGCTCTCTTCTCTTCAAGTTTCGAATCACAACTGATCCTTCTTTCAGTTCTCTTTCTCCCACAATTACTGCATAGTCCATTTTTCTTCTGTCCGCGTCCTCTAAAGCTTTAGCCACTTTTCGTCCCATAACCTCAACTTCAACTGGTATACCCACATCTCTCAGCATTCGCGAAATGTTCAAAGCTTCCCCCTTCAGTGCTTCTTTAATGGGAATCACCATGACTCTTTTTTTCCTCCATATTCTTAGCCGTGTTTTTTGCTTTTGCATTGCCAGCATTATCCTATCCAACCCGTGAGCAACACCAACCGCAGGTGTAGGCTCACCTCCGAACATTTCAATAAGCTTGTCGTATCTTCCACCGCCACCCAACGCTATATTAAACTCTGGAACGTAAACCTCGAAAACCATTCCCGTGTAATACTCAAGTCCCCGAGCAAAAACAGCCTCAACAACCATGTTAATTTTCTCTCCACTTTCAGAAACAAGCTCAAGAATCTCCTCAAGGTCTCTCACGGCGTTGACAGCACTTCTAAAGCCTTCCACACGTCTACTCATATTATCCAGAACTTCAGAGAACTTGCCAACCTTAGCCTTCACGAGTTTTCGAAGCGTCTCCAAGCATTTTTCAGATGCACCAGCCCCCTCTACCAGCCCAATAGCCTCATCATACTCTTTCTTGTCCATTAATTGCATAATTCCGTTTTGAACTTCATCTTCAATCTTTTCTTGGCTTAAAATCCCCCTCAAAACCCCAACGTGCCCAACTTTAAAAACAAAATTTTTCAATCCGACAGCCTTCATCAAACTGTTCGTCAACATCATTATCTCCGCGTCCGCTTCAGGCTTGCTTGACCCCATCAATTCGTAATTTGACTGCCAAAACTCTCTGAAACGACCTTGCTGCGGTTCATCATATCGATATAGACTTCCTACAGAAAACATTCGTAAAGGCTTAGGCTCGTTCCTTAGAGTGGATGCAACCAGTCTCGCCACAGAAGCCGTGAACTCTGGCCTTAAGGCAACCTTGCGTCCACCCAAATCCTCAAAAGCGTACATTCTAGAGCGAATCTCTTCACCAGCTTTTGCAGCTAAAAGCTCATAAGATTCCAAAACAGGCGTTATTATCTCCCCATATCCATAAAGCCGAGCAAATTTTCTAGCCTTACCTTCAATGTACTTCATCATTTGGGCTTCTTCTGGCAGAAAATCTCTCATTCCACGAACTCTTCTGAAAACTGGCAATTCGAACACTCCATTATTTTAGGGTTAACTGTGAAACCGAGTAGTAAACTATTTCCCCTCTACGGTTCATAACAGCCAAAACTAGTTCCTTCTTGAGACTTTGACACTGTTTCAGAACACGGGTTAGATCCCCCAGTGACATTGGATTTCCCTCTTGCATACTCAAAATTAAGTATTTAGCCGTTTTTTCACCGTATCCTCCACGTTCGTAAACTCGAAAGTCAACGCCTAAGCCGAAACCTTCGCGAACAACGTATCCGCGACTTCTCAAATCACGATATGCCAAATATTTAGCCCAAGCATTTTCATCAGCATCCTCATAGTGTTGCAGAACCCTTTGAAAATCCACCGTTTCACCTTTTCCATTCTTGATGTCTAAGTTTCCCTTATCCAAAAGATACAGGGCCTCATAAAATGCAAGCAAAAACTCATCGTTCTCAGCTACACCGTAACCCCTTGAAGAAAGCTCATCCACACTCTCTTTCTCAGAGACTTTGACACCATTTTCAACAAGCAAACCCCTAACCTTAAGTTCTGAACGGACAGCAATCTTTTCTTTACTCTCGTTCATGCAAACCCTCAACCAGCATAAAACCATCTTTTCACTTATAAATTGGGTTCAAACTTAACGAGGTCTTCCTTACGTAGGACGCCATCCTCGCAAATAACAGCAGTCACATATTTTAGTGGGGTTATGTCAAAGGCTGGATTCAAAACATTCACTCCCTCAGGAGCGATCCTCTGCGAACCTATATGCGTAACCTCTTCCGACCGTCTTTGCTCAATAATAACATTTGCTGAGGTGTGTGCCAAGTCAAAGGTGGATTTAGGAGCTGCAACATAAAATGGAATGTCGTGTTCTTTGGC
>Ga0209986_10004558_pt1 | contig 11707 bp, 9 predicted proteins | sample BlataG_FD_183168 | JGI IMG/M metagenome (GOLD analysis project Ga0209986, IMG submission 183168) | Deep subsurface microbial communities from Black Sea to uncover new lineages of life (NeLLi) - Black_00105 metaG (SPAdes) (version 2) | ecosystem: Environmental > Aquatic > Marine > Oceanic >...
GGATCCCGCCAACAAATGATATCCATGTTAGAAAGGCGCTATCCTGGGTGATGGATTATGACGTGGTGGTTAACGATATCTGGCCAAACTATGTCCAATCGGTTGGTCCGGTTCCTCAGACACTACCGGGTCATAGCAAGGATACCTTCCAGTACAGTTACAACTTAGAGAAAGCCAAGGAAGAAATGGCCAAGTCAGCATACGCCGGCCAGAAGAATATTCCGTTTAAACTGTCCTGGTGCGCTGAAGTCCCCGATGAAGAAAAAGTAGCTCTATTGTTCCAGGTCAATGCAGCTGAGATTGGAATCGATGTCGAGATCTTTAAGAAACCTTTTGGTTTAATGATCGACGATGCGCAGACCGTGAAGACCACCCCGAACGGCTCCGTCGTTTACGTGGCTGCCCACTACAATGAGGCTGGCTCTATGCTGGAAACACGGTATCACTCCAAGTCTCAGGGCACTTGGGAGCAGTGTGAGTGGCTCGGTTTACCTGATATCGATGCCGCTATCGAAGACGCGCTGGCGACGGTAGATCAGGATGAGCGTTTCAAGAAGTATGCTGAGATTCAACATACACTTGTGGATCTAGCCCCCACGATTTGGTTAGCCGATCAGGCTCTGGAGTTTGGTTATCAAGCAGCCTACCTCGTTTGGCCGCTAGCAGAACGTATCAAAGCTGGAGAACCCTGTGCTCCAACGATGGGCTATAGTTTTTACGTGCGTGATATGAAGATCTTCCCTGAGAAGAGGGCGGAACTGCTCAAATAATAGGTAAATGATCTGACACTTCACTAAAAAAGGGGTGAGGTAGGTTAAGTAAAGAATAAGTACCTCACCCCTTTAATTTGATAGTAGCTGGAAAGGAAGGTTCAATGAGATGAGATTAGGTCCAGGCATAGGAATTTCAATGATTTAGAGGAATGATATAAGAAGATAGATGATGGAGTCATTTTTGGTGAGGAGGAGAGAAAAAGAGCGATAAGTAATAGAAAAAAGAATAAGGAGGGCCTAAAATAAAGCCGGAAACAGGGGCAAAATTAGGAAATAGACGGAGCATTCCTAAGGAGTTAGATTATTGGGTTTGCTAGGCCGGAGCATTGGTGCTCTATTTGATCATCATGGTGGAGAAATAGCTATGCTGGGTGGTAGAGGGCCAGAGAGCCTGGTTTGCTTTCGAAGTAAGCCACTTCAACTAACTCCATTTCCCGCTGGCAGAGGGGACAGCGAAGGGGATCTTTGCCGGTGAAGCTAATTATGCGTTCTCTCCAGCGGTCAAATTTTGCTACCTCTTTCATTTTACGAAAAAGTTTCTTCCAGATCCCCTTGAACAAAGCCTTTGTTCTGCTAGCTAATGCTCCGTAGTAACGGACTACTCTAAAATGTTGGGGAGGAATATGCTGAACGAGAAGGCTAATAAATTTCTCTACTGGAACGGTCCATTTTACTTCCGCTTGTTCTCTTTCCTTGTAGGAGAAGGTTACCATGTGTTTATCCCCATCAGACTTTTTGCCATAGTCAAGGATTCTCCATTCTGCCAAGGGCGGCCTTTTGGCATAGCGGACAATGTAGGAGACAGTGAAATCTTGGTGAGGTAGTTCAGTGGAATCATGGACATACCAATTTATCTTAAGCAGAGGATCAAGGAAAGAGTCAAGAACACCAGGATAAGAGAAAACCGACAGTTTTCCGGGGTTAAGGTTTTCTTCTAGATGCTTTCTGATGGTCCCCTTTAACTCCTGGATCAAAAAAAGCGGTATCTTTTATGGAGCATCTTAAAGGGAATAAAGGAGCATGGTTTCCATCGGTCTAGCCTTTTGCTTTTAAGGTCTATCCCCCCAGAGCTCATGAGCATATGGATGTGGCGATGGAACTTAAGATTTCTGCCGAAGGTATGGCAAGAGGAAACAATGGCCGGAAGGAGATGTCTTTCTTTAGACCAGGAAAGCACGGTCTTACTAGAGGCCTGAAAGAGGCAGTTAAGCAAGAATCTATATTCATCAAGTAGTTCTCTTAGTTCCTGGGGGACGGTAAAACAGATATAATGGAAACTAGTAGAAGGAAAATCATTTTCTATTCTCTCTACCCACTTATCGGTAAGAACTTTACCACAGGAGTTGCAGAAGCGAGTTTTGCAGGAATGAGGAACAATTATATGCTCATCAGGGTGCTCTGGACAGGCATATTTATGATAACTGGGTTCTATTGCTCCTCATACTGAAGAAGCAATTAAGGAAATGGCAAGCTTGGGTCTTGGTACTGTAAAAAACAAACAGAAGGACTGTTTGGCGATAGCTATTCAAGAGCTATCTAATTATACCGGGAAAAAAGTTAATGCATTGATACCTATAGAGCTAGGCGGTGCAAATACACCGGGGTGTATTGCCGCTGGTTTGATTACGGGTATTCCCACCATAGATGGTGATTATACTGGCCGTGCAATTCCTGAAATATCCCAAACAACTCCTTACCTGCATGACAAGTCCTTACTACCTATTACATCTGTTGATGCCTGGGGAAACATTTGTATTATTAAATACTCTACCAGCTACCCTATAGCAGAACGCATAGGTAAATTATTAAGTGCTGCTTCATATGGATTAACGGGCGATGCGGGTTTCCTTTTGACTGGTAAGGAAGTTAAGGAAGTGATCATACCGGGACATTAACAGAATGTTATAATATCGGAAAACTTATACGTGAAACAAGAGAAGCAGGGAAAGATCCAATTGCCGAGATAACAAAATTATTAGGTGGTTGGATAATTTCCAGGGGAAAAGTTGTTAAAAAGGAATGGGAAGATCGTGTAGGGTACTATTGGGGGACACATACAATAGCCGGAAAATGCGAGTTTAAAGGCGATACAATTAAAATATGGTTTAAAAATGAGAATCATATTTGCTGGAAAAATGATGAAGTCTTAGTTACAAGTCCAGATATTATAACTGTTGTTGACGTAGTAACGGGCGAACCTTTGGCAAACCCCAAAATAAGTGAAGGTGACAATGTTGCCGTTATTGGACTCAAAGCAAGACCAATGTTCCGCAGCGAAAAGGGCATAGGAATCTTAGGACCAAAAGCTTTTGGATTTGATTATGATTACGTTCCTATTGAAAACAGGTTGCAATAATTAATTACACTAAGATTTTTAATATATATAGATTGCTTAATGTTTCATATTATACGGAAATAAACATATGTTTTATCAAATAGAAATAATATACTTAAGTATGGATTTATGTAGGATATTTAGTGTCTTTAAATTACAAGTTTCTTGCCATTCCCCTAAAAGGAGAGAGCTTCTAATTATAAACGGATTTATCCATATATTGGGCCCTCCTCATTTTTAAATGCATAAAGTTAATTTTAACAAAATTCATGGTTACAACACAACAGTATTCATTGCCGGTTGAATAACATGAAAGTTCATATAAAGGTTAAGAGAAGAGGATTGGGAAAGTCTGTAACGAAATAATATCTATTGAAATAGGCATAAAATCAATCTTTTACTATAAGCTTAGGAGACATTTAAAAATTCATAGGACAACCAGTAAGAATCTAAATAAAAGGAATGGAATGGATAAAATGGGAGATAGCATTTTGGATGTAATGAAAAAAAGAAGAAGCACCCGAAAGTATAAAAAAGAAAATGTATCTAAAGATTTATTATTACAATTAATTGAGGCAGCCATCTGGGCACCCTCAGGAAGCAATGTACAGCCATGGTATTTTATTATTGTAGATGACGCTAATACAATTGAACAGGTAAATGCATTTAGCCCCGGACTTTTAGGAGACCCTCCAAGTATAATTTTGATTTGCAGCGATAGGAAGAAGGCTTTTGAAAAGGCAGGTACATTGGGAAGAGATGAGCTATGTGTGATGGATATCTCAATGGCGGCCCAGAATATAATGCTTTTAGCAGAAGAGATAGGTTTAAGTACATGTCCCGTGAAATCTTTTAATAAAAGAGCTATTAGTAAAATATTGAATCTACCGGACTATGTTTCAGCAGATTTAATCATTAGCGTTGGATATTCTGATGAAATTACTAGCACTCCCAAAAGGAGAAGTGTTAAAGAGACAACTTTCTTTAATGCATGGGGGGGGTAGGATTTAATGGATGAGAAGGAAATAATAAAACTATTTACTTATATGGTTACAAGTGCAAGAGGATGCGTAGATGAACCTAAAATATATGGGCCGTTCCGGCTTATTGAATCTATAAGTAAATTATATAGTATATTGAAAGAAAATAATCTTATAGGGAAAGAAGAAGTATCAAAGATTATAGAAAAAATTGAGGAGAAAAAATATAGTTGTATGACCGATGAAAAAGAATTTGTAACGATGCTGGATGATGTCATAGATGATTTTGTTGCTTTGTTGAATTTCAATAAAAAACAAATTTGAATGAGGAGGGTATAAGATGAGAAGATTGACACACAAAAATATGCTAGATATTATTAATGGTTCTGCACTTCTTGGTGCGGGTGGCGGAGGTTCAATAAAATCTGGATTGATGTTAGCAGAACAAATTAAAGCATTAAACATAGAACCAATATTAATTACTGTTGATGAGCTTAAAGGTAGTGAAAAGATTGCTACGGTAGCAGGTATGGGTGCACCAATAGCTATATTAGAAAAACGTTTTGATATTGAATCAATTAACGCTTTGGAGCTGCTTGAAAGAACAATAGGCTCAAAAATAGATTGTTTAATACCAGTAGAAACCGGTGCATTTAATACTATGGTGCCTATATATGCAGGAGCGAAAAAAGGCCTGCCTATTCTAGATGCAGATGGTGCGGGAAGAGCTGTCCCTGAACTTGAAATGCTCATGTTTCACTTCTACAATATACCGCCATCTCCTTTTGTTATAGCAGATAAAAAAAGCAATGCAGTTGTTGTTTATACAGAAAATTCTTATGATTGTGAAAATATTGCAAGAAATGTAATCTCGGCATTGGGTATGAGCGGAGGCATTGCATCATATGTGATGGATGGCAACATGTGCAAACAAGCAATGATACCTGGCACAGTAAGTATCGCTGAAAAAATCGGGGTGACTATTAGAGAAGCCATAGAGAATAACAATGACTTTGTTAAATTATTAATAGATCAGTTTAACGGATACGAGTTAATAAGAGGCAAGGTTCAGGATATGACAATACAAACCAAAGAAGGCTTTGATTTTGGACGCTATATCGTCCAGGGGTCCGGAAAATGTAAAGGCAGTGTACTTACTATGGAATATAAAAATGAGAATATGATTGCTAAGAAGAATGGACAAATGGTTGCTATGGTTCCGGATTTGATTTGTACCATATCAGTCGGAGGGCAAGCTTTGACAAATGCAGACTTGGAAGAAGGCATGGAAATTGTGGTATTATCATTCCCATGTCACGCTAAATGGAGAGAATTAAACGGTTATAAAGTATTTAAACATGTTATTGAGAAACTGGGATATGATGGGGATTACGTGACAGTTGAGGAATTAAATAAAAATTAAGTAAAACACCATTTGTTTTTAAGAACAGAAATAAAGTAAGAAGTTTATAATTAGAAAAGGTACTGTCAAAAATAATATGAAAAAATATAAAATTTGAAGAGGTAAAAAATGTCTAATTATACTTTGAAAAATAAACAGGATGTAGAGGATTTTGTAAGAGGTGTGACTTTTATGGGAACAGGCGGTGGCGGAGATCCTAAGTTAGGTCTAGACTTCCTTGTAAAAGCATTAGAAGAAGGATATAAATTAAACTGGGTTGATATCTTAGAGATAAATGAAGAAGAATGGGTGGCAATGCCATTTTATATGGGTTCCATTGCACCTATCTCTGAGGAAAATTTAAAAAAATTAAAAGAAATGGGTTTAGGTGAACCTACCGTGGAGCGGCCGTTAATAAAAGCAGTCCAAGAACTGGAAAAATATAAACAAATAAAACTGGGTGCTTTGATTGCGGGAGAATTAGGTGGAAGTAATACGCCAGCACCATTAGATACAGCGGCAAGGTTGAATAAAGTTTTGATAGATGGAGATTTTGGGGGGAGAGCATTGCCAGAGTTAACCCAGGCAACCCCTTGCGTTAAAAACAAAAGCATTTGTCCCTTAGTTATGTGTGATTTATGGGGAAATGTTAATATTATTGAAAGTACTATAAATTTTAGAATGGTGGAGGAATATGGACGTTCAATTGTTACGGTAACGAATCAAATGACGGGTAATATTGGATTTCTTATGAAAGTTAAAGAATTAAAAGAAGTGATGATACCTGGTACATTGACGGATAGTTATGTCGTTGGCAAAACAATAAGAGAAGCAAGAGAAGCAGCAGGACAGGACCCAGTGGAAAAAGTAGTTGAAGTAATTGGAGGACATTTACTTTTCAAAGGAACAGTGACAGGAAGAGAGTTTGAAGATAAAAAAGGCTTTATGTTTGGTACACATGTATTTGAAGGTTTAGATGAATTCCAAGGACATACATTTAAGATATGGTTTAAAAATGAAAATCATATTACCTGGTTAGACAATAAACCATATGTTTGCAGCCCGGATATAGTAACAGTTGTTGCCCTGAGAGATTGTGAACCAATAACAAATACTTATTTAAAAGTAGGACAGCAAGTAGCTATAATTGGGAAACCTCATATAAAATACCGTGATAAGGGCGATGTTAACTTACTAACTCCAAAACACTTCGGTTTTGATATTGAATGGAAACCAATGGAGCAGGTGTTATAAATCTGAGTAAAATTTTTCCAATATAAATTAATAATAGATAAAATAGGGGGGAATTGTATGGTTGATATAAATATCAAGTTGTCTACAGAACCAGTTTTTCGATACTTTGAGGAAATTTCAAAGATTCCCAGAGGCTCAGGGAATGAGAAAGCGATAAGCGACTATCTTGTAGCTTTTGCTAAGTCGAAAAATCTTGAAGTAGCACAAGATAATGCACAAAATGTTTTAATTAAAAAACCCGCTACCCTGGGATATGAAAAGGCACCAACTGTTATCTTGCAGGGACATATGGATATGGTATGCGACAAAAATAAATCGACAGAACATGATTTTAAGAAAGATCCTATTGAATTTAGACTTAAAGGAGATATGCTTTACGCAAAGGACACAACGCTTGGGGCGGATGACGGCATTGCAATTGCTTATGCTCTTGCACTTTTGGATTCAAATGATATACCCCATCCTCCTTTGAGAGTACTAATGACCACAGAGGAAGAAATAGGGCTCAATGGCGCATCAGCTTTAGACCCTAAATACCTTGAAGGCGACATGCTTATCAATATGGATTGCGAAAAAGAAGGTATTTTATTTTCAAGCTGTGCAGGCGGTATAAGGGCTAAGCATTGTATACCAGCAACATGGGAAAATTCTGAAAAAGATTGTATTTCATATCTAATCAGTATCAGGGGACTAAAGGGTGGTCACTCGGGAGTCGAGATAGACAAGGGCAGAGGTAATTCAAACAAGCTTATGGGCAGGTTTTTAGATGACCTTCTGCATGAAATGGAATATCACATGAGTGAAATGAATGGTGGATCTAAAATGAATGCTATTCCACGAGAAGCTGAAGCCACTGTTTTAATCAATCCCTGTGATGAAAGCAAACTGGCATTTAAGGTGGATGCATGGAATTTGGTTTTCAAAAATGAACTAAAAGCATCTGACCCAGGAGTGATTCTCAGCGCAAAAAGGTTGGATAACACTATTTTGAAAGTGTTATCAAGGGATACTATGAATAAGGTTATTTCATTAATAGTGGTTATACCCAATGGCGTGCAGACAATGAGCAGAGATATCGAGGGACTGGTAGAAAGTTCAACAAACTTAGGGGTAGTGACTACTTCTGATGCAGGTATACTATTTGAGAGTGCAATTAGGAGTAATGTAAAAAGTTTAAAGTACAATATATTAAATCAGGCCAGAATGATTGCGGGTATTTTAGATATTGCTTTTGAAACGGATTCTGACTTTCCAGAATGGGAGTATAACCCCGATTCAGAATTAAGAGAAATATGTAAGAGGGTTTATAGGGATATGTATAATAGTGAAGTAAAAGTAGCGGCAGTTCATGCAGGATTGGAGTGCGGATTGTTCAAAGAAAAGAATAAGAGTCTTGATATAATTGCTTTTGGTCCAAATATGTATGATGTACATACACCTAATGAACATATAGGTATATCCTCTATAAAAAGGACATGGGAGTACCTGCTGGCAGTTCTAAAAGAGATAAAACCTGCATAACGAGCACTGACATCAAAAAAGTATAGTATGTTATTAAAATAATTGGTAAATTTCACAAAAGGCATATATCCTTTAGGATTTTTAACGAAGGGGGAAATACTACTAAAAACCTTAGTAGTAAACGCTTTCATGCAAGTTAAACCGAGGCTAATATATCAATAAATTAAGAAGGGAGTCAGTAATATTATGTCAAGATTTATAACTACAATGCAAGAGGTTGAAGATTTAGTAAGAGGCGTTACATTCTTTGGGACAGGAGGAGGTGGAGATCCTGTAAAAGGTTCAAAGTTCTTAAAAGAGACATTAAAGGATGTTGGGAAGATTGAAATTATTGATGTTGATGAATTAGATGATGATGCGACAGTTTGTACCTGCTTTTATATGGGTTCAATCGCGCCACATACACCTGAAGTTCAAGAAAAGATGAAAAAGATGGGTTATATAGATATAGAAGTTGAAAGAGTACTACCTGAAGCAGTTAAGAGATTGGAAAAATATATCGGAAAAGAGATTGATGCAATTGTTGCAGTTGAATTGGGAGGCATTAATACACCGGCTCCTATAGATGCCGCAGCAAGGTTAGGAAAGAAAATAATAAATGGTGATTATGCAGGTAGAGCCATTCCTGAAATTGTTCAAACAACGCCGTCACTGGCAGGGAAAAATGTGTGTCCCATGACCAGTGTTGATGAGTGGGGAAATGTAGTATATATCGAGAAAGTTAAAAACCATTTATGTGCAGAAGCTATGGGTAAAGCAATTAGTACTGTCGCATTTGGATTGGTGGGACAAACTTCTTTTGTTATGACAGGCAAGGAAATGAAAGAAATTATTATTGAAGGTACAATCACAGAAAGCTTAGCAGTTGGCAAGGTTCTTAGAGAAGCAGCAGAGTCAGGCAAAGATCCAGCTAAAAAAGTAGCTGATTTACTTAACGGATGGGTACTCTTTAAAGGAAAAGTTGTGGAAAAGGTTTGGGAAGACAAGGAGGGTTATTTTTGGGGAACAAATACCATTAATGGCACTGATGATTTTTCGGGACATGAGTTCAAAATATGGTTTAAGAACGAAAATCATATTACTTGGTTAGACGGAGAAGTGTATGTGACAAGTCCTGATATCATTGAAGTCATTGATTCAAAAACAGGAGAACCTATAACTAATCCAGCTATAAAAGAGGGAAATGAAGTTGCAGTTATTGGGGTAAAGAAGAGAGCAGCTTTTAATACAAAGATAGGTATAGATAGAGTAGGCCCTACTCATTATGGCTTTGATATAGAACATAAACCTATTGAAAAGGTTATGAGTTTATAGTTAACTTTAGTATTATTAGGGAAAAATTGTTTATAAATTATTGTATTTTTTTATATGCTTATTAGATGCAAATATTTGGTTAGTAACTAATTTGCAGCTACTACTGTCACGTCATATTTGTAATGTCGCAATGATTGGTGCATATTATACTTCAATAGTAGAAGTTTTTCCTCTCCGAGGAATTAAAAGATAATAAGGATAATAAGGAAGGAAGGCAATTATATGAAAATTAAAGTTGTAGATCCGATAACTACAAAAGAATTTGAAATTAAAACTAGAGAAGAAATAAAAGAATTAGGTTTTAATATCTCAAAAATAGATGTGGAGGGCATTGAATATGGAACAGCTTCGATTGAAAGTAGATATGATGAATTATTATGTGCTCCTGGGATTATTAAACTTTGTGAAAAGGCCCAAGTAGATGGTTATGACGGAATATTTATAAGTTGTATGGGAGACCCTGGTGTGGAAGCAGCTAGGGAAAAACTTGATATTCCTGTAGTTGGACCATGCAGAATTTCTATGCTCTTAGCAGCAGATATAGCAGAAAAGTTTTCTGTAATAACTGTTATGGAGAGTGTTAAGCCCATGCTTAAAGACATAGCTAAATGTGTAGGTATAGAAAGCAAATTAGCGTCTGTTAGGTCCGTGGATATTTCTGTTCTAGACTTAACAAGTAAAGAGAAGCTAAAAAATGCATTGGTTAGGGAATCAATAGATGCTATAGAAAAAGATGGTGCGCATTGTATTATCCTTGGATGCACGGGAATGATTGGAGTAGATCAGGCTTTACGTGAAGAACTAAGTAAAAAAGGATATAATGTTCCTGTAATTTATCCCGTATCAGTTTCTATAAGATATCTGGAAATGCTTATATCTTTAGGATTAACCCATAGCAAGAAGACTTATATGTATCCGTCTAATAAAGAAAGAAACATATGGGATGTATTATAAGTAAATAGATGGACTAAACCTTCGATTGGCTATTATGGTTACTACCCAAAAAGTACCCATATTTTACAAATGGTATTCGATAGTATCAAACAACATATTTAAATTATTTACTCTATGCACCATGAAAATTTAAGCAGCATTCCCAAAAAAATGCTGTTAGTTACGTTTCAAAAGTGGACTTTTTAAAATTCAAAAGTGGACTAAATTAAGCTAAAAAGTTTACTAATTACAATTTAAAATGAATCATTTAATTTTTTAAAAGTGAACCTTAAAAATATACTATTTTTACAATTATTCAAATATAAATAACTTATTAGTTAAAAGTTAAAACTGCACTAAATTAAGGTCAGAATTTTTAACTTTTTGTATACCTAAAAGCTCATCTTCATGCCAGAATCGGACTTCAGATAGACCAGATTCTCTATCTGGTACTATCCGAAGTTGTATTCTCTCATGTAGTGGTGCACTAGGTACTCTTAATTCTAAATTATTTATAGAAACTTTGCGGTAAGGGTTTACCATCCTATCTGCTCTTAAGCAGAAGATGTCATTTATTGATTTATAAGGCGGTCTTACAGCAAACTCTCTAAATAAGGATTTATTTTCGGCATAAGCTCTTTGAAATCTCATATAAGGTATTTCCTCGGTAGTAGAATGAATCCATTGATGATTATATTCCTGGATAAGACTATTTAATACTAATTGTGCCTGGTTGATATCAGAAATTCTTTTTCTGTAGCAAGCCCTTACCAGCCTATCCTGAATCCATCCATAGGGTCTTTCTATCTTTCCCTTGGCCTGGGGAGAAAGTGCATATTTTACTTTTACCCCACAATCATTAAGTACCTGTTTCCATTGTGGTTCAACCTTATCGGTAAGCCTATAATGGTTTCTCCAGTTGCTGTCTCTCCCTTGTACAAAGCGGTAGATAGAATGGCTATCTACATAGTAAGAATAGGGTATGCCATACCTTAAGATTACTACCTTTAAAGCGATAATATTAGTCCAGGTAGTCTCTCTTTCTACCAAAACAGCATAGAGGATAAGCCTGCTGTAATCATCTATTGATGTAATCAGATACCACTTTCTCTCAGCATAAGGAGCAAACTGATGATGAGAAGAGTCATGTTGAATTAGCTCTCCCGGATAGTTGGTTATTACTTCTTTCTCATGT
>Ga0209986_10004559_pt1 | contig 11705 bp, 12 predicted proteins | sample BlataG_FD_183168 | JGI IMG/M metagenome (GOLD analysis project Ga0209986, IMG submission 183168) | Deep subsurface microbial communities from Black Sea to uncover new lineages of life (NeLLi) - Black_00105 metaG (SPAdes) (version 2) | ecosystem: Environmental > Aquatic > Marine > Oceanic >...
CGTCAAGAATTAAGATTCTTGGTTTAATTGCAATAGCTCTTGCAATTGCTAACCTCTGTTTTTGGCCCCCCGATACTGTTGTCCCTCGTTCTCCGACTTTTGTATCGTACTTTTCAGTTAAGCTTTCGATAAATTCATTTATATCCGACGCGTCAGCGGCATATTTGATATCCTCAAAAGGAATATCCCTCTTACCAAACGCTATATTTTCTTTAATAGTCCTTGAAAATAATAACCTTTCTTGGCTCACATACCCTATCTGGGATCTTAAAGATTTAAATGAAACATCTCTTATGTCAATACCATCTATTGATATACTACCTTTAGATACTTCGTAAAACCTTGGAAGTATCTTTACAAACGCTGATTTTCCACTTCCCGTAGCTCCCAAGATGGCTATATTTTCGCCGGGTTTTACTTTTAAATTAATATTTTTTAGAACATAACGTCCATTAGTTTCTTTTTTTTGGTCAAAGGAAAAATACACATTCTTAAATTCGATTTGTCCTTTAATGGGAGGCATTTCAATCGCGTCCAGTTTCTCTTTTACGATTACTTCTGAGTTAAGAACAAGAGTTATACGGTCACAAGTTTCAGATATTTGAGGTAAGTTACCAATAAATCTACTAATAAAATAGAGTGGTTCAATCGAAAAATTCATAACCATGATGAATGAGAAAATATCTCCAAATGTCATTTGGCCATTAATAACAAATAGTCCTCCGAGTAGAATTACAATTAAAAAGGCAATATTATCAATTACATAAATAATTGGGTCAAATAATGCTTGTAGCTTTATAATCCCCATTGAATCATTAAAATATTGATTATTTACTTTCTTAAATTTCTTTATTTCATATTTTTCTCGTCCAAAAGATTTAACAACCCGGACACCTTGAATATTTTCTTGTATAAAATGTGTTAAATCAGCATATGTCTCTCTGGATTTTTTAAAAACAGGACGCAACTTTTTTCTAAAAATAATAAGCACGATAAGTAGCGCCGGTGAAATTACTAAGACATAAAAAGCCAGTTCTGCATTAATAAAGAATAAAATAATAAAACTAAAACAAAAGGTAAAAGCACTTCGAATAAAATATTGCAAGTTATTTGCTAAAAACTCTTTCAATAAATTTATATCCGAAATACCTCTTGAAATTAATTCTCCAGTTTTATTTTTATCTAACCATCCGAAAGACATAATTTGAATAGTTGAGAAAAAGTCATTTCTTAAATTATAAATTATATTTGCTCCAATCCATCTATTGATATAAATTCTAATTCCAAAAATAACCCCGGTTATCATTTGCAAACCGAACATGAGCCAAAATAATGGAAAAATATTCTCTAACGGAATAGTAGGGTTAGTAATAATATCCATCGCTGGCCCTAAAAATAACGGGAGAGTTAAAAATAAAATAGATTGGGAAATTCCAAGAATAAGAGTGATAATAAATAATTTTTTATAAATCCATAAATACGAAAGAATTTGCCTTAAGCTAGATTTATAATCTTTACTGAGAAATCTCTCCCTTCGTTTTAAAAAAATTTGCTTATAGTTAAACCCGTCATCCATTAATTCTTCTATAAAATGTATTATGAAAAAATTATAAGTTTTAGTAAATTAAAATAAAAATAAAAAAAATTTTTAGATTTTCATTAGCAAACAGATTAAAATCAGTCTCTTTTTTTTATTCGACTTAAATTATTCTTCAGTTTTTTTCTTATTCTTTTTAATTCCCTCATTATTTTCAGATGAGATATATTTTTGAACATTTTTATAAAAATCTGTCTCTGAAATATATTTTTTTTTGTCTTTTGGCATAATTGAGTCCTTAACCTCCCTATGCACCTCCCATATAAAAATTTTAGAATAATTTTATGGTTGCATAATATAATATTTTTGGGTGTTAAAAGATATTTCTATGATCAAAACTTTTTTTAAATGATACGTACAAACCTTTTTTTGTACATATATTATATTCTATTAGTTCAAAAACTATAAAAAAGATTAATTTCAAATGAACGTAGTTATTATATAAAAAAATTTATGAAATTTGGTAATTTTATATAGTCAAATTGAATAATTGATATTCATTACTGAAAGAAATATCTATTTATAAAATTAGAGGAAAGTAGTAGTATTCCAGCTAAAAAAGTTAATTGGTTTCGATATATCAGGAATATGGTAAAAAACAATCTTCTTAATATACCGACTCCATACAGCGCCCAAGTTGAACTAACGCTAGATTGTAATGGTAAATGTCCCTTTTGTACATTACATTCAATTCCAAAACATACTATCCCAAAAGATATGACAACAGAACAGATAATGAGTATAATTGATCAATTGGATATATTAAAAGTAAATTCAGTTTCTTTTACAGGTGGGGAGCCAACATTAAGAAAGGATCTACCAGATCTTATTAAATATATTGGAAAAAATTATTCTTTTTATACAGGTGTTGCTACAAATGGTTTTTTATTACCAAAATTGCTTAAAAAATATCCTTTTGACGGTTTAGATTATATATTGATTTCACTTGATTTTCCCAACGCAAAATTACATGATAAATATCGGGGGATTAAGGTATTTGATAAAGCAATTGAAGGAATAAAAATTGCGCAAGATAGAGGAATAAATGTGATTATCTCTACTGTTGTTATGAAAGAAAATCTTGATTTGATGGAGGATATGGTTTCTCTAGCAAACAATTTAAATTGTACAATAGAAATATTACCCGTTGAAGATATTACACGGGAGATTAATGGTAAGGCTTATAGAATAGAAAATATTAATGATTTTATTCCAGATATAAATATATGGGGTTCTAATGTCTTAAAATTACGAAAGAAATATTCTAATATGGTAACTGATCTCTATACAGTGTTGATAATAGAAAATGGAGGATTCGGAGGTGCTCCAAGGTATTACCAAAATTACCTCCGTTGTTCGGTTTCTTCTGCTTATATATTTGTGCGACAAGACGGAAAAGTAGATTATCCCTGCAAGCTTCACCCAATAAATAGTTATAATGCTTTAAAGATACCTCTCTCTAAGATATATCGATCTAAAGAAGTATATGAAATTATGAAAAAACATGATGATTATGATTTTTGTGATGGATGCAGATTAGGATGTGCTATCGCTACTTCAATACCGACAAGCCTTAAGTTATTATATGAGAAGTATATATCAGCTTATTTGAGGGGAAATCTAAGATGAGTGAGTTTCTTATCCCAATTAATCTTATTCCGTTTAGTTTAAAAGTAAATTACTAAAATTTAATTTAAATACAGATTTATCATATTAAGTGATTTAATAGATGGCAAATGAAATAATAATTTTACAAATTGTGCTGATAACTATAATTGTTTATTTCAGTCGATTTGTGTTTAATAAAATATTCGGTCAATCATCTTCAGAAAGGAGAGAATTTTCAGAGAAAACAAAAGAAATGCAAAATCGATTAAAGCAAACTATGGGAGATGCCGAGGAATTTAAGAGATTACAGAAAGAATATATGGGATTAATGAAACAAATGATGATAAAGCAAGGGATTCCAACGTGTGTGTGTTGTATAACATTTTTGGTATTATGGATAATTTTAGGAATAATTTATGCAGATTATTCAACAGGATTGATATTTTTCCCAGTTTTTTTTATTGGAGATGGTTGGGCAGGATTATACATATTAACATCTTTTAGTATTTTTGGTATATCATATTTAATTAGATTGATATATCGAAAAATAAAAGGAATTGAATCAACCTCGCTATGGCATGCTCAAAGTACCTCCCAGAGCCCATTATTCCTAATTCCCACAAAATCTCAATTGGAAGAAGTCAGTGAAAAATCGGATGATGAATATATAGAAGATGAAAAAATGAGAAAGGATGCTTGGAAAGATAAGATAAAAAGTTAAAATGGGGTAGAAATGAATTATCGGGCGAGATTAATATTATTTATATCAACTGGAATATTAATGATAATTCTATTTTTCATATTTAATCTGAATTTTCCCTTTATTTTATTTTTTCCATTGATTTGTTGTTTGCCATCTTCTTCTTCTCGTAATAGAGGAGAATCTGAGTTTGAAAGCACAGAACAAACTGAAGAAATAGAAATCCCTGAAAGTCCTGAATATAAAAAGAAAGAATCATCTACTAAATTAGATTATCTTACATGTGTTAGTTGTGGAAATGAAATAAAAGAATTGAATTTACGTTTTTGTCCCTACTGCGGTGCAAAATTAATATAAAAAGAGAGAAATTTTATGGAAGAAGAAAATGGAATTAAAAAACAAATGTTATATTATTTTATTTTTGCTACTTTAATGATTGGTCTTAATTATTTAATCCAAAAAATTAATCAGATATGGTTAGCACCGTTTATTTGTGCCAATCTCAGTGAAATTAATTTAATCCAAACATTATATTGCTCAACAGATCCATACAATATGCCTGAATTAGTAGGTTCAATAATAGCCGTTGGAATTACTTATATTATTAAATTTTTCTTGGATAAATTTTATGTGTTTAAGAAGAAAAGCATGGAGATTAAAGAAACATCCCAACAATTTATAAAATATTTCTTGTTTGCAATTCTAACGACTATAGAAAATATTGGCATTCAATTTATTTTTACTAATTTCTTTGGAACACCACTTGAGATTAGTCTTATTATTGCGCTAAGTATTGGTTATCTTACCAAATTCTTTTTGGATAAGAAATATGTGTTTCTTGATGAAATAAAGGATTGAAAATTACTAAACCGGTTCAAAGGCGTTTATTTTTTCAAGAAAATCTAGCATTTTTAAATATTGTCTATCTCTCTTTTTAAGTACTTCTTCTTCACTCCGTCCTTCATAATTATAGAACCCCTTGCTAGTTTTAATACCTAGACGTCCTTGTTTTACTAAATTCTCCACTTGAGGATATCTACGATTCATACGCATATTTTTTTGAACATCTAGAATTAAATCAAGTCCTGTAAAATCTTGAGTCTGAACTAGACCTACAATTGGTAGTCGAATACCCAAGCTAGTTTTCACTGCGAGATCAATTTCTTCGGGAGTTATCCAGCCTTTTGCTATCATTTCATAAACTTGGAGATTTAAAACACCTTGAATTCGATTGATAATAAATAATTGAGTAAACTTTTTCAATACAATTGGCTTTTTACCAAGGCTTTCCATAAATTTAACAGAGAAAGAAATCAGTTCTGGAGGTGTTTTAGGTCCTGGCACTATTTCAACTAATGGAATTATATGGGGGGGACAAAACCAATGGTGAATTACTAATCTTTCAGGTTTTTTAACCTCTACAATGCTAAAAATATCTAGTCCTGAAGTATTACTTGCCAATACTATATCTTCAGAGCAATTTTTATCTAATAGTGAAAAAACTTTCTTCTTTATATCCGGATTTTCGTTCACTGCTTCTATAACATAATCCGCATTTTGAGCGGCAGTTATGAGATTGGTTGAGGGATGAATTCTTTCAATAATCTCCGAAATCTCATCATTTGACACGCGTCCAAATTCTGCCAATATTTCCAAATTTGATTTTATTAAGTTAAGAGCATGTTCTAATGTTGATTGATTTATATCAATCAGATCAACTTCAATTCCATGTTGAGCAAATACTTGTGCAATGGAATGACCCATTGTGCCTGCCCCTACCACTAAAACTCGTTTTATTTCCTTATAATTCATACTTTCCTCACAATTAGAGTAGTTAAGAATATTTAATTTTATTAATCACTCAAGAAAATTGAAAATTCTTAATTTTAAATTATATTTTTACTTATTTAATATAAATATTTCGGATTACCTAAATTTCATATTAAATAAATTTGTAAAATGTAAGGTCTGATTTTATTTTTACACCATTTTCCAAAACAATTATCATTGTATCAAGTTTTACGTGAAGGTGTAGGGTAAAAATTTTAACAAATATTGGAAAAAAAAATTATTTCTTAAATAAAAATAATTATTATACTATTTAAAATCTTTAAATATCTTAGATTGATATTTCTTTAGTAGTAGAATTGAAAAAAATAATTCTTTTTAAAATTTCAAAAAACGTTTAGATTTTATATGAGTAATGAAAAAGAAATCCGAATTTCAGATTTTCCAGAAAGTTATCAGATGTATTTAAAGAGAATCCATCAAGTTTCTCGAAAAAAAAGGGGAGGGTGGGCTACAAATAAGGAAGTTGCAGAAAGTTTAGAAGTTGAGCCTCCTAGTATATCTGAAATGTTACACAAACTAAAAAAAAGAAATTTAATTAATTGGACACCTAGAAAAGCGATAAGATTAACCAAAAAAGGGAAACAAATCGCGAACCAATTAATAGAAATTGAAGCGATATTGAATGATTTTTTTGGAAAAGTATTAAAAATTGATGATAAACCTCTTGTGGAAAAAATATCTTGTGAAATTGAACATCACATCACAAGAGAAGTTAAAGAGGCATTTAAAAATTTTTTATCAAGTTATTTAACGTAAAATTAACCTGAATATTTAATTTTTGAATGAATTAATCGCATTCTTAATGAATTATAACTTGTAAAGTCAATGTAATTATAAAAAAGTTGAGATAATGGACTCCTATTAATTTTAAAGATAATAAATTATTGGACAATTTAATCTGTTCTTTATCTTTTCACTTTTTTTTTATAAAATAGAGTTTCGATACAAAAAAGGTCTTCAAATTCAGGATATTGATATGGATTTATAAATTATAAAAACAATTATTTATTTAAAAAAAGCCAGACATTCACTCTTCTGTTTCAAATTGCTCTTTGAGATAGTCCATAATTTCCTTATTTCCATTTTTTATATCAGTTTCAATTCTATCAACTTTTTGGAGAACTTCGCCTACAGTTTCTCGTAATACAACCATGCTATCTTGCATATCTCTTCTTTCTTTAGCAGCTTCTTCAAATCTTCTATGAATTTCCTCGAATCGTTTTTGAATTTCCTCGAATCGTTTTTCAATTTCCTCGAATCGTTTTTGAATTTCCTCGAATCGTCTATTTGAATGTTCAATCAAACTTGCGATATCTTCTTTAGTTGCCACTACTCCAGAAAGCGCGGTTATTATCGCTCCCTTTATCTCATCATCTTCTCTTATCAATTTCGGTAAGAGCTTTAATAGCTTGTTTTTATCAATCAATAAAATAATCCTCCTTTTTCACACTATTAATGAATATCTAAGTTTATAAACATATCGAATATAATTTACTTAGACAACTTAACCTATTTTTTCCCTTGAATCGAATCTTTTAAAAATAAATTCAGATCAGATAATTTAGATCGATAAAGGAAAAATAATTTACAAAGGAAAACATTATCAGCCACAATAAAAAAAGATAGAAAGCTAAACATAACATCTGTTATATAGATATAAATGAATTCCGAAAGACACTAGTAAAATATATGAGGGATAATCTGATCCCAGTAGAATCGTGTTGTTAGCGATTCTATATTCCAAATAATCATCAGAATATATTTCTTGAGGCGCACTTGTATTTGGATTTGCTTGGAATCTGGGATAATTGAATCTCGAAATTACAATCCTTATTTTATGCCCTACATTGTACTGATACGCCGTAGACCATAAATTTCGCACACTTCTAAATGTATCTTCTTAGATAATGAAATCATTGGATACCATGAAAAATATATGGGTGTAAAGTTTAGTCGTGGACTATTTCGAGCAGCCAATGGAAGGATTATCAACGCCGATGTAAATGCGGAGTATAATATTATGATAAAGGCAATCTCAAATGCAATGTTGGGATCAAAAATAATATAACCCGAAGATAATATTTGTATGCACGTAATATTTTTATATACGTAGTACATATATATATTGATACAATATGACAAACATAAGTGTAAGAATCGATCCTGAATTAAAAAAGAAGATGGATGCACTTAAGCATCTTAACTGGAGTGAAATAATTCGCAAAGCAATTAAAATGGAAATTCAGAATGAAACCGAGATTAATAAAGCTAAAGCTGTCTTGCTGAACGAAAAGATCCGTAAAAAAGCTCCCGAAAATTTCAATAGCATAGACATTATTCGTAAATTCAGGGAAGAAAGACATTAGAAGAGAAAAAAGTAGAATATTAAATGATCGAAATAGTTATAGATGCTAATGTGGTAGTTAAGTGGTTCATAGAAGAAAATGAATCAGATAAAGCAAGATTCTTGCGAGATAAGTTCATAGATGGGCAAATAGAATTATTCATTCCATCCTTATTATACTTTGAAGTCATGAATGCCTTGAAATATAGTAAATTGTTTGATCCAAGTGAACTTAATGATGCTGGGGAGAGTTTAGAGAAATATGGATTTAAAGTAATTACGATAAAAAATGAGATACGTGAACACATAATTAAAATTGCTGTTGACCATGATATGTCGATTTATGATGCCTCCTATCTTGGAATAAGTATTGCATTAGGGAAAATTTTTTGCACTGCAGATGAAAAAATCATTAAAAATCTTCCTTCTAAATTAAAAAAATATGGAAAAAGTCTAAAGCAAGTAGAAGATATTTTCAATTAAATGTTCAAGTAAATGCTTCTGTACTTGTACCGCGATCCATAAGATTAAAGGAAGATTTCATGCCCACATAATTGATTTATCCTAATTAGATAATAAAGAATAAATGAGGAAAAAACCTAAAAGTTTTATTAAAAGATGGAATAATAAAAGAAAATTGCCCTATAAACAATCTATCCGATGAAATAAAAGATCTTTTCTTTCTTAAATAACTTGAAGGTAAAAAACGGTAAATAGATTGAATTCAAGGCATATGAATAAGGGAGTTATTCTAAACTTTATTCAAATAATTTTCATTAAATTCTTGTGATAATTTTGCATCAAATATAATATCTGAAAAGCGAGATCCCAATTTTTTAGTTGATTATCTATAAGATTTTGATTTCCCAAGCTTAGGAAAAAACATACCAACTTTCCTTTTATATTCGATATATTCCTCTCCGTAATGTTGTATTAAAGTCTCCTCTTCTGTTTTTGCTGTTGGATAGATTCCAATAATTACAAAAATAGCAGAAATTAATAGCCAAAAGATAAGAAGAATTAAACTTAATCCCACTAAAATCAAAAAATAACTGACATATAGAGGATGTCTTACTATTCTAAATGTACCTTTTTGGATTAATTTGTGGTCCTCTACTAGTCCAGATGTTGAAGGCGATAAATATTGACCGGTTAAAATAATAGTTAAATTATATGTAATATCTCCAATATAAAAAATAGAGAATCCAATAATTTGTAGTATTATTTCAAAATGTGTAGAAAATGTTAAAAATCCAAAGATATTATAAAAATTATTTAAAAATAGAAGAATAACACTTCCAACCCAAACTGGCCATATAGATAACCAACCTATCCCGATTAAAAAAAGAAATTTTTTTTTATACTGTATTTTTTTGGGTGATTTATCCAAATTTTTAAATCTTGCCCAATAGGGAATACTGGAACTTATTATGATAATTAATGGGAAGGATAAGAAAATTGCAGATATAATTTGTGGTAACATTTCCTTTTTATGTCTCTTCTCTCTTTAGCGATTTATATGCTATATAATTAAAAATTATCACGCAAAAAGTTATCCAAGCGTTAAAATAAGGTCGAAACGGATAGGGTGATACGCCTAATGCAAGCAGAATTAATGGGAATAAGTTTACAAAACCGAATATTACAGCAATAAGGTAACTTATTTTTCGATTAAACAGGCACAGTATACAGATGACAGCCCAGATGATTGCAAAAACTATAATAATAATGGGTGCGGGCATACCAGTAGATTCCATAAATATGAATGAACTTTCGAATTCAAATATTAATTTAAAAAGAATTTGGACAATAATAAAGGCAATTGCAGCTTTTGCTTCATTTGAAAATTTTGTCATAAATTTCAATTTTAATCAATCCTTTTAATTTAGTTAAAACTAAATTATAAAAAAAATTCTTCCTTTAAAAGGTTTTTTTAATCAATAAAATTAAAATCTATTATAATTTTGATAATCTTATATAAAAATTATTTATTTTAGGCATTAAATATATTCCTTAATTATAAACTGAATTAATAAGTTTTTAATATAATTTTTAGTAATTAATTACTAGGACTACCTAATCAAAAATAATTTGAATAATCAAAAAAATAAGACAGTTAGATTTAACAAAATTTAAGTAAAAAATTATTTATAAAGAATAAAAGTTATTTTTTTTACTTTATTTCAATAATAAGATAATAATGGATCAAAAAGATCTTAAATCACTTGATTTACTTTTTAAACCACAAAATATTGCAATTTTTGAAGCAAAATATAAATTAAGTTATTTCATAAAAGGTCTTCAAAAACAGGGATTTAAAAAAGAGAATCTCTATTTAATCTCTCCCACAGAAACAGAAATTTATGATATAAAGTGTTATAAAACAATTGAAGAAGTTCCTGCAGACACGATTGATCTTTTTATATTAGCAGTTAGGAGAGAGATACTTGTTCAGACTATTAAAAAAATTTTGAGTATTAAAAAGGTTAATTTTTTCCACATATTTACAGCTGGCACAGGTGAATCTGATGAAATTGGAAGTCAAATCGAAGAAGAAATAAAAAAAATTTTAGATAATGAGGAGATCAATACGCGAGCTATTGGTCCCAACTGTATGGGTGTTTATTGCCCTAAGGGTCATAATGCTTATCATTTTTTATTCCCAATTGAGAGTGGAAATATCGCAAGTGTTTTCCATTCTGGTGATCTACATACTAAACTTATAAAATTTGGTTTTTTAAGATATGGTCTTAAATTTTCTAAAGGCGCTAGTATAGGAAATTGTGTAGATTTACAAATGTCTGATATTTTAGAATATTACAATCAGGATGAAGAAACAGATATTATTTGCGTATATTTCGAAGGATTTTCAAGATTTCATAGGGAAGAAGGAAAAAAGCTATTCAGTGTTCTAAAACATATGAAAAAGCCCGTATTATTTATGAATGGAGGAACAACAAAACGCTCTCAAACTGCAGTTTTAAGTCATACGGGTTCAATTGCAACAAAACAGAATATTTGGGATGCTATTATTAAACAAACATCAACAATTGAGGTAGAAACATCCTTAGAACAAATGATTGATTATGCTTACATATTCAATCATTTTTTTATTGATAAAAGAAATCAAGAAAAATTGAATAAGGAACTCATATATCCTAAGGGAAAGAATACTTTGGTGATTTTATGGTCTGGAGGATTTGGGATTCTTGCTACAGATAGCTTAACCAAATTGGGTTTAAATATGCCGCTATTTGAAGGGAAAATAAAAGAAAAATTGATGGAAATTTATCCAATAAAGATAGGTTCCTATTCAAATCCCTTAGATTTACCGTGGATTGTTTATCTTGACACATTTTATGAAATCTCAAGGGTTGCCATTTCAGAAAACATAGATTTAGTAATAATTGAAACAGATACACCCGGAAAATTTGGCGGACAATGGTTCCAAGGCTATTTTAAAAATTTAATTAAAATTAAGGATTATGTGCATTCTCTTAATAAAATCCTGATAATAATTTTACATGAATATCCTGATGAGGAGCGGCAAATATTCTATAAAATGCTTAAAGAAAATGGTTTTCTAATATATCCAACTATTCAAA
>Ga0209986_10004561_pt1 | contig 11703 bp, 10 predicted proteins | sample BlataG_FD_183168 | JGI IMG/M metagenome (GOLD analysis project Ga0209986, IMG submission 183168) | Deep subsurface microbial communities from Black Sea to uncover new lineages of life (NeLLi) - Black_00105 metaG (SPAdes) (version 2) | ecosystem: Environmental > Aquatic > Marine > Oceanic >...
TGGTGATCGCGGCATTAGCTTCGTCTTTGACGGGCATCTCCACAAATCCAAATCCCCTTGATTTACCGGTGAACTTGTCCATTATAATAGTGGCGGATGCGACCTGCCCGAAGCCTCCAAAAGCCTGCCTCAAATCATCTTCGGCGACATCGTACGACAAATTACCTACATAGATATTCATTCTGACCTCCCTGGTATAATGTTCATTATACCTGATTATTCACCCCGTTAGATGTGAAATATTATCTAACAGGGCAAGCAGATTTTAGAATACGATTACACAGATTAAAAAGTCAATCTTTTTACCCGGCAACTCTTATTGTCAAAATTAACTAAGAAATTAACTTTTAGAGCAGAGGCCTTTAAATAAGAAAGCACTTGATATTTAAAAACATCCGGGATATTGCCACTTACTGCCTTAACTTCAACTATGATTTCGTCTTCAACAGCAAATTCTGGCTCTAATCCCGTGTAAACTCTATAACAACAGGTTATTATTCGTTCTGTAAGAGGGCCTCTGCTTTCCGTAATCCGTGTAATCTCGTTTTATAATCTGTGTAATCAGACATCCCGATCTTTATAGGATGTCTTTTCTTAAACATTTATGCCGGAATTTCATATAACGTGTCGCGGCTAAAAGAAGTTCGCCGATAGGCGAATTTGGGGAAATCTTTGATTTCCCTTTTATCCGCTGATAATAATTAAAAGGCGTCAAAATAATTTCTTGCATGTCTCAAGATACGCAATCGGCGTAAAATCAATTTGTATTGTCCAACGGATCCTCTGGATATAATTATATAACACAATCCCGGTTTTGTCAAGTTAAAAAATCAAAAGGGAGGTATCAGGGAATATTTGCGTTACAGATACCAGGCCATAGGTCAAAGCTGCCAAATTCAAAAATCTGCAGTCTGATACCTGGATTGCAGAAGCCAGCTCGTTATTTGTGCAAAGAAAACGATTTTTTAAAAAAATCGTTACTTGCCTACCGGCAGGCAGGTAGGGGACATTTTTTTCTTGCCTGCCCACCATCTTTTTGGGGGGACAAATCGCCTTTAATATGTGTTATCTGCCGTAGCCCGTTTTAGGACGTACCTTATCAAGCAGATGCTTGCGAACAGTATCCCAGTTTCCCTCATGCTCTTTCAAGATGATACTCAAGCACCCGATTTCCAGGTGCAGCTCGTTATCATCCCATCGGTCGCCAATACCAGCAATAAAATCGAATTTCTCCCGCAGGTCTTTCACTAGTGCGAGCCGTTCCTGTTGAATTCTTGCTAGGTAAACGGGACCCCTGGGGAATTCCATCATCTGGAGCCACTCTTCGGTATAAGGGAGCGCAGATGCGGGTCTCGCACCAATGTAAACGATTTCGTATTCTTGGGCAAGCTCCTGCAAACAACGAACACTGTCTGGCACGGTGACATCTTTCAGTATTGCTTCGCGCTCATAGAACTCAGGTGTTCCCACGAGGTGGAGCTGCGGGCGTCTGTCACAGATGGTGCCATCGATGAACACAAGGACTGCTCTCGTTGTGTCAATCCACCTCCCTTATGGCTATGGCATATAACGGTATCGGTGCATATGAAGTGCTCCAATGTGACATTTTTCATTTTACATATGCACCATGTTATACGCCGTTGCCATTCTTTTCATCAGCCTTTACAATGATTTTACTATCTGGAATTGATTTTTCTTTTATGATCACCCATCTAACTCCAACAATAGGATCTATCGAGTACCATTTGTGTTTTTCATGGGGCTCAACCATCAGTAATGTATCTTTCGTGAGTGAGACGATCTCCTTTTCAACCTCTATTGTCCCTCTCCCCTCTAATATGAGATAGTATTCTCTATAAGTGTGATAGTGGAGTTGATTATCTCCCGGGATACTCTTGAGATTTTCAGTGAGACCGATTTCGACCCCAGATCCATTCCAGTGGCCGCAAAGCAAGTATGACCCACTTTTTTTATACAGTCTCATTTTTTACTCCTCTGGCAATGGCATATAACGTCTTGTATGCGAACTTGAGTTCGGATATACATCCCTATAGGTAAATATATTGGGGATAGCACGAATGAATACACACTTGATCATCTTTTCGCTTCCTTTTTGTTGAAAATTAAACTATCTAATGGACTTTTAATTTTGCCCAGATCTTTGTCCGAGACATGGGTATAAAGCTCAGTCGTTTTTACTACTCTTGTGACCCAAAAGTTCCTGTATATATCTTAAATCTATTCCGGTTTCCAGAAGATGCGTGGCAAAACTGTGTCTCAAGGCAGATCAGACAGGGACGACTCGACTGAGCCCCTCGGTATTGAGCCTCGGGACGAAATGCTCGCCGAAGTCAAGCCCTGTCCCTACATCATCCTCCCGCATTTTGTGGGGTCTTCCACAAGAGGAAACCCCTCCTACGATGCGGGTCTAAAGACCCGCTACTACATTACATTCCTGCCAAGTAATCAATAATAATTAAATCTGCGTTAATCTGTATCTAAAATTATTTCCTTGATACCATCTCTCTTCGTAAATCCTCAAAGAGAGTTATATGCGCAAGCTGAAGCTTGCGACTACCATTTTTGTGACTTTCTGCACTCCCTGTAAAGGTTTGCCCTTCCAGATTGTCCCTTGGTTATTTTAAGCCTACTGCCTCTCATCCTATCTCTTAAATTATACTATAAAAATTTCTTATGTCAAGATAATTCATCACACCTGCCTGCGGTAGGCAGGTGGGTCCAATGTCACAAGTATTAGTTAACGATAAACAGTTATTGGTGAATTCTGGAGCATATCAGGAGACCAGTAGATCAGTGAGCAGAATATCAGAATACCAGAAGATCAGACACAATCGCCCGCAGACAGGGACAAGCCCTGTCCCTACAGATAGGGTAGTCTCATCTGCGATCTACCACAATCCATAATCTTACCCCTTCTCGCCCCGCCTTTGGCGGGGCTCCTACCATCACCCACTATCCCATTACCCCAATAACCCATTAACCCATTTCTCAACTATTTCTTCTCCTCCATCATTCCTATTGCATCGATTGTATCAGAAAGCAGATCCTTATCTATCTTACCGACAATCTCCTCTTCTCTGGATGTTCCAAGTTTTTCTTCAAGGTATCTCTTGACCTTGTCTCTGGTCCATCCCCTATCAAATGCCTTTCCCCACAATGCCCTCATCTGACCAACGGTTGCCTTTCCCGGAACCTCACGCATAGAGCCAATTTCGTCTATCAGATGTGAAATCTTTGCCCTCTCTATAATCCCGACTATCTCGTCCTCATTGGATATACCAAGTTTCTCCTCAAGAAAGAGTTTTATCCGTTCTCTATCCCATCCCTGATCAAGTGCCTTGCCATACAAGGCTCGCATCTGACCTGAAGTTACCTTACTTCCTCCTATATCCTCTGCTTCCTGAAGTATACTCTCTATCTCCTCTTTCAGGTTTTTCCTCTCAACTTCTCGTTCTATTTTTACGGTCTTATCCCCGACCGCAAACGATACGCTTATTCTGTCCATAATCCTCCCTCCTTCCATGTCAACTTCTTTTTTTTCTTAACAGGAAACTGAAGAGATTAAAAGAAAGACAATCCCTGTCAACTTATTTTTTAACAGGGAATATAAGAGATTGAAAGAGAAACAATCCCTGTTAACTTCTTTTTAAACAATAGCTCCCTGTATATCTTAAATTTAGGCCTATAATGTTATCGTTGCGTCTCTTTCGGGCCCTGTGGACACAATCCCAACCTTTGTGCCAGATATAACCTCTATGGCTTTTATAAAATCTAAAGCATTCTGAGACAGCTTATCTTTAATGTCGTTCCATCCGGGGAGTGTCTTATATAGAGGTTGAACATCCTTTATACTGAATGGCGGATAGTTGTATCTTCTATCACCTATACTGTATGCCTCACATATCTTTATCTCCCCGAATCCTGACAGCACATCGAGTTTTGTAAGTGCAAGCGATGTTATGCCTGATAACTTCACTGCATACCTCAAAAGCACTCCATCGAGCCATCCACATCTTCTTGGTCTTCCGGTTGTTGCTCCATACTCTTCTCCCTTTTCTCTCATCATTCTGCTTGTTTTGTCTTTTATTTCTGTCGGGAATGGCCCCTCACCGACTCTTGTTGTGTATGCCTTTACAACACCTATAACCCTATCTATTCTCATTGGCGGGATACCAGAACCCTGACAGGCACCAGAGGCAGTAGTGGAGGAGGATGTCACGAATGGATATGTGCCAAAATCTATATCAAGCAGTGTACCCTGTGCACCTTCCAGCAATATGTTTTTTTGGGATTCTACTGCATTCCATATTACTGGTTCTGTATCTATAATATACTCCCCGATTTTCTCTTCCGTGGATAACCATTCATTCAAGTCTTCACTTATGGTGAAATTGTACTCTCTTTTTATAAACTTGTTCCTCTCTTCAAATAGCTTTTTTATTTTCTTTTTAAAATCCGGTAAGAGTACATCTCCAGCCCTTACACCATTTCTTGCTATCTTATCAGAATATGTAGGTCCTATTCCTCTCTTGGTTGTTCCTATCTTTCTCTTTCTGTCTTCCAGTTCATCCAGTGCGAGATGCCAGGGCATAACGATATGTGCCCTTGAACTTATAAAAAATCTGCCCCTGATGTTAACCCCTATTTTATTCAGTGCATCTATCTCCGCATACAAACTCCCCGGTCTTATTACTACACCGGGACCTATAATGCAGACACAATTCGGATTAAATATGCCTGCGGGAATGAGGTGAAGAACAAGTTTGCCCTGAGGGGATATTATGGTATGTCCGGCGTTATTTCCTCCATTATACCGTACTACCATATGGCAGTCTTTTGCAAGATAATCAACAATCTTACCCTTTCCCTCATCACCGAAGTGTGTGCCTATGACCACAGTAATCATATATCCCCCCCCAATAGTTTTTTAGACGTAGATTAACACTGATTATACACTGGTTATTTTTAGACGCAGATTTACACTGTAGGACTGTAGGCACGGATTGAATTCGTGCCTACTAATTAACTATTTAACTAATCAACTATTCAACTAACCAACTAACAAACTACCCAACTAACCAACTAACAAACTACTTCCCTCTTTCCGATTTATCTACTGAGACCATCCTTGCAAGAAGGATACCTCCAAGTATTACAAGTAGATAGTATGAGAAGAACCTCCATAGAACGATAAATATCCCCAAGAGGTGCTCAGGGCATAGGGGTCTAAAAAGCAGAAATCCACCGCCCTCGGCTATTCCACTTGCTCCTGGTGTGGGGGCGAAAAGAAGAAGATAAGATAGAACTATCTGGGTTATCATAGTTTGTCCGAGAGGCGGTGAAAGGCCGATAGCCTTCAATATAGGGTATGGAAGGAAGAAAAAGCAAGCCCTTGAGGCGCAGGCAACGAGAAAAGCAAGGGGAAGTTTCCACTTCCCACGGATAAAAAATTTCCTCAAAGTTGACTTCATATTGGATAGTTCTTCTGTGATTTTTTCGACGATACCTCTTGCCTTTTTAGTCTTTGCGAATTTATACATAAAGTCCCTTGTCCTGTCTGTATTTAATGAGCAAAGTGTAAGAATCAATAAACCCAATACTACGGCTATAAGAAGGTATCTTGCAATATTTACCACAAATCCCTGTTGAAGAATTGTGCTGTAGTAAATATATACAACAGGGAGGACTATAGGTAGCAGCAAAGTGATGAGCAGGCTTCTTACAAGCAGAACGCTGCCAGATTCTCCAATAGATAATTTATTCTCCCTATGGAGTATGTACATCTGAAGAGGAACACCTGCAACGCCAAAAGGAACAAGGGTAAGGAATGAACCACCGAGTATAAATTCCAGTGCACCGGAGAGTGACATCCATCCGGATACACTCCACACCAGAATTCTAAGCCAAAGAGTCTCAAACCAGATATAGAATAAGACAGCGACAAGTGCGAGAATGAGATAAAAGGGATTTAACCTCTTTAATGAAGGGAGGGTATCTTTTGTGAAGGTAAAAACTAAGAGAAGGGTAATTGATATAATACTGATAACGAGGAATATCCGCAGCATTCTTTTAACGAGCCTCATATCCAAGGCCTGCATTTACTCTCCTTCTCTGTCAATTTTTCGGAATAGGAAAAACAGGATGATTCCGACAACAACCGTATATAAACTGGATGGAAGTATTCTGCTATAGAGTGTATAAAAAGAGAATTGTCCCTTTGGTATTGCAATTATGAGGTCGTGTATCCATGCTGTAAAAAGAAGTATAATAGATTGTGCTATTATCTTTTCTTTATATAGGTAATTGCTGAAATACCCAAGTAGCCACCCAATGGCTGTATTTACGAGTATATTATATCCAAAACCCTTTGTAGTATAAAGATCGACAAAGAAGCCTGTCCCAAAACCGTACCACATAGCATTTTTCCCACGAAACAGTCCTATATAGCATATAAGAATGAGAATAAGGTCAGGGACAGCACGACCTATAGATATATATTGAACAAGGGTGCTCTGGATTAAACAAATTACAATTGCTATAGGGATAAATATAAAACTTCGCATAACCAGAGAAATCACATAGTGGAGCTTTTACCATCTCATTTGTGGAAATACTATTACATCCTTTATTGTTCTTGAATTGACAAGAATCATACTTATTCTATCCATACCCAATCCAAGTCCCCCAGTCGGAGGCATACCTATACCCAGAGCTTTTAGAAAATCCTCATCAAGAGGCTGAGCCTCCTTGTCACCCTTCTCTCTTTGTGCCATCTGCTCTATAAACCTCTTTTCCTGCTCAAGCGGGTTGTTAAGCTCGGAAAAGGCGTTTCCGATTTCTATACCCGCAATAACCGGTTCGAATCGTTCAACGAGATCCGGGTTATCCTCTTTCTCCTTCGCAAGAGGAGAGATGGATTTGGGATAGTCTATAATGAATGTAGGTTGCTCTATTTTGGGGATGACCCTGTCGCCAAATATCTTGTCTATCAATTTGTCTCTGAGGTATGATGGGGTAAGATTTTTCCATGATTTTATCATTGCAGAATCTTCCGATATATCTATTCTGAGTTCTTCTATTATCTTCTTTACATATTTGTAATCTACATCGTAAAGATCATAACCTGTAAACTCCTTGATTGCATCAAAATATCGCACGGTTTTCCAGGGAGACGTGAAATCCAACTCTATATCCTGGTAGATAATTTTACTACTGCCATAGAGATTTTGTATAAGATGGGAAAATAATTCCTCAACAAGATTTTTCATATCCGTATAATCCTTATATGCCTCATAGAGTTCAAGTTGGGTAAACTCTGGATTATGTAACCTGTCCTGTCCTTCATTTCTAAAATCCTTACTGATTTCGTAGACCTTATTAAATCCTCCGCAGATGAGCCTCTTTAAGTATAATTCATCAGATATTCTCAGGAAAAACTCCCTGTCAAGTGCGCGGTAGTATGTCTTGAATGGTTCTGCAAAAGCACCACCATACAGGGATTGTAATATCGGCGTCTCTATCTCAAGAAATCCCTTATCATCAAGGAACTTCCGTGTCAATCTTATTATTTTTGCTCTTGTTTCTATTGCACTTCTGGATTTCGGATTAACAATAAAGTCAATGTATCTCAATCTATATCTCAGTTCTTTATCCTGTAAGCCATGCCATTTTTCTGGAAGAGGCGAGATGGATTTTGACAGCAGGATAAGCTCTTCAACGAGTATAGTGGGTTCACCAGTATGTGTGGTAAATGTGTTTCCCTGGATACCCAGAAAATCCCCGATGTCCAGAAGTTCAAGCAGGGAGTATTTTTCGCCGAGTATATCTTTTTTTAGGTAGATCTGTATATTTTCTCCATCATCCAGTATGTTGGCAAAGGTAGATTTGCCATGTTTTCTCACCGCAATAAGTCTACCAGCTACCCTTACATCCTTTCCATCACTGAATGCCTCTTTTATCTCTCTGACGGTATGTGTTCTATCAAACCTGTTAGGGTAGGGGTCTATGCCCTTTTCGATTATTGAACGGAGTTTTTCTAGTCTTATTTTTTCCTGTTCGGATGTAAACATAGTTTTTGATTATGCATATAGAAACCATCTCAAGATCCGCATGGACGAGATTGTCACAAGAGTAGAAGTTGGTTAGTTAGTTAGAATCTAACAAACTATCAAACTATCTGTCTTCTTGTGCTCCCTTCTGTTGGTCCAGAAGTGCCTCTTTCACTACCTCATCCACTCTCTCAACAAATACAAATTTTAATCCCTCTTTTTCTCTATCAGGTATCTCCGTTAAGTCTTTTGCATTCCATTTAGGCAGTATTATTTTTTCAATACCTGCCCGTTTCGCTGCGAGCACCTTCTCCTTAACTCCTCCTACAGGCAAGACCTTCCCTCTCAGGGTGATCTCACCTGTCATAGCGACTTTTGGATTTACAGGTTTCTCCGTGAATAATGAGACCAGTGCAGTAGCAATTGCAACACCCGCGGATGGCCCATCCTTTGGTATTGCGCCTTCAGGTACATGTATGTGAATATCGTACTTGTCAAAGATAGTGTCGTCGATTTTAAACTTTTTTGCCTGGGACCTCACATAGGAAAGAGCAGCTTTGGCGCTTTCCTGCATCACTTCACCAAGTTGTCCTGTAAGGGTGAGTATCTTCTTTCCTCTCATCCTTATAGTCTCTATGAATATAATATCTCCACCAGCAGGTGTCCACGCAACTCCCGTTGCAATTCCTATTTCTGCTTTCATTTCTGCAAGTTCCTGATAAAATTTAGGAGGACCAAGAAAATCGGGCAGGTTTTCAGCGGATATAACTTTTCTTTTTCTATTTCCTTTTGCAACCTCCTTTGTGACCTTTCTCACACAGGACGCAATCTCTCTTTCAAGATTTCTAACTCCAGCCTCTCTTGTGTAATCGCTCATTATTCGTTTTGTTGCGCTGTCTTCTAATTTTATATATTTTTTTGTCAGCCCGTTTTCCTTTATCTGCTTCGGTATCAGAAATTGTCTTGCAATCTGTAGTTTCTCTTCCATTACATAGCCCGGTAGTTTCAGCGTCTCCATCCTGTCCAAAAGTGCTGGAGGTATGGTATCAGTAACATTTGCTGTAGTTATGAACATAACCTTTGAAAGATCAAAAGGAACATCCAGATAATGGTCCATAAATGCATGGTTCTGTTCAGGGTCAAGCACTTCAAGAAGAGCAGATGCAGGGTCGCCCCTGAAATCCATACCTATCTTATCCACTTCATCAAGCATGAATATGGGATTATTTGAACCTGCCCTGCGTATACTCTGGATAATTCTTCCGGGAAGTGCGCCAACATATGTCCTTCTATGTCCCCTTATCTCTGCCTCGTCCCTTACCCCTCCAAGAGAGAACCTAATAAACTTGCGTCCGAGTGCCCTTGCAATGGACATTCCAAGAGATGTCTTGCCGACGCCGGGAGGTCCGATAAAACACAAGATAGGACCCTTTGTATCAGATTTAAGCTTCCTTACAGAAAGATACTCTAAGACCCTTTCTTTTACATCTTCAAGATCATAATGGTCCTTATCGAGGATTCTTTTTACCTTGTCTATATCTAATCTGTCTTGTGTCTGCTTTGCCCATGGAAGAGACACCAGCCAATCAAGATATGTTCTTACAACAATATATTCTGCCGCCTGAGGAGGGATTATCCTAATCCTTTGAAGTTCCTGATAGGCAATCTTCTCTGCTTCCTTTGGAAGTTTTGCTTTTTTTATCTTCTGGGTCAACTCCTCTATCTCTATAGTTTTCTCGTCTCTTTCACCAAGTTCCTTCTGTATTGCACGCAATTGCTCTCTTAGATAATATTCGCGCTGGCTTTTTCCCATTTCTGTTTTGACCTCAGAGCGTATTTTTTCCCCTAGTTCAAGTATACTTTGTTCTTTTGTCAGAATCGGCAGAAGTTTCTTTAATCTCTCTTTTGCGTTCATAGTTTTCAGTATAGTTTGTTTCTCTTCAACGCTCACATTTAGCTGAGCAATAACGAAATCTGCCAATCTACCCGCTGACTGAATATTTTCAAGCATCACGCTGAGTTCATTTGGCAAATAGGGGGCAAGGTTTATTATGTTGTGGAACATAGTAGTGACATTTCTCATCAATGCCTCTATTTCTAAGTCCTTTATGTCTGTCTCCTTAATTACTTCTATCTCCGCTTTCATATATGGTCTATCCTGTACAACTCTCTTTATCCTTATTCTCTCCATCCCCTGAACGAGTATCCTTATGCTTCCATCCGGAATTCGCAGAAACCTCAGTATAAGTGATGCAGTCCCTACATCATACAACTTGTTATCTTTCTTTGTAGCGAAACAGCCGATAATCTTATCTCCAGACAGGCTTTCATCAATGAGTTTTTTAGATGGTTCATCGTCCCTTGCTGTTGGAACAAGTAGGTAAGGAAAGACAACAGTGTCAGGTATTGGTAGTATGGGTATTATATCAGGAATTGCTTCTTTCATTTATCCTCCGGTTCTATTTACTGTTATGTATAATATTTAACCACAGAGGTCACGGAGAAACCAGAGTTTTTTTATCTTCTCCGTGCTCTCTCTTAAGTTTCATGTTTCTCTAAACTCTGTAATAAATGGAATGATAATATCCCTTTTATCCCTATGGTCTTGTTGTTCTAAAGAGAAAACCAGATCGAAAAGTTCCCATCCGTTAGCTAATGGACAGCCAATGGATTCACCCCTCATTTTGAGTTCACAGAGAAAGTATAATCTCTTTTCCATCTTGCTTTTGTGAACTCTGTGTTCTCCCTGCCTGCGGCAGGCAGGTGTGGTTTATTCATGAAATTTACATAACCCTATTTACGAATTTTCAATTTCGATTACATTAACTTTTTTGGGAAGTTTTTTGTTTAGAGTCAATTTGAATATTCCATTGGATTGTTCAATAAGGATATTTTTGATATCTATCTTCTGGGGCAGGAGTAAATCTCTGGCAAACTTCCCGAATCTTATTTCTACCTTGTAATGACTTGTATTCTTTTCACTTTTGAGAGTGTTTTTTCTCTCCCCGCGGATCTTTATAACCTGTTCGTCTTCAATAGTGATTTTTAAATCCTCTTTGTCTACCCCAGCGAGTTCTATAATAAGAAAAAAGGATATTTCATTTTCGTATAAATCGATATACGGTAACCATTCGCCCTTTAAGCTTTCTGTCAGATAGTATACATGGTCAAACAGCACAGAATCTATATCCTTTGTAATCATTTAACAACCTTCCTTTAATTGAAATTTAATTGTTACTTTATCCCCTCTGTGTACCTTGAATATTTCTGCAAAAGAATCATTTGGCACAGAGAGTTCTAAAAGACCAGAACTGCCCCAGATAGCAATAGGTTTTTTGCCCTCGTATGTCTTACTTATTCTGTCGATTGTCCTTCTTTTTATTTCTACGATAAACTTATCAGAGTTTGCCAGCGAACGGGATATGTTTGTTATCACATTACCAAAATGATCCACATCAACAACCTCTCCCAGTATACCATCTGCTATCTTTTTGGGAGAAGAAAACAAGTGCCTGACTATTGATGATACTGGTTTTGACAGAGAACTCACCTGAATACCTGAGGCAAGTTTTGCAGCCACAGGTGCGAACACATCCCTGCCATGGAATGTCGTGGATTCTGGTTTTCCATTGGT
>Ga0209986_10004562_pt1 | contig 11702 bp, 10 predicted proteins | sample BlataG_FD_183168 | JGI IMG/M metagenome (GOLD analysis project Ga0209986, IMG submission 183168) | Deep subsurface microbial communities from Black Sea to uncover new lineages of life (NeLLi) - Black_00105 metaG (SPAdes) (version 2) | ecosystem: Environmental > Aquatic > Marine > Oceanic >...
AATTTTAGGTAAAGATTTTATTAAAGTTTCCAAAATGATACCGTAATTGAACATATCCTTGAAGATTTTCATGAATTAAGGTAATAAATTTTATATTCAAATTTTTTTTTATTAAAGAGTTAGTTTTAAGTTAATGTTAAAAATAACTTCTAATATTAAGTATGTTAAAGATAAAGCACTTGTAAATAAATATTCTAAAAGATATAGAAAATGATGTTTAAATGAATAGAGAAATTATAGAAAAAATTATTGTATCAATCGTTTTTGGTTTAATTGGCTTTTTATTAAATTTTATACCATTTTGTTCAATAGTTGCGGTTAACATAATTTAATCATATTACTTAACAGAAATTAGGCTTATTACATAAATTATCTAATTACTCAGATTTAATATTTTGTATATTGTTTTAAAATAGCTTTTTCTTATAATTATTACGAGTTCATATCATTCTTTAGCTTAAGATTAGAGAACAAATAAAGAGACTCAAGAACTTTATTTATTCTGCTTTCTTTTCCTTCTAATTTCATACTATCGAAATTAAATTTAATAAAATTAGCTCGCTCCGTCAATTTAAAAAATTGGTTAGACTCTAATAATTCAAGAAATCCCAATTTTTCTAATCTGGAGAGGTGTAAATTTGAATCCTTTGTTGTCAAATCTAAATCATGAAATAAATCAGTTAGAGAGTGCTTTTCTAAATCATCATATTGTAGTATAATTCTTAAATCCATTCGAAAATCTTGAAAATAGGATTTTTGCTGAAAATCTAAGTTATCTTCAAAGGAGTTAAGCAAAATTTCTGCTATTACGTCATATGTGTCTAAAAAATATTTTTTTGATATAGAAGTCGTATAGATTGAAATTCCTCCCATACTAGATACTTCTTTATCTACAAATTCTTCTACGGCTTTTACTTTGTGCTGAAGATATAAAATCTCTGCTAGATCTATCTTGTGTAATAAGATAACTAATGAGAGCTTTTCTAGTCTAATTTCTTTAATTATATTAACTATTTTTTTTATAAATTCTAACATATCTTTTAAATAACTATTAACATCTAAAACACAGATAATAAGGTTAGCATAAGCAAAGACATTTCGATCTTGGTTGAACCAATTTTCATTTTCCTGTCCTGCCAAATCAAAAACGCCCACCTCCTTACCTTTAATATTAAATAAACTCGCATTAACTCCTCGTGTAGGTGCAATAGAATTTTTTAATAGATTTAATGGATTGGCTTTTTCGAAAAAAACATTCTTAATTGTTGTTTTTCCAACACCAGGAGGTCCAATAAAAACAATTTTCTTCTTATCTTCCATAAAATATATATAGATTTGAAAACATGTAAAATTTTTTAATTTATATTGATTCATTATTGAAATAGTGCTAATCGAATTTTTGAAAAAGAGATCAAATTTTCATTAATTAAAGAATATAAAAAGTGCTTAAAAAAATCAATTGAAGACATAAATGCAAAAATTACTTACGATCCTTTACCAACAATAATAGCAAATGAGACGGAGCTTATACAATTACTTCAAAATCTAATTTTAAACGCTATAAAATTCCATAAGGAGGAGGAACCCCCAGTTTTGCATATTTCTGCAAATCTTCAAAAAAACCGATGGATATTTTCTATTCGCGATAATGGAGTTGGAATTGATTCTCAGTTTTTCGAGAGGATTTTTATTGTTTTTCAGCGCTTACATAAAAAAGATGAATATGGTGGCACAGGAATAGGATTAGCTATATGTAAAAAAATTGTTCAACGCCATAAGGGAAAGATCTGGGTGGAATCAGAATTAGGAAAAGGTTCCACTTTCTATTTTTCAATTCCAAAAAAATAACCCCGACATTATAAATTTGATTTAATTTACCATTCAATTTCTTCGCCAAAATGTTTTATTGGCCAAGCCCAGTAATGCTTTTCCTTTTTAACTCCTTTTTTTCTCAATTCTTTAAATAAATTTTCCTTTTGTTCTTTTATCAATCCCACGGGGTCATACAAGATTTTCCCTTCATCCAGAGCGTATAGAACTATATCGGTTTTGATTCGAACTAAATTTTTAAATTCACTTTCAGTCATCCAGAGCGAATCTACTCCTGATGGTGATAATTCCATTAATTTAAATTTCAGCTCGCTTCTTTTTCTATGATGTTCTGGCAGTTCATTATCTTTAAAAATTATAATTAAATCAATATCACTTCTCTTTTCTTCTGAATAAATGGCATCTCCTCTTGCTAATGAACCAAATAAAACAATTCCTATGATGTTTTTATTTACTTGAAATAATTGAGTTAAATAGTTTTCTAATTTTGTTGAAAAATACTCGTTATTTAAAAATTTTAAATTTATATCCATTGTTTCAATTCTCCGAGTAATAATTCTAATCGATCTAAATCTTTAAATTCTTCTTTATTCATGTTTAAGCTCTTCTTAAGAAGCTTTAAATATAATATTAAGATCTTTTCGAGATTTATGAGAAAAAATTTGATATCTTCGAAGGATTGATAAATCTCTTCAGCGATAATTAATTTATTATTCTTGATTGTTCCATATCGAGTTTGAACCCCTTCGTTCTCAAAAAATTTTGAATGTTTTAGAATATTTTTAAGTATCTCTCTTGTTTTTAAATCTATCGTTAAAGAAGACTCGCTTTTTAGAACATCTTTTAATATATCTGTTGGAACATGGGTTTTTTCCACTTTCAAACCCATAAAACTTAGGATAGCTTTATTTAATTTTTCTACTGCAAACTGGCTTCTAAACGCTACAAGAGAAAAGTATTCATTTTGAAGGCTGTTTATCACGATTTTCATATCACTTATAGCGGATTTGATCCAACTTTTTCCTTGAGAAAAATTAGTATTCATTTTATATGATATATATTTCGTTTATTCTACTAAATAATTATCTTTATATTTATAAATTTTTATTCATAAATCATTTGGAACGATTCAATTTTATTTCATTGTTATGCTAATATTATAATGTTCTTCTGCTGGAATTTAAACCAACAATAAGATTTTAATCTTTGATTTTACTTTTGTTTAGCAAAAATATTCTGTGAAAGATAAAAGAGAATTAATTAACTTACTCTCTCATTTCTTTTGGAAGAGATAATACGCCTGTAAGCGGATTATTTAACGGATCTTGACAATACTCTATTGTAAAGTATATTAGATCGTAAAGAATGTTTGGATTTTCATTATTATCTAATTTATATTGATAAAGGCTTAGCTGATATTCCGCTTCTGTTATCGGAGGTTCCGCGTAGCTTACGCTTCCAAAAACTGATTGAAGTATAGGTTTCAAAAACGGCGAGTAGAGAAAACCAAGTTCTTTTAATTCGTCCTTTAAATAGAAAAACATCCTTTGAACTGCCTGCATCATATACCTTATAGGTTGATTCTCAGGTCCTAAATATTGTTCTGCAAAATTCGGGTCATATTGCGCGAGATGTTCTCGAGTAAGATTTTGAGGGCGGAATAACGATATCAACCCTCTTTCGATGGTAGTCTTTCTGTTATATGCAATTGTCTCGCTACCCGCGTCTGGCACCCAAAACCCCTGGTCTAACAACTTTCGAGTTTTATAACACATCGCTTGTAGTAATAAGGCGATTCCTATTCTACGGCATATTGAAATTTGAGCGTCGCTAACCCTAATTTCAATTGTGTTCCAATCTGTGAAAGGGAACACATCTTGGAAGCGTCCATCCTCTAAACTCGCTTTTTGGACAACCTGAAGAAAATAATTGATAGTGTCTTGGTCTCCCGAAGTTATATAAGGAGGAAAATGCTTAGGGTCGTTGTTACTTAACATTGTAGTGTTGTTTTTTAACCTTAAAGAACGCACGCAATTAGGTGCGGTAATTCGGTTGTTAACTATTTTAATAACATCTGTTGGTTTATTATTTAATATAGGTGAATTGCAGGTAAGAGCAATTATATGCGGAATAAAGTTGCGAATCATACAATACGCTTGCACTTTTTCTAAATCAGATTTAAAGGAGCCAATGTGGCTATGATCCGCCTGGGTCAGTCCGCGCATATATTCTTTAGCTGCAGGGTTAATGGCTGAAGCTATGATGTGTAAATCTTTTGGTAAAGTGTTTTTTGCTAAAAGAAATAAGGTTGATCCCCAATAAGCTAACTCCTCAACATATTCACATGGGGGTGTTACGAGTTCTAATATATAAGTAACTGCTGTAACATTACCATCACGACCAAAAGTATCAATGTCAACGACATTTCCATCTGGAAGAGAATACCTAATATCCATTACATATCCTTTTTCAATGTCTTCCTTCCCATAAGGCCTTGACAATACTTTTTGCCGGATATAGTCGGGAACAGGTAAAAAATCGCTTCTTCCTTCGTATAAAATCTGGTCCATGATTTTTATGGCATCCATTACGATTTCTTTCATCCGATAAACCATTTCATCACCAGGTGGGTAGTTACCATTGTCATCTGCGATAATTAATTCCATTTCAATCCCATGCGTGAAGGGTAAAGGGGTCCAATGCTCGATGTCGGCTAAGATTTCCCCCCAAGGTCTTTCGGGTATATGTACTTCTCTGTAATCCGTTCCAAGAAATAATTGATCCGAAGATCTATCTACGGGTTCTCCAATAAAAGCGCCTGAAGGAAATCCCGTATCTTTTCCTATAAATTGCGAGAACGTACCATAATCGTCTCCGCCTGATCCTTTCTTCTTTTTCTTTTTTTTATCCTTAGCCATAAATCTATTCACTTTTTAATTTAAGTTTGAAAAAATATTAGATTACATTATTGATTGGATAAATATTTTAAACATATCGTAATCGTTGATGAATTCATACGATAAAATTAAATTAACTATTTTGAAATTACTACCATTGAATATGTGGTTTAGATTATCCACAGTTTCGCCCCCCTTAAATAACGAGTCATCTATTATTAAATTAACGCGATCTCCAAGGGCCTTTATAATTTTGTTTTTAATTGAATTCGTCTCATCTAATTCAGAAGAGAGAATAATTGTAGGTTTTCCTAAATATGGAATAAAGTCAAAATTAAAAACTACAATTTGTTTTGAAATTTTTTCTGGTTGAAAGAACTTTTTTAACGTAGATTGTATTACTGCTAATTCTTCTCGATCGTGATTGTTGATTGATGGATAGATGTAATACGCAATTGATTTATCCGAACTGTACTTTAACTCTGAATAAACTCTATCAATGATTGGAAATATGCTAAAATTAAAACTAAATAGCGATATGAGAGCGATGTTGAAGTTATAATCGCCCGTTAGAATATTACTGCTTGCATTTCCTCCAATGCGGGAAAAATTTTGTATTTCGTTAGAGATTTTTGAAGCGTAAGTATTTAATAGAAAGAATTGAGAAAAAGTTCCTATAGGTTCAACTTTAGTTTTTTTCTCTTTAACCATCTCGTAAATTTCATTAAATAAGTCTTTAGCAACTCTTTCTCTTAGCTCTACCGAACTTATTCCCCCTATAATCGTATTGGCAGCTTCTGGACAATCTAATTCCGCTAAAATGCATATGGATTCTCTAAAAAATGCGTAAGCAGGATTTTTATAATCTTTATCTGATAAAACAATTTTATTAGAATTGAGAATAATTTGATTGATTTGATTTATAATTTTAAGAATTAATGCATTATTTTTTTTTTCATGTAATTTTTTTATGACATTAAATAGAACTTTAATTTTAACGATCTCATCTTCAATAGACTCGGAAAATTTTAGAGCTAAATTAAAACCTTTGTCCAGAGCCTTGCTAATGACATTAATAAGCACTTTTTCCTTTAATAAAGCGTCGTCGATAAAAGAAAGAACCGTAATAACTTGATCTTGATTAGTATTTAGTAAGTCAAGCGTAATTTTTTCTATTACTAGATTTTTTTTATTTACATCCTTTAATTTTTTAATAACTTCTAATGTTGCATCTAAATTAACCGTTGCACTAGCCCTAATTAAGTCGTAATATAATTTTGTTTTTTCTCCTTCATCGGATAGTTTTAACGAGCATTCTAACGCCTTAAAAAAATCACCTATCGAGAGATATGATTTTGCTAGAACCCTTAATTGGCTATCAATTTCAACAAGTCTAACCCCAGTATCTCCCTTTAATAAATGTGTATCGGAAGCTTGTGAGTTATTTTTTGTCTCTTCATAATTTTTTATTAACTCTTTAATTTCCTTCTCAATTTTCTTAACATCACTCTTACTAGAGGTTATAAAGAAGTCTTTTGAGTTAAAACTATCGCCATCATCGAATTCGAGAACTTGTATATTTTTTAAAATTTGATTTATTTTACTCGTGGAAATAGTCTCTCTAACCTTTTGTACATCTTCCATATATTCGACCAATTTCATCCAATAGGCATTAATTATTAATTTACCGTACCCATCAGCGGTTGGTTTCAACACTAAATCAATTTTCTTAGTTTCTCCCGTTTTAAATAGAACTTCTTTGTTGAATTCGTCTGGTTTAACCTCAATATCTAGATTTTCTCCCTCAAAAACAAATTTAAAATGTTCCTCCTTTTTAGAATTATTCACAACTTCTAAGGAAACAGAATTTTTTAAATTAGGAATAAGAAGATTTTGAGGAAATTTTTTTATAATTATGGAGATTACTTGATTAGGGTCTGAGATCGCCATATTAGTATATATGATTTAATTTTAATATTTCTATTAATTGCGCATAACAGATATTTATTACGAATTAATAATGTATGCGTAAAAGTGCTATTTTACCTTAATATCAACAATATAAAATTTATTGATTTTAAATTTTTACAAAAAGAAAACTTTATTTCCCCTTTCTTCTATTTCTCTTCAAGTAATCCTTGATATCTTCAATTATCATTTCTTTATTATAATCAGGCCATAGGTCAGTTCTAAATTTGAATTCTGCATAAGATGCGTCCCATAACAGAAATCCCGAAATTCTAGCGCCATCTTCCATGCCAGTGCGAATTATGTAATCTACCTCAGGAAAACTTTTCGTATATAAATAACTCTTGATTAACTCTCGCGTAATATCTTCGGACTTTATTTTATCTTCCGTAATCTTTTTCATAGCATCTACGATTTCTTCTTGGCCGTCATACATAATGCACAAGTTAATGAAATTTTGGTTATGGTCCTTCGTGAATTCTATTAATTCTTTGATTTTCTCCTGGACATCTTCAGGTAGCAAATGTATTCGGCCAATTACGTTAAATTTGACTTTCTCTTCTTTTACAGTTGATTCACTTATTACCGTGTCCACTGCTTTTAAAATTATCTTAAAAATATATCTAAGTTCGTCAACACTTCTTTTCCGTGCGTTTTCAAGCGACAAGGCGTAAATGCTCAAATAATGAATTCCTGCATCAAAAAAGTCAAATAACCTATCTTTTAAATTCTCGTATCCTATTAAATGGCCCACATTTGCTTCAAGCAAATTTTTTTTTGCCCATCTACGATTACCGTCTAGAATTAAACCAATGTGCTTAGGCAATTTATTTGCGGGTGTGTCCTTTAATTCTTCCAAGATTAATTAACCCTAAGAGAAATTACTACAATTAATACTACTATTAATAGGAATATGAGATTTATTTATTATAAATTTTTATTATTTGAATTACAATTCAAATTTTTAGGTTAAAAGAATTTCTTATTACCACGATTAAGAATTTGAACTGTTGATATTAGTAGAATATTGAGAATTTTTATATAAATACCTCATATAATAAGAATAATGTTTATCTAGATAAGTTTTTGAATAAATAAGCATTACATTTATAAATTCAGTTTAACAATCGAACAAATTAGAACCAGCGTTAAAAGAGAGATCCCAAATGATAAGCAACGATTATTTGTTTTCTGATATCGGTATCGATAGTGTAGGTTTTTATGCTCCAAAATATTACATCAAGTTAAAAGATCTCGCTGTTGAGCGAAAAGTAGATCCTAATAAATACAAAAAGGGTCTTATGGCAATAGAAATGAGAATACCCGATGTGAACGAGGATGTTGTTTCTCTAGGATTAAAGGCAGGTTATCAAGCATTATTAAAGGGAGGAATATCTCCTAAGAGTGTTGACGCATTATTCGTAGGAACAGAGACAATAACATATGCAGTAAAATCGATTTCAAACATCTTCGCCGAATTGTTAGAGATTTCAACCAATTCAATTTGTCAAGATGTTTATAACGCGTGCGCTGGTGGAACTTTAGCCCTTCTCAACGCGATTGCTTTGGTAGAAAAAGATATTATAAAAAAAGCTCTTGTCATAAGTGTTGATACTTCTTCATATCAAGTAGGTAGTCCAAGTGAGGCTACTCAAGGTTCAGGAGCAATTGCTTTAGTTATTTCAAAAAATCCTAGGGTTGCAACCTTTAGTGAAAAGTTTGGGAAAGTATCCGGAAATGTAGACGATTTTTTCCGCCCAGCTAATGAAAAAAATGCTAAAGTTTTTGGTCATTATTCAGTAAGTACTTATCTCAATTTTCAATTGAAAGCATACGACGATTTAATTAATAATATAGGGGATTTTCACGCTGATTACTACACATTTCACGCACCCTATTCTAAACTACCAATAAAAATTATGCAACAGATAATCCAAAAACGCTGGATAAAGCATATTCAGAACCTTCCAAGAGTAAAAAAAGATCAGATAAAATTATCCATCCTTAAGAAGCTTGATTATTTTATGCACGATATTACGATTTTACCAGAGTGGTTATATTTGAAACTGAAAGAGAGAGGTTATTCCTCCGAAACATTAGAGACCATATCATACAAACTTATAGCAAATGTTAAAGGCAAAGTACTTCCACAATTAAGAGTGCCTTCGCATTTCGGGAACATGTATAACGCTTCTATTTGGGCTCAGATCATATATCTTCTTGAAAATTATGCTCGAGCAAACGACACGATTTATTTTGGTTCATATGGGTCTGGTGCTACATGTATTTCAGGGTTATTAAAAGTTAAAGAAGGTTTTAAGAAAGTCGTTAATAAATGTCCAAAGATTAATGATTTTATTGAAAATAAAGAACGCAAAAGTGTGAAAGAATACGAGTTAATAAGGTCTGGTGATTTCATACATACAACGGTATTAGGTGAAATTGTCGAACACGAAAAGAATAATAAGAGAGGCTTTACTCTTCATTTTTGCGACGAAGGATGCATTCTTCCTAATATAGAAGGTTTAAACCATTGTCCGAAAGGACACTCTGGCTTACACGAGAAGTTTTTTCCACTGTATGCGGTGTTAAAGTCAGAACCTATAGTAAATCTTAACGAAAACAATCTTAACTACCTTTATAACGGATTAGTACGGATTGCTGGTAATGTTAAACAGGGAGCTTGTTTAGAGTACGAGATAAGACGCCTTGAAAATAAGGAAGAAACAAATTTTAACGCTATTGGGTTATTAAATTGGAGTCCATTGTATGTTAAATTGGAGCCCGAATTTATATTTTAGAATTATAGTTAATAATGACATCTTCAATTTTTCACCTTCTTATCTACCAAAAGTTCAGAATTATCTAAGGCAAGACAATTAGAAGATGATATAAATAATTTCAAATTAAGATTATTGTGAATAAAAAGATGCAAGAAATTCGCTCAGATATTTCGGGTTTTTATAAGTTATCCTTAGAAGAACGCCAAAATCAATTAGCTAAATTAATTAACTTAAAACATGAAGAAATTAAACTATTGCAAGCTTTGGGGTATTTTACGCCCACTCAAATTGACACGTTAATAGAAAACGTAATTGGGAGCTACCAATTGCCCTTGGGTATTGCTTTAAACTTTAGGATCAACGGAAAAGATTATATTCTGCCCATGGTGATTGAAGAACCTTCAGTTGTAGCCGCTGCTTCTAACGCAGCTAAGATAGCTAGAAAAAACGGGGGTTTTCAGTCTGAAGAAGTTAAATCAATCATGATTTCTCAAATACAAATAACTCAATTAAAAGATATTGCTGCTGCTAAGGAAATTTTAGTGAGAAATAAGGAAAAAATATTAAAAATTGCAAATGAGCAAGACCCCTTACTAAATAAGCTAGGTGGTGGTGCTCTAGATATAGAGATTCGAGAAATAGAAACAAAAAAAGGTAAAATGGTAATCCTTCACCTTCTGGTTAATGTATTGGACGCTATGGGTGCTAATGTAGTAAATACGATGGCTGAAGCCGTAAGTCCTTATATAGAAGAAATTAGTGAAGGGAAGATATATCTGCGAATCGTATCCAACTTGGCTACACATCGAATTGCGAAATGTAAAGCAGTCTTTGATAAGAACTTGTTAGGTGGAGAAGAAGTAGTTGAGGGCATTTTAAACGCTTATGAATTTGCGCTCGCCGATCCTTATAGGGCAACGACCCATAATAAAGGGATAATGAATGGAATTATTGCATTAACTTTAGCAACAGGAAATGACACTCGTGCTATTGAAGCAGGAGCTCACGCTTATGCTTCCTTGAGTGGTAAATACAAACCCCTTACGAAATTTAAATCTGACTCAGACGGTAATTTAGTTGGCAAGATAGAAATTCCTCTGGCTCTTGGAATTGTTGGAGGAATGACAAAAATTCATCCAATGGCACGTTTAGCACTGAAAATTTTAGGTGTTAAGAGTGCAGAAGAATTATCTCAAATTGCTGCGGCGTTAGGTTTAGCCCAGAATGTAGCTGCCTTAAGAGCTTTAGCCGCGGAGGGGATACAGAAGGGACATATGGTGCTACATTCGCGGAATATCGCAAAAACTGCTGGGGTTCCAGATGAACTAATAGAAAAAGTTGCGAAAAAGTTGGTCCAAGACGGCAAAATCCGAGTTGATTACGCAAAAGAGATATTAAATAAATTAAGGGAAAAAAAATTATAGTAAATGAAAGTAGATTCTGTGAAATAAACTATACAGAAGTAATCGATAGTAAAAACCTTTAGTTTTATAAAAAGTGTTTCATAAACTCCTCTAATAAAAAGCAATATATTTGATAACTACATCACGATAAGTAAAATTTTGAGATGAAATTTATGGGATTTAGAGATTATATAAATAAAATTGATGAGAAAGGACTCCTTCAAAAAATAGATGTCGAGACTTCGAAAAAGTTAGAGATTTCTGGAATATTAAAAGAGAAAGAACCAACCCCCTTAATGTTTAATAATGTTAAAGAATCTGAATTCAGGTTGGTTGGCAACATGTTCTGTACTAAAAATGTAATTGCTTCGTATTTCAATATAACTCCCGCAGACATCATACCAATGCTTTCAAAAGCAATAAATGAACGCTCAGAACCAGAAATCGTATCAAACGCTCTTTGTCAAGAAGTTATTGAATCAAGCGTAGATTTAGATAAATTACCAATTTTATTTCATTGCGAAAAAGACGGCGGGAATTACATAAGTTCTGCTGTCGTAATCACAAGAGACCCTGATTATGGGCAAAACATGGATTTTCATCGGGCAATGCAATTTTCAAAAGATAAATTTTCTACTCGAATAGTTAGAGGCCGTCATTTTCATACATTTTTAGAAAAAAATAGCGAATTAGACGTTGCTTTTTGTATAGGTAACACTCCTAACATTCTAATTGCCGGAGCTACTTCTGTGGATATTGGAGTTGATGAATTACATATTGCAAATGCATTAGAGCCAATAAAAGTTGTTAAAGCAAATTCA
>Ga0209986_10004564_pt1 | contig 11696 bp, 9 predicted proteins | sample BlataG_FD_183168 | JGI IMG/M metagenome (GOLD analysis project Ga0209986, IMG submission 183168) | Deep subsurface microbial communities from Black Sea to uncover new lineages of life (NeLLi) - Black_00105 metaG (SPAdes) (version 2) | ecosystem: Environmental > Aquatic > Marine > Oceanic >...
GTGCAGTTGGTACCTACATAGATGAGGCTAAGGAATCAACAATAACCCTCTTTATATGACGGGGGAGGAAATGGTAGACAGACTTATTTACCTGGACAACGCAGCGGCTACTCGTTTGGATGAGCGGGTGCTGGAGGCGATGAGACCGTATCTCTTTGATACATACGCGGTTGCCACCTCAGAGTTTGGCTATTCTCAGGGGATAGAAGCTCGAGAGGCGTTAGACGAAGCCAGAGAGGCTCTGGCCAATGCTTTAGGTGCTGCCCCCGAAGAGTTCATTTTCACTTCGGGAAGCACCGAGTCTTCTAACATTGCCCTCAAAGGAGTGGCACTGGCCCTCAGTAAGAAGAAAGGCAAACACATAATTGTGTCAAGGATCGAGGATTTCCCTGTGCTTCACAGCGCACAAGCGCTGGAAAAACAGGGCTTGCAGGTGACCTATCTGGATGTGGATGGGGAGGGCTTTGTGGATCTTGCCCAGCTCAGAGATTCCATAACCAATGAGACCATTCTTGTTTCCATCCAGCATGCCAACCAGGAAATAGGTACCATCCAGGATATCGAAGCTGTCGGTCGTATCTGCCGTGAAAGAGAGGTGCTTTTCCACACTGATGCTACTCATACCTTTACGCGAGTCCCCCTGGACATGAAGAAGATAGCTGTGGACCTAGTCACTGTATCGGCACACACCATCCACGGCCCCAAGGGCACAGGAGGCCTGTGCATCCGTCAAGGAACACAAATAGCCAAGTGGATGGACGGCGGATTTCAGGAATTCAATCTCCGGGCGGGGCTGGAAAACATACCTGGAGCGGTAGGATTTGCTAAAGCGGCGGGACTGGTCACCCCCGAAGAAACCAAACGCCTGCAAGAAATGCGCGATCACCTTATTGACTGCATGCTTGCCGAGATACCACACAGCACCCTGAATGGCCATCGCTGGAAGAGGCTCCCACAGAATGCCAATATCACCTTCCACTTTGTGGAGGGCGAGTCCATGACCCTGCATCTCGACATGCGTGGTTTTGCCGTGAGCACCGGCTCCGCCTGCTTCAGCCGCTCTCTGGAGGCCAGCCACGTTATCTCGGGGATAGGCGGCGATCACGAAAGGGCACACGGGTCAATACGATTTACCCTGGGGCGTTACAACACCGTGGAAGATGTGGACGCTGTGGTCCAGGTATTAGCTGAGATAGTGGAAGAACTGAGAAGCATCAGTCCCTTGGGAAAAAACGAGGAAAAAGAGGAGGCTTAGAGATGAAATTTCCATATACCGACATAGTACTGGAACACTTTCGACACCCACGCAACGTGGGTAAGATTGAGAATCCTGATGGCAAGGCAACCGAAGGCAGCCCAGCCTGCGGGGACATGGTTGCTGTCTACATAAAAGTTGAGCCCAAGACGAATACTATCGCGGACGTCAAGTTTGAGTCTTACGGCTGTGCTTCCAACATAGCTACCGGCTCTATAATTACGGAACTAGCCAAGGGAAAGACATTGGATGAAGCAAAGAACATTACCTGGAAAGAAGCTTCAGAAGCCCTGGGAGGTCTTCCCAAAATTAAAGCCCATTGTTCTGTGCTAGCTGTAGAAGGCTTGCGCTCGGCTATACAAAACTACGAGGAGCGTCACGGCCTGGTCAAAGAAAAGAATCCGACCACGGTAGAGATAGTCCGTCAGCGCCTCAGGAAAGTTATAAACCCTCTGACCGGGTTAAGTGTGGTGCGTACAAACCTGGTGCAAGATATTAAGGTAAAGGACGGAACTGTCCGGGTGCTTGTTGATTTACCTCGAGATCACCAGTTTGCTCACAACATAAAGGACGAAATACTGGAGAAGATAGAGCCCTTATGGGACGTCAAAGAGGTAGTGGTCGAATTCACAGAATAGCATATCGGCTAAAAGAGGTATCTGGTAGGCCAAACAAGACTTCTGCAAAACCGATCGAGACTTTCTTTGAACTATCGATAATTTCTGCTCCTTCCACATCAGAGGAGCAGAGCTATGGCCCTACATGACTATTCTTCGCCCTGTCCAAACCGAACTGTAAGAACCAAGGCTTACTTAGAGCCCAGTGAAGTAGAAAGCCTAGAGAAATGTGCCAGCAATCTTCGTGACAGACTACTAATTCGCCTCCTATTTCACCTGGGATGTCGCGTGTCCGAAGCTCTAGCTTTACAAGTCCAGGACATAGACTTCAGCCAAGGCACGGTAGTCATTCAGCATCTCAAGTGTCGCGTCAAGCTTTCCTGCCACATGTGCGAGGCAAGACTTGGGGCGGCTCACGTTTTTTGCCCCAAATGTGGTGGCAGGATAGGGAAGAGTCAAGCCGAAGAGCAGCAACACCGGCGGCAGAGAGTTTTGCCAATCGACAGTCACACTCTCGACGTGCTCAAAGAATATGTTGAACGGGGTAGCCCCGTAATACGGGATGGCAAGCGACTAATCTTCGGAATAAATCAGCACCGTGCGTGGCAGGTCGTCAAGGAGTGTGCGGAGAAGGCTGGGCTGCCGAAACTGGTCAATCCTGAAACAGGGAGAGTGCACAATGTTAGCCCCCACACGTTATAAGGGATGCCTTTGCAGTCCATGCAGTAAAACTCGATGATTCAGGCGATGGGCTGCGACTTCTTCAAGAACATCTGGGTCATCGCAACTTCAACACGACCGCTAGTACAGAAAAATATCTGGCACAGAACATCAAGAATGGTACCAGAACCTGTGGAGCAAGAAAGATTGATCGGCACATCTTGTATCTCCGAGGTGAAATAGAGTGGCTGAGCTGCTGAGACCAGCCAGGGGCGGCTTTCTCCGTCCTTTTGGCTGTGGATGGTTTATTCGTGAGTTTCTTCTGAGGCGCGGCCCGAACGGATCGCCGGTAATTAACCCTGAGGTTGGAGCTCCTCAAGCCGATGTTTTTCATTTCTATAAGAGAGCGTTGATGCGACCTACAGCAGTGGACCAGGCGACGAGAGTGGAGGAAAAGCAAGCCCGGCTAGAGCGGCGTGGCATAGATCCCAGTAACATCGAGTCACTAGCTGAGAAGTATCTGGCCCGGATGCCATACAAATCTCGAGGCTGCCGATTCCATAGTTTTGTCGTGTATTTCTCCAACCTTCAAAGATTAAATTGGGTGGAATCTAGCGGACGAGAAGAGCCGTCGAGTTTTCAAGATCATTACCCACCTGGTCCGCCGCGCTGATATTTCCGTCTCACTGACGCTGGCAGAGCTGCTCCTGAGACAGCCTGGACTAATCCCTATCGCTCTCTTTACGGCTAATAGCCGGTCAACCGATGCAAAGCCAAGAATAGTTTCTGACTAATGAAATACAAAGAAAATCAGAGGTGGGCTCTCTTGTCCAGCTTTTGTTCAAATAGTGTTCAGGACTCCGTTCAAATGTCGGTTACATCGTTCAAATGTGGTTCAAATGTCCACGATTTATCAGTGGAAAAATCACCTGTAAAAGGAGAGTGAAAATGGAAAAGTTAACAGTAAGGAAGAAACTCGCCGTTGTCAGACTTTACCTGTCCGGTCTATCCTATGACGAGATTGCCGCCAGAAACGGTATCAGCAAAGGGACGGTCGCCAACGTGGTCGCCGACTCGAGGAGAAATATTACCAACCCTTAAGGGCTCATCTAACCATGATACCTAAAGGAAGGAAAAGCTACAATGGCAGGGTAGAGCGCTCCCACTGCGCTGATGATAAAGAGGTTTATACCGCTTTTTGGCCAATATCCAGGATGAACAGGATTTCCTGGAAAAGGCAGCAGGCTGGGAATACTTCTACGACCTGGTAAGACTACATTATGGAGAAGGGGTGGACGGAAAGACACCATTTGAAAAGCTAAAGGAGTTCGGTCATGATTTACCGGAGGAGTTTGTTTTGTTTCCGCCAATCATTCTGGACGCTATCAGCACCGATTGGTTATTACAGACTGGTAATGATCTCCTGGCCCATTACAGGCTGAATTGTGGTCAATAGCTGCCCCGGCTGTGAGATTCTGTTGATTGACGGCACGATGTGGAACAAGGTCCCGCTAAGAGTAATGCAGGTTACGGAGCCGGTGGCATAATGCCTATTTCACCGCTTGCTGGCACACTTGGTAACCAAGGTCAAAGGCCTTAATATTAACTGGAGCTACTTTGGCCGGAAAACGCGCCTCGATACGCTCCTTTATCGTCGCTATTTTTAGCGGGAGCAGCTCGGTACCAAATAATGCCCCCAGCATCACAATGTTGGCCGCCAACAGGCTGCCAGCTTCCCGGGCAATTTGAGCGGCATCCAGTTTGATTATCTTGCCGGTGATGCTGTTCAGCTTTTCCACTATTTGCTCTAGACTGGGATAACTGCTCTGACCCAGCGAGACAGTGAAAGGAATTATCGGTACCGTATTAAGTATGACCAAACCTGACTTCGATAGAAAGTGTGCGTTCCTCAGTGCCTCAGAAGGCTCCAGCCCCATGACGATGTCGCACTTTCCTGCCGGGATGAGAGGACCATACACGTCCTCTCCAACTCTGATGATGGTGGTTACCGAGCCGCCCCTGACCGCCATCCCCAGTATCTCGGACCCTCTAACGCTCAATCCATCGGCAATTGCTGCCTTTCCGAGCAGCTCCGACATCAGAATGACCCCCTGACCGCCAACACCAGTGATTAGTATGTTAAATTCTCTTACCATTTCTTTCACTCCTGTATTATAGCATTGTAGGGGCAAACTTGGGCACAGAGGCTGCAACCTGTGCATAGCGCGGCGTCAATCACCGCTTTATCCCCTTGTTTTATTATCGCTGGACAACCCAGAAGTTTGATGCAGGCATCACACTTGGGGTTGCATTTGTCTTGGTCTACGTGATAGGGAACAATCTTCTCTCCCGCTTTTTTCTTATCCCTCAACTCAATCATGGTGCACAGCCCTCGGAAAACCAGGACCGCCGGCCCCTGGAACCTCATTGCTTTTTCTACGGTCTCGGTTGCTGCTTTCAGGTCAAAGGGGTCGATAACCTCGACGAATTTCACTCCGCAGGCTCTGGCTACATCCTCTGCTCTTAGGGCGGCAGTCTCATCTCCGGTAGCGGTATAGCCGGTGCCGGGGTGAGGCTGGAAACCAGTCATAGCCGTGGCTGAGTTGTCAAGCACAACCATGGTGATATTTGCCTTGTTATAGACGGCGTTTATCAGCGGTGGTATCCCAGCATGGAAGAAGGTTGAATCGCCCAGGTGAGCTATTATCGGGGCTTCCACTACACGCGCCATACCATTGGCAAGCCCAAAGCTTCCTCCCATACAGACGGTGGTATCAACAGCATGTAGTGGTGGGTTCAAGGCCAGGGTGTAGCAGCCAATATCACTGGGATAGATAGGCTCTACATCTTCGCCGTAGTCTTTGGCTACTCTCTGTGCTGCCGTAGTGATGGCACGGAAGGAGGCGCGGTGGGGGCAGCCAGGACATAAGGCCGGTGGCCTCAAGGGCAAAAGCGGAGCTGCCTCCTGCTGTAGCTTATCTAGCTCGGCGAAGTCGACCGGGAGCTTGGATTTGGTCAACTTGGCAATAGCCTCGGTGACCCCTCTAGTGGATAGCTCTCCTATCCGAGACACTACGTCCTTCCCGTGAATCTTGACCCCTATATTATGCTCTCCCGCTATGGCTTTTACATGAAGCTCAACAAACGGGTCTAGCTCCTCCACTACCAGTATCTCCTTCACTGACGTTAGCAGTTTTATTATCAGTTCCTCGGGGAGGGGGTTCGGGGTTCCAATCTTCAGTATGGAGACCTCGTCCTCAAGTCCCAGCCATTTTACCGCCTCCATAGTATAGCTGTACGACAATCCGCAGGCGATAATACCTAACTTGGCGTTATCTACCAAGTTGAGTTGATTATAGGGCATGGTATTTACAGCTTTCCTTATTTTTTCTAACCTTTCCAACATTAAGGGTTTGTTTATTCTGGCTGTACGGGGAACATAGACCAACAGGCCGGGATCTTTTTTAAAGGAGCCCTTTCTCCTTTCCCGTGATATTTCTCCCAGGACAATATCACTCCGCCCATGGCCTATCCTGGTCACTGACCTGAGCATGAAAAGCTGCCCGAATTCTTCGGACAATCTAAAAGCGTCAGCCGTCATATCTTTCGCTTCCTGCAGTGAGGATGGCTCAAGAACCGGTATGTTGCCCTGCAGGGCGACGTAGCGGCTATCCTGCTCATTCTGCGAGCTCCAGGCCCAGGGGTCATCAGCCACGACTACAACGAGCCCTCCTTTGACACGGATATGGCTGGCGGTCATCAACGGGTCATGAGCCACGTTTAGCCCAACATGTTTCATTGATGCCATGGCCCTTACACCACAGATTGAAACGCCCAGGGCACCCTCAAAGGCCGTCTTCTCATTGGTTGACCACTCAACATACATGTCGACCTCTTTCGCTACCCGAGCCAGGTTTTCCAGTATTTCACTTGATGGCGTACCAGGGTAGGCAGTGGCAACCTGAACCCCAGCCTCTATTGCCCCCCTTGCTATCGCTTCATTGCCCAGGACAAAGATTCTTTCTCCGGGAGCATCGGAACTAATGGTTAATTCTTTCAAGCTAACCTCCTTTCTCGCGTTGATACGCAGTTCAAAACGGTTGGAAATGTCATGGTCAGTCTCTTCCGCTTCAACTCAAACGTCCTCAACTGCTTAACTTAGCGTATTTTTCTCTCAGTTTTGGCTTTTCTATCTTACCGGTGGGATTGCGCGGTACCCGATCAAATATAATGCGCCGCGGTCTCTTGTAGCGGGGCAAATTCTGTTCACAGAACTGATTTACCTCTTCCTCAGTCAGCGTCTCCCCAGGCTTGGGGTCGATTACAGCTACAGTTATCTCCCCCAGTCTCTCATCGGGAATTCCAATCACCCCGGCATCGTAAATCTTTTCGTGTCGCCGCAGAACTTCCTCTACCTCTACAGGAAAGATGTTCTCACCCCCGGTGATGACCAGATCCTTCTTTCTATCGACAATGTAGACGAACCTCTCATCATCCTGCCTCGCCATATCGCCGGTATATAGCCAGCCATCTTTTAAGGTTTCCGCGGTTTTTTCCGGGTTCTTGTAGTATTCCTTCATCAACCCGTTGCCCTTGACCAGCAACTCGCCAACTTGTCCGCGAGGAACATCCTCACCTTTATCATTGACGATGCGAGTCTCCCAATTAAAGCCAGCCTTGCCCGTAGCTTCCAGCTTATGCGAATCCTCTATGTTAAGGTGCACACATCCCGGTCCCGTGGTTTCGCTTAGCCCATAATTGGATGCGTATTGCATATCGGGGAAGTATTCTTTCCAGCGCCTAATCAGACTCGGTGGTATAGGCTGCGCCCCGGTATGCATAAGCCGCCAGCAGCTTAGGTCGTAGTCCTCTTTCTTCAGTTCTCCCTTGTCCAGAGCAAGAAGAATGTCCTGCACCCAGGGCACCAGCAACCAGACTATAGTTCCTCTCTCCTTGTGGACGGCTTCAAACAGATTCTTGGGGTTGAATTCAGTTAGCAACACAGCCCGAGCACCCACAATCAGGTTTCCGAACCAATGCATTTTGGCTCCGGTGTGGTACAAGGGCGGAATGAGGATGAAGTTGTCGTCATGGCTTTGATAATGGTGACGGTTCTCCGTGATAGCAGCGCACTCCATATTCTTGTGGGTAAGCAGTATCGGCTTGGGCGCCCCGGTGGTGCCTGAAGTGAAGTAGAGCCCACACTCGTCGTCATCCCTTAAGCCTGCTTCTACCAGCTGAGGAGAAGACTTACTTACTACCTGCTCAAAGTCCTCCATACCTTCAGGTATGGATTGGCCAACGACGATATAGTTCTTGATTGTCGGTAGCTGGGAGCGGACTTCTTTTACCCGGTCAACAAATTGCTCACTCAGAATCATTAGTTTGCCTTCAGCAATATCAGCACAATATTTAGAGTCTTGACTGGTAAACCTAAAGTTGAGGGGGACTGCCCATGCCCCCGTTCTAATGAGGCCAAAATATGCCTCCAGCCAGTTAATGGAGTTCATCATCCAATGTATTACCTTATCGCCTTTCCTAATCCCTCGGTCGATAAGGGCATTGGCAACCCTGTTTACCCTTTCGTCAAACTCCTTCCAAGTTATTTCTTTTCTTAGCCCCTGGCTCGGTCTTAGTTCAATAAGCGCAGTATCGTTGGGATACATTCGTCTATTTCTGACTACCATCTCCGATATGGTCATCTTTCTATCACCTCCCTCTAGCTCAAGGCTCCTTAGTTTTCACAAAAACTTGGGCAGCATCTTAAAGAGATAACATTTATCCACGGTTTTCCCTGAGGGGGAATCATCCTAACGCCTGAGCATAACATTCCTTTGAATGTTTGTCAATCCTGTGTACTCGTTCATATGATTAGTGACACTTCTTTTTTTCGTCATTGCGAGGAGCGATAGCGACGAAGCAATCTCTAAGCGAGATTCCTCAGTCCAACTATAGCCGGCTCCAGGTTCGCAATGAGATTGCCGCGCCTTCGGCTCGCAATGACACGGAAGGTTATTACCCGATGTTACAAACATATAAAGTGTCACCCATCTATCTGAACTAGATCATCCTGTGTCCTGGCTCTGTTAAATAAAGGCCTTTACTACATTTCCTCCCAGCTCCTACAAAACGGTATAATCCTGGTCAGGATAGATGCTCACTGGCTTGCCACAGGCAAATTACAACCGGATATCTAGTTGGCTTACTGTCCACAGTTCGCTGGAAAGCCTGACTGAGAACGAAAGAGCGAGACCGTCTGTAGCCGGCTCCAGCCCAGTTGTTGGGGTCGGCAGCCGGCTTTCATAGTACAAGCTTCCGTTTTTCTGGACCGGATATCAACTTATTGGGTTTATCGGGTCTGGGACTTCATAGCTTCTAGAGCCGGTTTCACGTACATCTCACGCAGTTTCGGTTTATCGATCTTGCCGGCGGGGTTCCGAGGGACATCCGCAAAGACGATCTTTTCCGGCCATTTATACTTGGCGAGTCCCTTTTCCTGGCAAAACTTGAGTAGCTCTTCTTCCGTCATTGTCTCGTTTGGTTTAGTTTTTATGACCGTCATAGCAATCTCCACATACCTCGGGTGCGGGTAACCAAACACAGCCACGTCTTGGATCTTGGGGTGTCGGCGCAGGAAGTCTTCAACCTCAACAGGGTATATGTTTTCACCCCCTCGGATGACCAGGTCTTTCTGTCTGTCGATAAAGAAGATGTAGCCCTCTTCATCCATGTAAGCAAGATCCCCAGTACGGAGCCACCCATCAACGATGGTATTTCCGGTCATCTCGGGATTGAAGGCGTATTCCTTCATCAACCGTGGCCCTTTCAGCACCAGCTGCCCAACCGTACCTCGGGGTACCTCCCGCCCTTTATCATCGATGACTTCCGCTCCCATAAATGCTGTAGCTTTTCCAATAGAGCCAGGTTTGCGGAATACGTCTTCATCGTATAAGTGAACAGTGCCTCCACCTCCCCCTTCGGTAATCCCGTAGATGTTCCCGATCGCGATATGGGGAAAGATTTTCTTGCTCTTCTCAAAAATCACTTGAGGAACAGGCTGTGCTCCTATTTCTATGTTTCTCAGAGCAGAAAGGTCATAGTCTTCAACCTTTATCTCCCCCGCTTCGATGGCGTTAAGGAGATCGCTCCACGTTGGTACGGTGAGCCACCCTCTTGTGCACCTTTCCTCTGCCAGGGTCTTGATGAGGGAGGCCGGTTGCGACTCCATAGGCATCACGATTTTACCAGCTGCCAGATAGCAAGGAAAGGACAGGAAAAGACTTCCACTGTGATAGAAGGGATGTGGAGCAATGTAAACAGTTTCATGCCCCATACTGTAGGTCAGGGCATTTCCCATAGCTATCGAGTATAGAACCTTATGGCTCTGACAAACTGGTTTTGGCGCACCTGTCGTCCCTGAGGTGAACATTAACTCGGCCATATCGTCTTCCTCTACGTCCACCAATACCTCCGAAGGGTCACCTTTTTCTAGGATTTGTTTGTAAGAGAACATATCGGCTGGAATATTCTGGCCTACACAGACATACCCCCCGATGTAGGGCATCTCCGCCTGGACAGGCTGAACCTTTGGCAAAAAACCATCTCCCAGGATGAAGCACTTACAGTGGGTAGCATCAGCAGCATATTTGATATCACTCGAGGCGAAACGGAAGTTCAAAGGTGCCACCGACGCACCTGTCTTCAGCACCGCCATATATGCCACATACCACTCCAGACTATTCATCATCAGGTGCAATACTGTATCGCCCCTCTTAACACCACATTCCTTTATGAGGTAATTGGCAAGTTTGTTGGTCTGCTCCCCAAGGTCTCTCCACTTAAGAACCCTCCTCAACCCCTTGGATGGCCAACTTTCAATTAGAAACTCCCTTTCCGGGTACTTGCTGGCGTTCAAAAAGCAAAACCTGGCAAAATTCCTCTCGCTCATTTGACGATACCTCCTGATGTTATATATGAATCCAAAGTCATAATAGCCTGAAAGCGCAATGCTGTCAACAACACTGAGGCTTTGACTGAACAGACTAAATTAGCTATCATTTGAGAGCAGATAAGTTTTCCCAAAATTCCCCCTCTTAAGATAAGAGGGGGAAGGGGAGTTATGAATAGATATCTTTACAACGGTCCAACTACAGAATCGAAGCGACGCTGTCTTAAGAAGAATACAACCGATGCTGAGCAAGCAACAACATGATGCCCATAGAAATAACCCCCCTTTATCCCCCCTTACCTTAAGGGGGGATACTGAAAGACAGGCCACTAATTTTTGATTTGAAGAAATTCCAAATTCTAAGCACTAAATCCTAAACAATATCGAAGCCCAAAATATGAATGCCCCAAACAGTTTAGAGATTTGAATTTCGATATTTGGATTTGTTTAGAGTTTAGAAATTAGGATTTAGAATTTGGGCACAGAGATTGCCACGCCCCGACAAGTCGGGGCTCGCAATGACACGGAAGGTTATTACCCAATATTACAAGCATATAAGGTGTCACCTATCTGAACTAGATCACAACACTCAGGCTTTGACCGAACAGACTAAATTAGCTATCATTTGTTATCTGCTGGCGGGTGATTTTAACTTGTTCCCAAGTGACCTTTTGAGCGTCCGGTGAGTGTCAGATGAAAGACATTGTATCTCCGGGAGTGTTAGGTAAATTCCCTCATTATATTCGGGGGGTGGTTATGGCCAAGGGGGTTAATAACCGCGGTGAAAACCAAAGGCTGATCGAGCTACTAAGAAAGGCGGTGAAAGACGCTACTCGGGATGAGTCCCTCCAGGATATCAAGAACCATCCCCGGCTAGCGCCCTGGTGGCGGGCTTACGCTGACTTCGGCACCGACCCCAACAAGTTCTACTGCTCCATGCCGCTCGCAACGAGGTTGAGATATAAACACTTCGTGGGCAACTCCGGTCGCGAGTCAGTCTTAGAAAAGGAGACACAAAACGGACTTATTTGTCCGTCTTGTGCCAACCTTGTTATTGTTAGCCCTGTCTTTGGCTTTATTTTGACTGCCAAAGGCTGCTGCTGTCCCGGCCGGTTCTTAGAAAGAACTGTAGTTCTTCCAGAAACAATGTGCTTGTGCAAGCACTACCCCATAAGACCCGGCAGGAAAAGGGCAATCTGTGGGAAAAGTAGCAGCA
>Ga0209986_10004567_pt1 | contig 11694 bp, 6 predicted proteins | sample BlataG_FD_183168 | JGI IMG/M metagenome (GOLD analysis project Ga0209986, IMG submission 183168) | Deep subsurface microbial communities from Black Sea to uncover new lineages of life (NeLLi) - Black_00105 metaG (SPAdes) (version 2) | ecosystem: Environmental > Aquatic > Marine > Oceanic >...
GTGGGCAAATGAAAGAATTGATTTCAGTGTAAAGAGATAATTACCTTTCTTTTATTTTGTCACGAAGCTCTTTTAGCCTTTTTAGAATATTTACAAGATGACCAGAATTAATAACTGAAGTTAAATGTCCATCACAAAACGGCTCTTTTCTTAAGTTTATATTTTTATTTTTTCCAATGTCTTTACCTTCTTTTCTTCCCCTATATTACAATAAATCTCCGTAGTTCTTATATCTCTGTGTCCTGCAAGCTTTTGTATTACAGTAATGTCAACCTTATTTTTTCTAAGTTCGTTAATAAAAAATCTTCTAAAGCTGTGAATTTTAAATTCTTTAGATAGTCCTGCTCTGGCTTTAATTTTATAAAATGAATTCATAAGAGACTGCTTACATAACCTATTGACTTGGATTCCCCTAAATAAGGGGTCTAATTTATATCTAAAATGATTCAGGTAATCAGTTAGAATCTGTCGTAAGTTATCATCCATATTAATTATTTTTACATCTTTGTTTTTAGTCTTGTAAATAATTATTATCAAGACTGTACTTACCAATTTTAGTGTCTGGTTTATATCTTCTTATAGATATGTAAACATCTGTATCTTTAATCTTTTTCACTTTTAATAAATTAAATGATATTTACTATTAAATTTATTTTTTAAATGCTAAAAAACAGCCTTTTTGTTGGTTTTTTTAGAATTTTTTTAAATAAAGAATATTACTCTTTTAGTAATAAACTTATTTTTTATAAAGAAATTAACAAATTTTTATGAAAATTTGGGATTTCAATTAAAAGAATTTTAATGAGTGAAGTATGATCTTATATTTTAATCACTTTATATACATGCCCGTTCTGATATATTAATGTTCATTTAAAGTACTCTTCTAAAAAGCTAATAACCTTCCCTCTGTCGAGTTTGTCATGACAGAATTGATTTCGATAATTCCTCAAGCAACCATAGCAACTGGTATGTGCTTCTTCCCCTCCACATTCACATCCTTTCATCCTTTGATATGCTAATTGTAGAATTTGTTTTATGGCTTCATCCTTTGCAATTCTGTGCACATGTCCTGCTCCACCAGGCACGTCATCAAACAATATCAATGCTGGCATTGTCGGATCACCTGTGTGGGGGTACAGACACCCATCTAAATCCTGTCGGTCAATATCAAATACATCACTTACCCCTTCAAGTATTGCATAAAGAATAGAAAACCAGAATCCAATGTCAGAGTTGGCATACCCTTCAAAATGAAGTTGGAGAATATCGGTCATGTATTCATGTCCAAGATAATAACGCTGGAGCTTGCCTGAACAATTAGTATTCCATGGGGTTTTATGTGGAGTTTTTACTTTTTCGTTACCTAAAATTGTATATCCACACTTATGACAGATTTTGAATCCTTGATAACCAGCATGGTTTATAACTGCCATTTTCCCATGCGAGGCTGGTATTGTACGGATAGTAACATCATTCTTCAAGTTAATCGTTAGTTCATCTCTCCTATCTGACTCACCAGAATAATAAGTCCGAGTGGTGTAAGTCTTTTCAGGCTGTTTTTCTCCAGGTTCTGTTGGTGGTTTGGTGCTGGTAATGAATCCAAACTCTGGAATCAGAAAAATACCTTGATTTCTACCTTCTAAAGGACGATAACAAGCTTTACATATTTCAATGGTTTTTTCTGAATCAGCAAGCACTCGCTGGTAGTGCTGGCAATGTTCACAGACTGCGTATTTATATTTAGGCCACTCTCTTTTGGGTAATTTTTTCAGATAGCGACTTGTCCACATCTTCCCGCCTGCGACGATCTGACTACTCGGTGCATATTCTGATAATGCAATCTTTAAATCACGGTGTAGTTCTAATCTCTTTGCTTCATCAGAGTGATGTAGAATCTGTAACTCCACTACATCCACAGGAAATCCATACTTGGGTATAACATTACGGCTTGATAGAAAGTCAATCACATATCTATCTTTTATTGTGTTGATGACACGTAAAATATAATCCGAGGGTTTGTTTGCGTTTACAAGTTGCTTCCGCACATCCTCCAATTTTTCAACATCGCTTTGCACCTCTTCTGTTGCCTTTAGCAATACACCTTCATCTTCATCGAATAATCCTGAAACCCATCCCCATGTATCAAGTTCCAGGTCTTGATGTAGGGTTACTGGTACAATCCTTTTTAGAATTTTATAGAGGCCATCTGGCTTACTATCCAAATACTCCTTGAATAAATCGGAGCCCTTTTTATCTCCTTTAAAGAAGAATGATTCAACTTTTCCAAACATCTCAGGGTTCTTTTTCCAAAATTTTGCGAGTGCAGTAGCATAAACATGCCTTTTCACAATCTTTTCATTCTCGATTTTAAAATGCGGTGGCTTAATTGTGCCAGAAACCATTCGCATTGGATCATTGAAATGAGCCAAATCATGAGAGCGACGTTGACAAAAAGTTAGGGCAAACGCTGTAGAATCGGTACGCCTGCCTGCCCTGCCTGCCCTTTGTATATAATTGGCTGCAGAGGGTGGTACATTTCGCATAAATACGGATTCCAGTTCTCCCACATCCACACCTAATTCAAAAGTGGTTGAACAACTTAAAACATTTACCTCTCCATCTATAAACTGTGTTTGTAGCTCTGCAGCGGCTTCACTTGTTAATTGCGCTGTATGTTCCTCAGCCCTCATTCTTAACGGCAAAATTACTAAGTAGAGATTCCGATAGTGATTGTCCGCAAGAACTTCCTCAGGATTGCATCTTTGAAGTTCTCCCTGGCATTGGTATGTGGGGCAAACACCTCTTAGATTGAGGAGTGTTATATTATTACATTTATCACAATAGTACCACTGAATGTTCTTATTAATGGTTCCTGGTTGAAGTTCCCAGAAATTATATTTCATGCGATAGACCGTTCCCTCTCCCCGCAAATTAATGGAGGAGAAATAATGTTTCCAACAACTTGATGGGGCGTCAAGTTCCAGACTTTTTCGCCAAATATTTTTTAATATGTCTATACATTCCTTCCGCGATACACCTATACCCATTTGTTGAGCTAGACGTATAATGAAATCCAAACGAGCGTTTGTAGCATTTTCAGAAGAAGGATTCCAGCTAAAGATATGTTTTGGGGGTATAGATCTATTCTCTCGGAAATAGTATTCACGATTAGTGGGTTGAAAAAATTCATCTATAGGAGAGACATTGTCTGGAAACAGAATAACCACCTTTTTCCTAAAACTATCCAACAGCACTTGAAATAAAATCCAGACCTCATTTGTGGACAGTTTCCAGGGAGGCTTCATTAACTGCTCTGGTGCCTTCCAATTTGTTGGTTTTGTTAAAGAGAACCCCAGGCATCCCAGCCCTTCCAGACCGATTTTATTATCAATGCTCAAGAGTTCATAAAGCACCCATTTACAGACTTCATTTTCTTGTTCTTGTGGACTTTTATCAGGGAAAAGCTTCAGTCGGTTTACTTGCTGCTTAAGAGGAGTGATTAAATCCTGAACTCTCCATTTATTTTTAAGAATCTTATCTCTATTTTCATCTATCGTCTTGAGGATTAAATGTCTCCTGAGTATTTGAGAATAAGTCCTACTAAAGTAGGGAGCAAAAAAGGCAGCATCCTGTCGGCTGTCAGAAAAGATCAATAATTGCTGCCCGTTTTCCCGTGAGGGGATTTGCTCGTAGAGAGAAGTTGCCAAAACACTGGCGATTGCATCTTTGCCGAGAAGAAAACGCCATACCATAGAGCCTTTGGGATTTGTTCTTGTACAGGCAGGACACTTATGGACTTTTCCGTCTTTAGATTTAACCTTGAAAACTTCAAAGTAATTTTCTTTACCACAATCGCAAAATGGATTTACTAAATTGGCCTTGTCAATGGCTCCGCATGTAGCACAGATTTTATATCTTTCTGCTTTTAAGTCTTCTTCCAAATTTACCAATTCATCTTCGTTATCAGGTAATAATTTAGCATGCTCATCGAGAAGAAGATAATATTCCAGATTTTTAGTGCTCTCATAGTATCGCCTCCCTGGCTGCTTAAAAACATATTTATCTTCGTCTTTCTGGGTTTCACCTACTAAATAGGTGGCACCGCACTGGCGACAGGTTGCTATCTCGAATACTAAATATTCTTTTTCTTCATGTTTAATCGTCTCGTGGCGCTCTAAGTAGATTTTTTTTTCTGGAAGCAGGCTCAGGTAGGCACCTTCAATGGCTCGCACAAATAAATGATATCTTGCAGGGATAAGTGGTTGGTCATCTTTGTTCGGCTTGGACTGAACAGCAAGGTCAACCAATGCTACAAGGATATTTTCGGGATTCGCTACATCCTGAAAGATCTCTTTTGCAACCTCGTTTAGAAGTTGTGGTTTTTGTTTAAGAAGTTGCCTGAGCGAAATTAACCGCTCATCCCCTCTCATTACATAATATAAAAACCGCTTGTATTCATTGTTAGTTTGTAGCTCGGAATCTTCAAGTATTTTGATTGGTACACCATTTTTAACCCCTGTTTTTACCAAAGTAGAGACTATACTATCAGGTGGAGTTTCATTGATAATTTTTTGCCATTCTTTATATAGAAAAGGATCTGGCTTTCCCCAGGAAGCACCTAACTCTGCCATTGGTTGGTGAATAGCCTTAATAATATCTTGTGGCTTAAACGACTCTCCAAACAGTTCTTGAGCAAATTTTACAACTTCAGTGAAGTCCTTTTTTCCTCTGCCAATGGTAGCACTTGTAGCAATGCATTGAATTCTGCCCGGTTGACTTAGAACCACACGATCTTTAAGACGTCTGAGCAACATCGTCATCTCAATTCCCTTAGCTCCGTTATAGGTATGTGCTTCATCGATTACGACAAATCTCCAATAATTTGCATATTCTCCGTCGAAAAAAACGTGATCTTTGGGACGAAGCATTAAATACTCAAGCATAGCATAGTTGGTCAGCAGTATGTGGGGGGGTTTTTCTTTCATCTGTTCTCTAGAGACGAGTTCATTTGGTAGGGGATCTTTTTTATACATTTTTCGGTATTTATCTTCTGCTGCTTTCTGTTTCTCCTCGGTCTCACCAGTATAACGTCCAAAGGTTATATGAGGATAATTTTTAAGGAGAAAACGCATTCGTTTTAACTGGTCATTTGCCAAGGCATTCATAGGGTAAAGCAGGAGAGCCCGCACACCTGGTGTTAATTTGCCATTCTCCTTCTGTCGGAATAGATGATTAAGAATAGGTATTAAGAATGCTTCTGTCTTGCCGCTGCCAGTACCAGTGGTCACAACAATGTTTCTGTTATCTCCCACAACTTTGCGGATAGCGGACTCCTGGTGCCTATAGAGAGGACGATTCAAGGGAAGTTCTTCAGACTTAAGGTTTTTAAATTGATCGGATAGAAGTCCTTCGTCTACCAATTCTTCCAAAGATTTTCCAGTTTCGAAGGGTGGTGTAGCCTCCAAGATAGGTCCTTTTACAAATTTTTCAGGTTGTAACTCCTTCATAAATTGGTTTTGAAGGTTAGAACTCTCTAACCGAAATGTAGTAGAAAGGTATGCCTGGTACCTATCTATGATGGACTTGGTTGCTTTAATTGGGTCAAGTGCCATTATTAAACTCTTTACTCTTTAGAATTTGTTCTTTATTTTAAATTTAATGTTTCCCGTCAAAAGATCTTTCTCGTGTCCTTTCCCCTTTTCTTTTTCATAATGTTTATTATTCCAGAAAAGGTTTTTACATAAAGGACAAAAATATACCCCATCTCCTTCTTTATCTTCGATAGTTTCGATACAAAGATTTTGGGAATCATATTCGAACTTCACAGGATTAATCCCATCCATTTTAGTTTTCGCCCCTAATCCCGTAGTCACTGAGACCTCTCCTACATACCAACCCTCATTTATCTTTTTAACAAGAACACCGTTGTTATCTACTGTGGCTGGAAGTTTTCTACTTATAATCTTTCCGACTATATAAATTATATATTCATATTTATCAAGTTTGTAAATTTGACCATTTTCATCCAATACAGATGTAATCAATATGCTTTGTGGTGTTTCCGTATAAGGATTAATCTGAATCTCAATTGTGTTTAGAGTCATTATAGAAGGAAAGGAAACCTTCTTTCCTGACCACGGATCCTCAACATCGAGATGAACAAGATATCTACCTACTGGAAGTTCTACTGAACTTTTCTTAATCGTTACATTGTAATCACCTTGGGGTACCTGTTTTGTGATAGGATCTAAGTCTGGTTCCCAAATTCTCCATAATCTCACAATTCGTTGTCCTTCCGGCTTCCCTTTCTCCTTTTTCCACGATATATCTAGAATTAACATTCCGTTATAAAATTTTTGGACACATTCTATATCCTCAACTTCCCATCTTGTACGAATCTTAAATAGATCAACATTGTCTATTGAAGGCTCCGAGTCAGGAACTGTTAATTTAAATATTTGTAACGGTTCACCTGATCTCAAAATGTCACTGAAGCCTAAAAGGTCAAATCTGGCTCTTCCATCCGTTATTTTTGCTTCTGGTCTTCGTTCTGAATCGTGTAGACTGAGTTGGCCTTGACCGCAGACAAAAGTGGGCATGCTCACAATTAGAGATAACGATTCTTCAGCTCTCTCCCAATCTCCAAACCAAATTTCTTCTATTCTGTTTGACTCCGAAGAATATTCATTATTTGGTAAGCCATCGAGCCGCCATGTCAATCTTGGGATTTCAATGGTTATTGGCATGAGAATTGAATAATCTTTAGAAAGATATTTCAATATTCCATAAATGGTATCCTCTAATGAGCTAGTTCCTATCCTGTATGAGCTTTTTTCGTGTCCAACAATTTTCGCTAGACTAAGAGGTTCAAATTCCATTTGTTCATGCACCTCAAGTCTCAAATAGACTTGAGGAGTATCCCCTTCATAAGGTAAGTAGATATCTTTGTCAAACTCTACCTTTAGATTAGGTACAACACAAAAACTAAACCGCCTGTCAATGTACTGGCTATCATTTTTTAATCGAACTGTAAATCTGCCAACAACATTTTTTCCTATACATTTTTCATTAGAGAGGGGTATTTCAAATATACCCTTTTCTTTATCAATCTGTGATATTTCTTTCAAGTCACTAAGTCGGTAATGCCTAGACTCAGCCAGTATATTATCGCTGTTTTTTAGTATAGAAATTATCCACCTCTCTATTTCAGCGTCTGTTTCAATTGGAATACGAATAACTGGCGGTTCACCAATATATATATTCTCTTCTTCTGAACGGCATCCTCTGAGTGGATTGCCGTAAAGTACTGGTTCAAATATTCTTTCCTGTGAAATTGGTATCGACTTTTTTTTACCTTGTTCATCCACCAAATACAATTGTCCAGCATCGCTAAGGTCTAATGCTTTATACTTATATTCTTTCCACTTTCCATACAAAGATGCTTTCTCAATAATACTTCGACTCGGTTCAAAGTCAGATTTATTATATAGTACAATCCAAACCTTTTCTTTGGGCAGTTCTGTTTCTTTAATCAATTTTTTGATATCATGGGTAAACGCCATAAATGGGCGGTCAGGGCTTATGCCCTGAATATTCCAAGACCTAATAACTTGGCTACCGTTTTTTAGAGTGAATTCGTAGCTAGCCGATGGAAAGGGTAGAAGAAAGTCAAACTCCTCCGTTTTAAAAATATTTTCGTTATATTTGTAAACTCTTAGTTGTTCTTTATGTAAATCTGGTTTATCTTCGTTGATTATTAAACAAAGCCCTATGATCTCGTCTGAAAGGCGCTGTGAGGGGAAGTGAACTTTAATTTCGCCTATTGCCGTATCTAAGTATATCATAGGGGTTCTAAATCTCTCTTGTGACTTTTGAACAGGGCTTCTATCGTCTATTTCCTTTTCTTTGTTCTTCTCATGTTCTCTCCACAATTCTCCAAATCTTGTAACCACTCGCTCTGGTAATCCAATTTTATCTAAAGAAGGGACTTTTTGTTCTTCCATAGCGTGGTTTACCATCTGGACAGATTGAATAAGAAAATCCTTTGCTGTATCACCACCGTAAAGCAAAAATCTTCGGATAGGTTCGTCCACATAAGGGAATGATGTCGGAATTTGCTTAAGTCTTTCTGTAAATTCAATTATCCTTTGTTTAATTTGTTCAATTTCTACATCGAGACCATTTATTTCTAAATGATAGTAACTCTTATCTTTGTCATCTTTTTGAGCCTCGTATTTCTCTTGCTCTAAAATCTTCAAATCAGGATATTTCCTCATTAAATCGTTCCTTAGTAATTTTCTTTTAAGTTGTGCATCACGCCGTTGTTCCAATCGTTCAATACCTAATTTAAAATCGCCCTTTCCTAGTTCAACAAGACGTTCAATAATTTTTTGTATTTCTTTAGCAAGAGATAATTTTTTAACTTTTAATTCTGTGATATTGTTTTCTATATTGTTGATTTCTTGTTCTGATTGGTTAGTTGACTGTCTATTCCTTTGTGCGTCAGCGAGTTTATTTTGCATAGTCATAACCACATATTTTATATCGTCTGTATTATCAACACCCACAGCCTCTGCCGCATTTTTTATCTTACTGATATGTCTCCTGCATTCCTTTTCTATAGACTTCCTGATTTCACACAAGTCGCAAACGGTCTCATGGTTATCCCATAATTGTTTTAATTTATGCACAAGTTCGGTCTGGGGCCACTCTATTGCCCTTTTGTCAATAGGAAGATCTTTCAGTATTTCTGAGATTTCAACTTGGATTTCTTGAGCTGTTTTTTCTCTCTTTATAATGCGTGAGAAAAAGTAATTCGCCCATTCCTTAATGACCCTCAAAATATTCTTAAAATAGCCTTGTCTTGCGCCTGATTTACTTATTCTTCTGGAATTAAATGCTTCGATTTTATCTTTCAACTTATCAAAAGGTATTTCCCGAATGAGTAGAATATAGCATTCATCCCAGCGTTTAGAAAATATTGATTCAGCATGTTTTTCTATCTGTTCTTTAAGCATGTTTTCTTGTGCCTTAAATTCAGTCACTTTTCTAAGTTGTTGTTCTAATCCAGGCAAAATGTTAATGCATTGAATAATGGCATCTAAATTCGCTAAAACCTCTTTATCTATTTCTGAAAATTTCTTTCTTTGCTGTTCATATTGTCTTTTCTCCTTTTCTAATTTTTCAATTTCTTTTTTGAGATTTTGTATTGCTACATTTTTCTTGCTTTTGTATTCTGAAGGGTCTTCAGGTAAAGAAGCTAATTCATCGGGATTACCTACTTTTTTTTCTAATGCTTTAGTTTTCTCAAGATCATCCCATATTTCAATTAAAGAACTTTCTCGGCTTAACTTGTTTGAAATTTGGTACTTGTTAGTCTGTAGTTTTCTAATCTCTTCTTCAATAGCCTTTCTGTCCTTGTCGTCTTCTCTTCGATTTTTCAGTAAGAAGCTAATTTCCTTATGATCAGTGGAATCAGCCAGTTCATGCTTTACCATGGGCATTAGAATCTCCTGAAAATATTCATCCAAACAAGAATTGGGAATCATTCCATGTATAAGGATGGGGGTAATATAGCGATGTGCATCTTGGATATCACAGAATACCAGTCTATTAGCTTTTAAGAAATTAATAAATATTTCACCCAACCTTGCTTGCCAATTTGGATCCGAAAGACCCGTAGATTCTCGAATTCCTGACCAATAGTCACCATCTTTGTAATAAATAATACCCATCCAAACAAGAAAACATGCTAAACAAGTAGGTGTCTTGGTTTTTAGAAATTCTATCCCCTTTTGAATATTCTCTGAAATTTGTTCCTTAATGAAAGTACCTAATTTATCTACTTCTTCGACAGATAGATGGAACTCCCCCAACAAACTTACTTTTTGGGTTATTAGGGATAACTTATTTTCACATTCCAATATATCTTCACACTCTTCAATCATAATTACATCAAACCTCTTAGTTTTTTCTGACTGCTTATGTGTTTAGGGATATGTCGCCTAACTCGTTTTTATACGAATTATTTTCGTCAAAATATACTTTTATTACATATTATATGAAATATTTTAATTAAGATATATTTTTTTGTAGCACTGATGAAACTTTTCCTAATTGATTTGCTCTTAAAGAAATAGTTTGTAAAAACTTTAAAGATATTTTTATTATTTCAGTAAAAAATATAAAATCATTTTTATATAAATTACAAAGCATGTTCCTGAAGCTCTTTATCCATTAATTTTCTTGCAAGTGATATATATATTGATGTTGTTTGCAATGACTCATGTCCTAGTGCTTCCTGAATAACTCTTATATTTGTCCCCTTCTTTATCTGATGAGTAGCGAATGTGTGTCTTAAAGTGTGAACACCTGCATTTTTTATATTTGCCTCTTCTAAATACTTTTTTACTACATTCTGAAAGCCTCTTGGTCCCATAGGTTTACCAAATTTAGTTATAAAGAGTTCCTTATAATCTATCTCTGGTCTTACTTTCACATATGCCTTAATTGCTTTACATGCCTTCCAGTTTAGTGTTATTGTTCTTTCCTTTCTTCCCTTTCCTATTATATGAATAGATCCTACATTAAAAGGATCTTTTGTTATTCTTTTAGGAAGTTCTATGTCATCTACTTTTAAGTTTACAAGCTCAGATAATCTCATTCCTGTTTGTAGTAGTAATTCAATTATTGCTGCATCTCTTGTTTCATGAGAATAGGCAAGCTGGAGTCTTTTGTATTCCTGCTCTGTTAGAACTCTTGGCTTTTTATCTGATCTTTTTGGTGGTATTAAAGATAATGAAATATCAGCAGGTATGTATCTTTTTGATTTTAAATATCTAAAAAAGGATTTTATAGAGTAAGCCTTCCTTCTCCTGGTTACTCCCTTTAAACCCTTTTTATCTAAAAAAGCGAAGTAATTTTGGAGATGATCATTCTCAACACTATCTAAATCTTTAATCTTATAGTTTTTTTTAAGAAACTTTATTAAGTCTGAAATATCATTTATATATTCTTTTCTGGTTCTTAAAGCAAAGTTTCTATAAGATAGAAATATTTCATTATATTCTTTTAGTGATTCATCTAAACTAATAGTTTTATTCATTTTACCCTTACTGTTTTTATAACTTTATTTCTCTTCTGGAATTATTAAACAACAAATTAAATAAATTATTATTCCTAGAAAAAATGCTGAAAATATTGTTAATGCTGTCCATAATAATCTAACAATTGTAGGATCTGCATTTAAATATTCTGCTATTCCTCCACATACACCACAAAGTCTTCTATCCTTACTTGAACGATAAAGTCTTTTCTCCATAATTTTTAATCTCCTTTTATATAAGAATAATTATTAAAAGTATATTCTTTCTCAGCCCCTTTTATTCAGGGTAATTATTTCTACATTCATTATTCTACTGTTATTTAGATTAATGGTCATAGCTACAGAAGAAAAGATATTAAAAGTAAAGGAGGTGATGATAAGTAAATTTTTTTATCCTGGGGTCTAGAATTTTCGTGACCCTGGACTATGGAATTTTAGTTGACTTTGAGGCAGCTAACTGCTCTTAGTTGAGATAACAGAACACATCTAGTCTTTAGATTCAATTTCTGTTGGCTTGCCGAAATACAGCAAATAGGCTCTCAGGTCAGTGTCAGATAAAAAATAGAGTTGGCTCCATTTACTTAATTTAT
>Ga0209986_10004568_pt1 | contig 11693 bp, 13 predicted proteins | sample BlataG_FD_183168 | JGI IMG/M metagenome (GOLD analysis project Ga0209986, IMG submission 183168) | Deep subsurface microbial communities from Black Sea to uncover new lineages of life (NeLLi) - Black_00105 metaG (SPAdes) (version 2) | ecosystem: Environmental > Aquatic > Marine > Oceanic >...
AACTTCGCGACTTGTTATCTAGCGATCACCGGCGTCATGTACCAAAATATGTGTACGTAACAAAGTATATATTCAAGCTGGCGGAGCTGCCTGTTGAACTGTAATGCCATTCGCAGGTTTCAGTCCCTCTATAGAACGCGTTGGTTACATTGACGCCATGTCTCAGATTATTAGGGAGCTTAAGAATGGCGTTCCGCTGTCGATTGGAGAGTTATCACAGAATCTCGACATTGACCGACGTACGGTGGGCCGGGTAATCGACATCCTGCTTGACATCCAAGAAACCTTCAATTCGCAATCCATCACAACCGAGAAGCGCGGGCGACGGTTCCTCGTGGCTTTCAAGGAACGGGGGGCCGCGATTCGTGAGAGTCTCAAATCAGCTACTGAGGTCGTGCGAAGAAATACGCAGTTCGGTTTACGGAGCTTCCTGAAGCGCAAGGAGTAATCACCATGTCGAAGATTTTTGGACCTTTACTCGCCGCCATACTTGTCGTGCTTGCAGCCTCAACTACCTACTTGCTTTGGACAATGGCAGGCTGGAGAGTGGGTGTGCAAATTGCAGCTGTCCTGATAGTTGGCGCCATTGGAGAACACTATGTTTCGGGACAGGGGTATTACCATTACACAAAATCCAAAACCAATGGTTTCTTTGTAGGACGGGTGCCATTGTGGATTCCTTTCATGTGGGTTTTCGCAGTTCAAGGCACATTGATATTTTCATTAATGATGGGGCTACCTGCAGCTGGAGCCATCTTGAGCTCTGGGCTGCTAGGCGCTGCTCTGGACCTAGTGATAATCGAGCCAGTCCTCAGTCGGGAGAGAGCTTTGTGGACTTGGACTCCGGTGGACAATGGGTATTTGGGATTCCTTCCCTCTCAGGTTGATCGATTCACTGCACCTCCAGGCAACTATCTAGTCTGGCTACTCTTTCCCGCTATTGCTAACTGGATTCTATACGGATTGATGATACTCTTCCCGTGACCTGCAAACGTCCATTAGCAGCAGACAGGCGGTAACTCAGTCAGTCACAAAGCCAAGTGTATGTTACCTCGGAATTGCTACCGTCTTACACACGCTCTTCAATGGAATTCGCTCTTCAAATTGATGAGCACTTATGACGGACGAGAAGATGAAATGGCTTCTGAAGAACAAGCTTGTATGCGACTTCAGGGGCTTTCCCATAGGACGCGTAAAGAAAGTCTGGTATGATGAAGGAAATGGACCGTTTGTCATCGTGGAGAGAGGTAATCGGAATTGGGAATCAATACCGCTGAGGGCCATCCATTCCGTACAAGAAGAGATTCGTCTTAAGCCCCCCATATTCGCTGAGTAAGGGGCTTGTAATCGCGTGGAGTTCCTGTTCTTGACGGGATTAGATCATCAAAGCCGAACATCATGCGTAGCGTCAATCTATGTTATTTGCCATGTGCTGTCGTAAGGGGAATGACCAAGTGACACACCGAAATCGAACACGGGACTGGTTGGATAATTCTCAGATTGATGAATCCCAAAAGCGCAGGAATGCAATCAAGATAACTGTCTTCACGAGCGACCACTGCGGTTTCTGCAATCATGCAGTGGAATTAGTAAAAGAAGCGACGCGGGATTTAAGCTATGGCGCGGATATTTTTGAAGTAGTTGAATCACGAATAGAAACGCATTTGGATCGTATCGAATCTGAGGGCATCATTGCTGTGCCGACTATTATGGTGGGCAAGTCACGCATCATTGGCATTCCCAAGCTAGAAGATGTCCGCGATCTCATTCATGGAGCAATACTCACTCACCGCGTTGAAGACACTTGAAAATTGACAAGACACAGGTTTGGTTGGTCAAAGCACTGGGTGCGGCTTGGTTTCCTAGAGGCGCAGGATGTCCTTAGCGTTACCTTTTGTAATGATTTGACTGGTTTCTACATTTAGGTCTATCATATTCAGCACAGCTCTTAGGTCGCCGTACTCGGTATAATGCTCTGAACCAAAGACTAGCCTCCTGACGCCGATATCCTGAACAAGAGCATCAAGGAAAACCTTCAGTGGTGACTCGACCAGCTTGATCAATGTCACTGATACCTCTAGCCAGACATTGCTCCTAGCCACTAAAGGTAATAACTTGGGGAAACCGAAGAGCCCTCCCATATGGAGCACAACGAATCGGCCATCCGGATGCATCTGCGATGCTCGGTCCAAGAAGGTAATCGTATCGCTGGTCATCTCAGCATTATGCAGATAGACAGCTAGATTAGCTTCAACAGCTGCCTGTAGTAGCGCATAAGCTGCAGGATCTTGAGGGTGATACAGCCTGTCATCGAAAATGACCGCTTTGCACCCTTCATCAGCGTAGCGTATAACCATCTTCCGGGCGTTGCTTAGCGGTCTTGGAATAATCGCGCAGGCGCTCATCAGTCTATCAGGGTTCATCGAAGCAGCCGCAACATGGAGGTCATTATCATAATTGGGAGATGTCGGACACACAACCGCTTTTTTGATTCCGTGCATGTCCATATGTCGGATGAGTTCATCAACATGGTTCTTCAATGTGTGGTCACTGACATCATCAGATTCCATTCGTGTGCTTCCCAGATGCGTGTGGATGTCGATGGTCACCATATAACCCCGTTGCAGTTGCGTGTGTTATGCTATTCACTTCTTGTAATATTGTTTCTTGGGCTAAACATCATCTCTAAATACCACTGCAATAATGCTATTTAGGATTGCATTGTCAGAGAAGGAGAATCGAACGAATCTGGAGTGGTACCTGAAGCAGGTGTCGAGCGCGGTCAATCAAGACAAATTCATGCTCATGGAATATCTGGGTCCAGTAGTTGATGGCTGCAGAGCGGCATTGAAGGTAGGCATTGAGCGTGCTCGTGATATTCATGAGATGCCTGAGTCGGAATTCGAGAAATACATGAATGCAACCGAGCATTCGCTCAGAGATTTGACGATATGCTTCAAGGCCACGGATGTTGATGAACTCCTGTCTATTGTTTTCGAGAACGGAGCGACCAGTATCCATGATGAATGCATAGAACCTGATGTAGTTGTTTCGGGAACCATAAACCATCTAACAGACATAATGAACATTGACTCGCGCATTTCTCCTACAGATGTCATCGGCGTATCAGTTCAAGTTTCTGGCGCTGAATCTTCTGACGTGGTTGAGGCCTTAGGATTTCTCTGCTTTCCTTCTCTTCTTAAGATGGCTCAGGCGGGAGTTGATCCATCCTCTCTGCTATCTGAGGATGCCGACTCGATAATAATTGCAGCAGCATCTAATCTTGTAGCACAGATGGTACGTAAATGGGTTGATGCTCAGCTGGAGCAACATTGACTTCTTCACTGCTATCCGATTTCTCTGATTACTAAATGCTGTGAAAAGGGAGGACCAGCTCCTCAAGTCAATCCAGATTGGATTGAATGTGTTTGACAGGCGTGACTAGTATTACATTTGGAGCTTTTCTTTCATGAGTAGGAGAGATTTGTTAGAATGGGTTCTATTTGCATCGAGAGAGTCTTTATATTGTGGATAAGAACAAAACAACTGTATACCGAACGTGGAAGGAGAATCTATAATGAATACTTCAACGAAGACGTTACCGGAGGGATATGTCCAAACCGATGAGATTAATCTGAGAAAAAATAGGCGATTGGCCATTTCTCTGAACATCCTTGCGTTTTTCGTCATCTACTTCAGCTTTTCCCTGCTATCAGGGTTCGCATTCGAGGCAAACCCAAGCCTAATTGGCATCTCGATTGACATAACGCTAGAAACATTTGCAGCCGTGATAGGGCTGACGTTTATGCTCATCATCATTCATGAATTAGTCCACGGGCTTTTCTTCTGGGCATTCACCCGCAGCAGGCCTGTCTTTGCCTTGCATATATACTATGCATACGCCGGTGCACCAGATTGGTATATTCCCACCCGTCAAATGGCCATAAATGCGATTGCCCCGTTGATAATCATAAACACTGTGGGGATCCTGCTCATGCCGTTGGTTCCAGCAATCTGGGCTTTAGCTATAGTGTATATGCTGGCCTTGAATACTGGCGGGTCTATGGGCGATCTTCTAATTATCATCCGCATTTTCAAGTTATCACCAACGAGTTTCATGAACGACACCGGGGATGTAGCTACCTTCTACGAACACTCGTCAACCATTAGCCAGCCATAGAGTTTACTTCGATTCAATAGCTATCCAGTTATCCTACTAGGTATCGGGGATGGGGTTTCTCCGGATGAATGCGTTCTTGTAACATATGCGGCCGCTTTGTACTTCTCCAATCATTAGATGCCATGATAAGGAAAGATAAGCTCCTCGATACGTCTGAACACTCTATCAAGATCCAGAGTAACCTGCTCCTGCGAGAAATACTGCTGGACTACTTGCTGCTCATCCCTCATTGTTTCTGGGAATTCATTGTATCCCCGCATTATGCATTCTTGCTTGAATTCGTCTGGCAAGCATCTTGGCACATCCTCGTCCAACATGATGGCTAGAAAAAGTGTCCAGAGCCTTGCGACATTCACAGGATGATATCCGCCCCCACCTACGGCCAGCCAACCGACGTCGCAGATATCCTCTGATAACTTCTTGATACGCTTGAGGCTGGTTTCGTATCCGTGACTAGTGTAAGCTAGATGTGCCAACGGATCGAGGAAATGTCCGTCCACTCCAAGTTGAGTGACAAGTAGATTGGGTTGAAACGACTCAAAGAGCGGAACAACCACCTCTTCGACAATTCGTATCAGTTCAGGGGTTCCTGTTCCCGGAAGCACTGGCACATTTACAGAATAACCAATGCCCTCTCCACCACCAGTTTCATACATGAAGCCTGTACCTGGGAATAGAGTCTTGCCAGTCTGGTGTACGGAGATTGTAAGAACATCCTTCGACCTGTAGAAAGCATTCTGAACCCCATCACCGTGGTGGGCGTCGAAGATATCGAGGTAGAGCACTCTACTTGGCTTTTTCTTCTGAAGGTACATCACTGCTGTCACAACGTCATTGAAGATGCAGAAGCCGGACGCCTCACTTCTATGAGCGTGGTGAAGTCCGCCTGAAATGCAGAAAGCATTGGATGCTCCTTTTACTATCTCCTTCATTCCATCAAGGGTTGCTCCGACATACCTCGCCGCCGCATCGTAGATTCTAGGAAATGTTGGATTGTCCGCTATCCCCAAACCGTACTTCGCATTAATGCGGTCACTACTTCCACACTCTACAACAGCATCTATGTAATCAGGAGTGTGAAACATCATCAGATCCGCTCTCTCTGCCACTGTAGGCTCGATTAGCTGTACCTTGTCCATGAGCCCGATCTGTTCTGATAGCAGGTGTGTCAGTTTCAACCTATCGGGCGTCAGTGGATGGTCCTTCTTGAACTCGTATTGAAGCAAAGCATCTGAATACGGGTAGACAAGCTTTCCTTTCATCGTGGGCTCCTACTGAGGGGGTTCTCGCTCATTTCTTGTGAAGTAGGCGTACGTCATAAGAACTCGCGAAGCAACATCCCAATTATGCTCCCCAACAACGATGCGAGAAGCACGAAGAAACCGTAAACTGTGGTCACAACAATCGCGCTCATGAAGTAATAAAAGATGTCACCAGATGGCGAGTAAAAGCCTGGGGCAACAAGAAAGGCTACAGTGAATATCGCGAAAAATATGCACGCAAGCAGTGCGCCTCCTATCGCTTTTCCCGTGTTTGGCATTAAAAGGCCCACCGGAATGGCAGCGAATAATGGTATGAGAAACATGTAGATTGAAGATTCCTCCAGAACCATAACTATAATCCAAGAGTAAACATTCGCATCCATAAGCCCAACAAGAAGAGGTACCATGATGAAGAGTAGATTGTCCCGGCTAGTTTCCTTCATTGTCACGCCTAGAAACTTGACTATGGGTACAGGACGCTTTCTTCTTCCCCTGCGGGCCTCAGGAGTAGGGGGAAGTGGTTTCATAATGCCTGGTAGTTCATCCTCAACCTGATCGGGGTCTTCCACTCTATACTTGGTTTCCTCGTTCATTTTCCTTCCTCGTATTGAAGTTCAGGTAGCACTCAGAATAAAGTCTTCGCATCACGCAACTCGTGTGTAACCGCAAGTGCTATCAGTGAATTGCATGAGTTCCAAGTGGAAGGGTGTTCTCGACATGGTGCAGCGTGATTCCGAAGAAAAACCGTTGAGCGAAGAAGATGGTTCGGAGGCTTCTCTAACGCGCAGACGCAAGATCGAACACATCGAAATCTGTCTGGATGAGGATGTTCAGTGCAGGGTGTCCAGTATGTTTGCTGACATTGAATTCGTGCATAATGCATTGCCCGAAATTGACAAGGATAATATCGACCTTACAACCAACCTTCTAGGGCTGAGGGCTTCGGCGCCAATTATTATTGCTGCAATGACAGGCGGCCACCCTCAAACTTTGGAGATCAACAGGAGGCTTGCTCAAGCAGCCGAAGAGTTGAAGATTCCAATCGGAGTTGGGAGTCAACGCGCTGCAATTGAGGATTCAACCCTTGTAGACACGTTCAAGGTAGTCCGTGAAGAGGCACCTTCTGTGCCGATTATCGCAAATATCGGCGCAACTCACGTGAAGGCGGCTCAAGAAGCCATCGAGATGATTGACGCGGACATCATTGCGATTCATCTTAATCCACTTCAAGAGGCTATACAGCCGGAAGGCGATTGCAACTCCATTGGAGTGCTCGGACACATCAGCGCCATCGTGGATTCAGTAGACATTCCGGTCATGGTAAAAGAGACTGGGGCTGGAATCTCTGGCGAAGTCGCTCGCAGCCTTGAGGAGGTAGGCGTTGATGCAGTGGACGTTGGAGGCGTGGGAGGAACAAGTTGGGCTGCTGTAGAGTACTTCCGAGCAGTGCGGAACGGCGACGAAGTTAAAATCCAATTGGGTAATGATTTCTGGGACTGGGGGATTCCTACGGCTCTAAGTGTCATTATGGTTGTTGATGCTACTGAACTTGATGTGATAGCGACCGGCGGAATGAGAACCGGGCTTGATGTTGCTAAAGCTTTGAGTCTCGGCGCCGTTGCCGCAGGAGTAGCTCAGCCACTGCTGAAACCCGCAGTTCGCGGGACAGCTGGAGACGTTATTGATGAGGTCGAAAAGATCATCGAGGGTCTGAAAGCTGCAATGTATCTCACCGGTTGTGAATCTCTTGAAGAATTGACAACGAAACCGATGGCAATCACTGGTGACCTTCTGAATCACCTACAGTCTCTTGGTGTCGATTACTCGAAATATACTCGGATGTAGGGAAATCCCCTCATACGCTACGTCATCAGAGCTTTCCTATTTGCTGAAGGAACCTGGAGCGAACTCGAATTCCATTGAGCATCTGCACTGCTTCTTCTATTGTGTCACCCACAGGAATGCCATTGAGCTCGAAGCCTCTCAGAATCACTTCATACTTGTCCAAGTCTGGAACATAAGCGACGATACACTTGTCGAATTGCTTTGCAACATTTGCTACTCTCGCTCCAATCTGAAGGGATATTCCCGGAGCATACGGCAGGAGCAATAGCAAGGCGGAATCTATGTAGTCCAAGCCGAGCATGACCTTTAGCACCTGCTCGTAGTCGACATCAGCCGCACTTCCCGTGAGGTCGATCGGATTTCTAAATGAGGCAATCCCTCTGTACGCGGGGGTCATCACTTCCCTCATGGCTTCTTGGTCTTCCTTGGTGAACGGTGGGAATTCTAGACCATAGAATGACGCTTCATCACTAGCAATAACGCCGTGACCGCCGGACACAGTCATCACTCCAATTCGCGAGCTTTTCATCAAGCGGGGCTTAAACGAGAATGCCTTTGTGTATGCCATAACTTCATCTTCGTCGACAGCATGAATTATTCCGTATTGCTTGAAGGCGGCAGCTGCTATGACCGAGTTCCCAGCAAGGGATGAAGTGTGACTCTGTGTCGCTCGATGTCCCGCTTCCGAGTCTCCGCCCTTCAGTACCACTACAGGTTTCCTTGGCGCGACCTCCGCGCAAGCTTCAACGAACTCTCGTCCCTCGTTGGGACCGAACCCTTCGACATAGGCTAGAATGACTCGCACTTTTTCGTCTTTACCGAAATGCTTGATGAAATCAGTTACGTTCGTCTGAGCTGAGTTACCGATGGAAATGGCTGCTGCGATTCCCAAATTGCGCGACGCAAACTCCTCGAGTCGCTCAACGAGCCATCCTCCGCTCTGAGAAATAATCGCCACGTTTCCCCTTAATGGTCGAGCGACTCTTTCAGAAGGCAGAAAAAATGTGTCAAGCTTGTCGGGCACAAACACGCCAATGCAATTCGGCCCTACCATCGTTATGGCGTGTTTCCTGGCGATATCGATAATCTCTGTTTGCAGACTTGCACCTGCGGAGCCTATTTCACTGAAGCCTCCAGATACGACTATGACAGAAGGGATCTTCTTGCTTCCACACTGTTCAAGTATTCCGGGCACATACTTGGATGGAACTGAGATGACGGCGAGATCGATGCCATCTGGAGCTTCCAGAATCGATTTGTAAACTTTCTGTCCTTCCACTATTCCTCCTTTCGGGTTGATTGGGAACGTGGGGAGGCCATTCTCAAAACACAATTTCCTGAAGATGACGTTTCCGGGGGAGAATGGATTCGATGTACTAACGCCAACGACAGCTGTCGTTTTAGGACTAAGCATCTCCTCTAGACCTGACATTGTTTACCCTCTCTAGGTTCAAGTCGAAATGATATATCTTACTTATATCAGATATGTTCACGCCGGTGGCTTCACAAGCTCTATGCTTTTATCTGGGCAAGTATCTCTCTGAATCTGGGTTCAGCAAGGAGCGCGTGCTGTAGTTTGCAGAGTAGCTTTGTAGCTTCAGCATAGATAACTTGTCTAGCGGGGTCGGTGGCGGTTTCTGCATCGTGGAGGGTTTCCTCACACCGCTGATTGAACCGCTTTATGATTCGCTTCTCCAATTCAGGCCCACCCCAATCAAAACCGTCGAATACCATCTGTGCCTCTGAAACCTTGTCTTCAGGTTTGGGAGTTGCACCACCAAGGACACCTTCGAGTCCGGAGAAGTACTTTGATACTGCTCTCTCGATGCGTTCGGCTTCCGAAGGGTCCAAGTAGATCTCAGCAGGTCGTTTCTTGGACAGATCCTGCAGAAGTCTAGCACCCGGAGCTTCAGTCAATAGAGTCTTCACTATCTCAGATGCAATCTTCGCAGGTATTTCAATAATCTCGCTGGCATAGGGTGAGTTTGACTTGTACTTGTGAATGTCTCTTACGACCTCTAGCCAGAAAGTAGGCAACAGCACGTGGCACCGCTTGGAATACTGGGTTATTAGCCGCTGAGTCTTTCCTATCAAACCCCACTCGTCATCCTCTACCTGTACCTTTCTGAAGACATCTTCAGGCGCTGGAGCTGCCCCCTCAACCAATGGGACAACATTGGATGTCCCTGCAAAAGGGGTTGAGCCTTCAGCAGACCTAGTGCTGTCTTCAAGGAGCGACAATATCTCTTGCGTTGGCCCTCCGTGGACTTCAGCTTTCTTTGCGATAACTGAGAGCTTCGGAAGGAGGCTCTCTATCTGAGAGAGCCTTTTCACTATCAAGCCCATGATGTTTGCGGTGGACGAAGGTATGCCTTCAGAAGTGGTAGCATCCTCCATCCATTTCCGGGTTCTCTTTAATCCCTGAGTTAGTGAGTCCACCCTATCCGGATCTATGCTGCCCTCAATCTGGGAACTCAACAGAAAATGAATCAGTGTAGAGTTCAGTGTAGCGATCAGGAGGAGTCTGTCAACCAATTCATTCATCTGAAACGGTTCGCTCAATACGTCACCATCCGCTTACTCGATTGGTGTTGCGGTGTCCCCGGGGGTCATGTAGTAGCTGAACAGCTCTCTGAAATCAGCGATTGCACTGACGAGCTCCTTGCGAGTCGTACCTTTCGATCTCATGAACCAGCTCTGCTTCAGCGGAGATGGTCCACTGTGGAGATTTACTAGCTGTGTGGCCTCATTGATAATCTTGATGAGTTCAGGTATCTTGGGCAAACCTAGAAGCAGTAGTAGATCCGTGGGGGGGTTTTCGACGAAATGCTGCACATAACAGGGAGTTATGGCGGCTCCAGGCGCAATGAACTTGTTTAGTGCATCCTTGAGATGCATACCGTATTCAGCTTTTGCGACGTGTTTTGGCCCGCTTAGGACGTAGTAGACACTCTCAGCGTTTGGTTCTTCTCCGATGTCGGCGTAAGAGCACTCTTTGACAGCATAGTCAATCATTGTCATTAACTGCTTGGGCATGCTTCCCGCGTCAGGAATCAGGCCAATACCCTTGTACAGTGCTGGTACAACAACTGGGTCCAGCTTCCTGGCATAATCCGCAAGGTCCGTAGTTGGGAACACATCCTTGTTGGCCTCATATACGCCGGGCGAGAGCATTGCTTCTACCACATCGATGGCTAGAGGGTTCACAAGCTCCACAAAGGCCTGCTCAGTCCTCACATCTAGGTCTGCGGCTTCATCCAAGGTTGAGGGCACCATCGTTTCTATTTGGTTGATGTTCGCGATGTCGACGTCCAATTCTCTCTGAAGATAGTCCACAGTATCAGCCTTTCTTGATTGGATAATTCGCTTCAACATTGTACGATTGCTCAGGAGAATAGTCAGGTCTGCTCCTCGTTCTTGTAGTTGCGCACGAAGGAGTTTTGAAACTGCCCAGATGGAGTTCAGAGCTTCGCTAGATTGGCCTTCAAATGGAAGAACACCAATCACGTACACGTAGATGCGACGTCCTTCTTCTTCTTGGAACCTCTGCTTCAGAGCTTCGATGATGGCCGGTGTGCCTCCACATCCTGTACCCCCACCAAGGCTGGTGAATATGCAGAACCCTGATACGCCTTCGAACCCGAGATCCGCTAGCTGATTAAAGATGATGTCCTTCGACTCCAGTACTGAGTTGTATCCGTCCATGAACCTTCCGCCGACGCCTATCTCACTGGCGCCGTATAGGAGAGTGTTCTCCTTCGGTATGCCATACTTCGAGCGAACCTTGGTAATGTCTGCTCTGTCAGTGTTTATGAGCATGTAGCCTCTGACTCTTGATGGTAGCCGCTTATCTCGGCTAGTCTTCAGATATGATCCAACAATATTCGAACCACATTCGCCAATTCCAATAGCGAATACTTCTGCGGCTCGCGTTTCCTCAGATTCAGTGTCCTTTCCTGTAAATCTCTGCATGGATTCTTTCTCCTGAAGCTATCCTCGTTTGTCAACCATTGTTTCAGCGATTTCTTTCAGCGCCCAGCCAAGATAAGAACTGATGTCCTCTCTGCTGTAGGTTTCTCTAATTTTCCGAGTTGCGTCATCAATGAATTTGTTGCGGTCATCTAGAGAAGCTGCTGGACTGAAGCCAGCCATAAACATTTTCATTGATTTGTGCCATTCGTTCATCTTGCTTGCTTTCGCAACCCAGCCCTCTCTCAACTCAGCTATCTTGTTGAAATGTTTGATTGCCTCGTCAAGGGTTTCGGATTTCTCCAGCCCCTTTTCTGTTTCCTGAAGTTCCTTTAGAGGATAGATTATCTTGCTGAAGTCATCGGGATGACTTTCGTACACACGTGTTATGGTCGAGTGATACTTACTCTTTTTCTCGAGATTCTCCAAATGATTCT
>Ga0209986_10004570_pt1 | contig 11691 bp, 8 predicted proteins | sample BlataG_FD_183168 | JGI IMG/M metagenome (GOLD analysis project Ga0209986, IMG submission 183168) | Deep subsurface microbial communities from Black Sea to uncover new lineages of life (NeLLi) - Black_00105 metaG (SPAdes) (version 2) | ecosystem: Environmental > Aquatic > Marine > Oceanic >...
TGTGGTCAGCCAGGACATACTATTGAAGTGAGCTTTGATGTGGTGTAAGATATAACTACGTATGTGATACGACTTGCTCGGGAGGCTGGAAATAAACCGTCTGGAATGTGAACAATCTGTTCTGGAGCTCCTTCAAGACCTCCGTGGGCTGGAACCGCTCAAAAAGCTGTTCTGGTCTGAGTTGAATTATGACCGCGTGAATCAGCCTCTCTCCCGCCGCGGATGGAATCAAACCGCGGTTAGTGCCCTCGCCGAAGACCCAGTTTTGTTTGCAGGCGGCGGGCAGAACAACGATTTTCATGTGGTTTACAGCCGCCTGCCTCAGGAACGACTACTTCTTGGGCAGGAACGCCCCGTAGTCAATGCGCTTCTCAAGGAACACCCGTATGCGCTATTTATTTTCTCAAATGAGCCACAAGACCACTGGCACTTTATCAACGTCAAGTACGATGAGGACGAGAAAAAGCGGCGCTTATTTCGGCGTATTAGCGTCAGTCCGGAGGAGCGTCTCCGCACCGCTGCAGAACGCATTTCCATACTGGACCTGCAAACCATCCAGCCGGATATGTCCGGGCTTTCACCTCTGGCAATACAATACTGCCATGATGAAGCTTTTGATGTTGAAGCAGTTACCAAGCAGTTCTTTGAAGAATACAAGGCTATTTTCAGGATTCTGGAAGACGACTTGAACAAGCAAGCGAGCAATTCCACCTGGGTGCATGCCTATTCTCTCCAGTTCCTCAACCGCTGTATGTTTATATACTTTATTCAAAGAAAGGGCTGGCTGGGAAATGATTGTGACTTTCTTCTTAACTTCTGGAAAAGTTATCAGCGTTGCGGGCGGAGCCAGAATTCATTCGTAGACAACTGGCTGAGGGTACTTTTCTTTGAGGCCTTCAACAACAAATTCCACGGTGGTCATAACTATTTCCCGCCTGAAATAAAAGAAGCCTTGTCTCTGGCGCCATATCTCAACGGTGGTCTCTTCACTGAAAACAGGTTTGACCAGGAGCATAAAGCCGCTATTTCCGACCAGCGCTTCAAGCAGGTTCTGAAGTTCCTGGAGCGCTATAACTTCACTATCGCGGAAGACAGCCCATTGGATAAGGAAGTAGCCGTCGACCCGGAGATGATTGGTAAAGTCTATGAAAGTTTGGTCAATATTCAGGAAGACGTAGATGCCCGTGGCGAGGCAGGTATTTTCTACACTCCCAGAACCGAGATTGACCTGATGTGCCGCTTATCACTGGTTGACCATATGACTAACCATCTGGGAGAAGACAGAAAGGGACTACTTTATCAGCTTGTCTTTGCTCTTGAGCCTGACGAGAAAGCTGATGCGGACAAAGCCGTCGTTGGCGTCGGTCTCTGGCCCGCATTGCATGAGCGACTCCATGACATCACTTTACTGGACCCTGCCTGCGGTTCTGGCTCTTTTCTGGTAGGCATGCTTAACATTCTGGATGACCTCCAGGAGAGGGCTAACCATCAACTTGGCGTAACGGAAGCACCTTATGACCGCAAGAAACGGATTATCGGTCAATCGCTTTATGGTGTGGATGTGATGGAATGGGCTTGCCATGTTGCTGAACTACGCCTCTGGCTGGCGCTGATTATTGACGCTGAGTTTACCCGGGAAGAACTGCATGTCAGGAGGGAGCCTCTCTTGCCTCACTTCTCGTTCAAAATCCGCTGCGGAGACAGCTTGGTTCAGGAAGTGGGTGGCATTAACTTGGGGCACATGGCAGCTTCACAAGAGATACCACCAACTCTAAAAGCACGCATTACAGCTCTTAAGGATGAAAAGCTAAAGTTCTATAACAATGACACTGCCCGCAAGTTCCACTCGGTTGATGCTTTGAAGAATGAAGAAAAGCGGCTATTCTCAGATATTCTGGACGCCAGTCAGCATACTATCCAAGAGGAAATCAAATCCTTGCGTCGCAAAATAGAAGGCCCGTCAGAGCGCAGAATCAGACTGGATGGCACTATTGAGCAGGAAGTACATCAAGTTGACTTTGATGCCCCAAAGAATCAGAAACAGATTGAGAGCCTTACTGCGGAACTGGCTCAAATTGGGGCTTCGCAAAAAGCGCTCAGTGCTGCCAAAGAAGTGCCCTTTGTCTGGGATATCGCTTTCGTGGAAATCTTTGAAGGTGAGAACGAGGGCTTTGATATCGTCATGGGTAACCCTCCTTATGTGCGTCAGGAAGCGATTGCCGCACCGGTAGTCCACGGTATTCAAGTTACGGATGATAAAAGGGAGTACAAGGCAAAGCTGGCGGTTTCTGTTTATCAGGCGTTTCCTCACTTCTTCGGCTACAAAGCCAGTACCAATACCGCAGCGCACAAGATAAATGCCAGGAGTGACCTGTATATATATTTTTACCTGCATGGGCTTTCTCTGCTCAATGGGAAAGGCTCATTCTGCTTTATTACCTCCAACTCATGGCTGGATGTGGGCTACGGGGCTGACCTGCAAGAGTTTTTACTTAAGCATTGTCATGTCAAGCTGGTGCTGGATAACCAGGTGCGGCGCACCTTTGCCAATGCCGATGTTAACTCAATCATCGTGCTCTTTTCCTCGCCGGACGACCGCCGTGAGTGGGCGCTAGAGAAGACCGCACGCTTTGTCATGTTTCGCGTGCCGTTTGAACATATCCTGTCACCGGTAATCTTTGACGAGATTGAGGAAGCAACCGAGCGTAAGGCAACCAAAGAATACCGTATATTCCCGATATTACAGAGCAAGCTTTTAGAAGATGGCTGTGAGATACCGGAGGAACAGGAAACTGGCAAAGCTGCCGGTCCTTTAATTAAAACTGCCCGCTACATTGGCAACAAGTGGGGTGGCAAATACCTGAGAGCGCCGGATATTTACTGGACGATTCTGGAAAGAGGTAAGGGCAAGCTGGTGCGCCTGCGTGATGTTGCTCAGGTACGGCGTGGCTTCACTACTGGTGCCAATGAGTTCTTCTATCTGGATGAAGAGAGAATTAGAGAATGGGAAATAGAGGCGGAGTTCTTTACGCCGGTTATTAAGAGCCCTAAAGAATGCAAGCGCGTTCTGGTTGACCCCACTAACCTGAAGTTCAACTTGTTCCTGTGTCACAAAGAGAAAAGAGAGCTGAAAGGTACATCGGCTCTGGAATATATTGAATGGGGAGAGTCGCAAAAGTTCCATAAAAGGCCTACCTGTATCGTCAGACAAAATTGGTGGCAAGTGAACATGGAAAAAGCAAACAGTCTTTTCGTTAAGGAGGCAAATGATACTTCTGCTGTCTTCTATAACCCAGATAACCTTCCGGTAGACTGTCGGCTTTACTGTGCTAATCTACCGACTATCTCAATAATTTTTCTCAATTCGCCAATCGCCGCCATGATGTTCGAGATTTATAACCGTGCAGGATTAGGAGAAGGTGCTCGGAGTCTGATGGTTTCGGATTATGCGGGTGTACCGTGTTTGGCTGATACCAATATTGAAGTCGATATCAAAAAAATTATTGAGGAAATTTCTTCGCTACCCCCCAGAAAGTTGAAGCAAGCCAGAGATGTAGCGTGGTCACATCTCGACGATGCAATTTTTGAGGCTTTGTCTCTAACGCAAGGTGAACGGGACGCTGTTTATGAGGCGGTAATCAGCTTGGTAGAGGCACGGCTGAAAAAGGCAGTGAGTGTTTAAAAGGACTCCTGTTCCTTAGGTAGCACAAGAATGAAGGGACGACCTGGTAACCCTGGACTTAAAGGGAAGCTACTTGATAAAAGCATAGAAGCTTATATTTTGTCACTTGAAATCATCAATCAGCTATCCGTAAAGTACCGAATAGAGACATTCGCCTATCTTATATGTAATGCATGGGAATTGTTATTGAAAGCGAGAATAATTGAATCTAGTAAAAATTGTAAAGCCATTTATTATCCTAAAAAGAGGTCTCAGCCAAAACGCTCTTTAGCATTGAATGATTGTTTGAAAAGGGTATTTACCAACGAAAATGACCCCGTACGTCGTAATCTCGAACTGATTAATGACCTAAGAGATGCGTCCGTGCACTTGGTGATTAATCAAGTTCCAAAAGATGTTATAGGTCTTTTTCAAGCCTGCGTATTGAATTATCATAAGCATCTGGTTTCTTGGTTCAATTTATCTCTATCGGACCGAGTCTCTGTGGGCATGATGACAATTGTCTATGATTTCAGCCCAGAGGAGTTTGATTTACAAAGCACTATATTTAGAAAGAAATTAAGGCGTGATGTTTTTCAGTACCTAAGTCGGTTCCAAGACGATATTCGAAGGGAATTTAATGAGCTTGGCAAACCTGCAGAGTTTTCAATCGACATTGAATATAAACTGGGCCTCGTTAAGAATTTTAATGATGGAGATATCATATTAACAAAGGGTGAGGGGGGAACTGTGACAGGAATTGTGCAAGTCCCCAAGGACCCTTGTATAACTCATCCTTATCGAAGAAAAGATGTTATAGAAAAAATAAAGGCAAAATTTGTCGCATTTGATCAAATTAGAAAGGGCGTTCTTGGCTATGATGTCGAATGTGTAGTTAACGCATACCGAATAAAAAATCGCCCAGAATTTTATTATAAAGGTAGAATTCCTGGGTCACCGACTCAATATAGCAATCAGTTCATTGACTGGATGATAAACGAACTATCCAGAGACAATGGGTTTTTTGCTAAAGCCCGTCAAAAAATAGAAAAGATACAGCAACGCTAATAGAGGTGAGATTTGGCTGAGACTTCTTGCCATTGTAATTGTTTAATAATCAATGCTTGGCAAGGCTGATTATTGCAGTATAATACACTGCAATAGCAGTAAACAACACTGCAATTTCGTATAAAATGAACGTAATGTTAGCGACGCTTTTAGGGTCAAAGCTCAGGGCAAAAGTGATGGGATGGTTATTCACTCATCCCGATGAGCGCTATTTTGTCCGCCAGCTCACTACCCTAGTGGGGGAAGATTCGACTAATGTGAGCCGTGAGCTTGCTCGCCTGGAGAAGACCGGTATTCTTGTTTCGACCACAGAGGGGAGACAAAAGTATTATCAGGCAAACCGGCAAAGCCCCCTTTTTAATGAGCTGCATGGATTGATGCTCAAGACGGTGGGTGCAGCAGATATTGTTAAGAAGGCTCTGGAACCACGCATAGCGGATATTAAGCCGGCGCTCATCTTCGGTTCAGTAGCCAAGAGAACCGAAAATAGGTTCAGTGACATAGACCTGCTCGTGGTGGGAGATATCACCTTCGGTGAAGTAGTTGATCTTATCGCAACTGCAGAAGGGGCTTTGAACCGTGAATTGAACCCGGTGGTCTATACATTAGCAGAGTTCAATAGGAGATTATTGGAGAACCACTACTTTATCAGTGATGTACTATCAGGCGATAAAATATTCATAGTCGGGGATGAAAGTGAGCTTCAGTCTTTGGTTGGAAAACGGCTGGCTAAAGGAACATAAGCCGACATCGCGTGAGATTGCTGAGCTGCTGGCGGTAGCTGACCGCTCTCTAAAAGATTGTCAGGTCGCCGGACTAAGCAGTGAAGGCAAGCTGGATATGGCACATAATGATGCACTGCAATCTTCCGCTGCAGCGCTAGCTGCCGCCGGGTACAGAGCCAGTCGGGAAGTTTACCACTATTATGTCATCCAGTCTCTTTCTTTTACTCTGCAACTGGAAGAACGTATTGTTCGCAGGCTTCACAAGCTACGCCGTAAGCGAAATATTAGCGACTACGAACGCCCGGGTATGGTTACTGAGCAGGAAGCACAAGAGATGGTTGAACTGGCAAAACTAATACGACAGCGGGTTGAGGAGTGGATACGAAATAACCACCCGGAACTCGCGAGGGAGATTTAGATGCCGACGCATGACATCATAGATAACCGAAAAGAGATACTGGTTGACCATATCAACCGCATACTCAGTTCAACTGAAGCGGCACGTTTTGCCGTCGGCTATTTCTTTCTCTCCGGTCTCACCAGCATTGCCGGGAAGCTGAAAGGCGTGAAGGAGCTGCGTCTGCTTATCGGCAATACCACCAATCGCGAGACATTGGAGCAACTGGCTGAAGGCTGCCGGCGGCTGGAGCTGGTTAAAGATGCCGCCGAGGCTCAGGCGTACCCCAAGAGGTCTGTAGAAAAGCAAATGGCTGGAGAGACCGCAGAAAATGTCCGCACCAGCATGGAGCTGATGGACCAGACCGACGAAGGGGAAAACCTTGTAAGAGAGATGGTGCGGATGATAGAGGATAAGCAGCTCAAGGTAAGAGTTTACACCAAGGGACGGCTGCATGCTAAAGCCTACATCTTTAACTACGGCGCTGTATTTGACGAGGCTGGCAAGCCGGTTGAACGCCATGAGAAGGGTATTGCCATCGTTGGTTCATCCAATCTGACCCTTTCCGGTGTTACCCATAACACTGAGCTGAACGTGGTTGTGCAGGGCAATGATAACCATGCCGAGCTGGTGCGCTGGTTTGACGAGCTCTGGAACGAGTCTCAGGACTTCGACGAAGCCCTGATGCAGGAGATGAAACAGTCCTGGGCATTGGCTCCAGTCCGTCCTTATGACATCTACATGAAAACCATTTATGCTCTGGTAAAAGACAGACTTGAAGGAGAAGACGACCGGGATATTTTATTTGACAGTGAGATTACACGCCAGTTAGCCGATTTCCAAAAAACAGCGGTACGGCAGGCGATACAGATAACCAGGGATTACGGAGGTGTCTTCATTGCTGACGTCGTCGGTCTGGGCAAATCATACATTGGTGCGGCCGTCGTAAAGCATTTTGAACGTACTGACCACTCTCGGCCGCTGATAATCTGTCCGGCGCCGCTGGTGGAAATGTGGGAAAGATACAACGAGGTTTACGAGCTCAATGCACGAGTGCTTTCCATGGGATTGTTACGCGAAGATGACGAAGATGGCCTTAACGTGCTGCTTAAGGACACTAAATATCGCGACCGTGACTTTGTATTGATAGATGAGAGCCACAACTTCCGTTATCCTGATACGCAGCGTTATAAGGTAGCACAGCAATTTCTTTCAACGGGAAGACGTTGCTGTTTCTTGACTGCCACGCCGCGTAATAAGAGCGCCTGGGATGTGTACTACCAGATTAAGCTGTTTCACCAGGAAGATAAGACGGACTTGCCTGTTGACCCGCCGGACCTGAAGCAGTACTTCAAGCTGATTGAGAAGGGCGATAAGAAACTCCCTGATTTGCTTTCCAATGTGCTGATACGCAGGACTCGTAATCATATTCTGCGCTGGTATGGCTTTGATGCCGACACTCATCAACCTGTGGACCCATCGAGATTTAGAGAATATATGGATGGTCAACGTCATGCTTACGTACTTGTCGGCGGTAAGCACCAGTTCTTCCCAAAGAGAGAGCTTGGGACGATTGAATACAGCATTGAAGCTACCTATCAGGGACTGTATCAGGAGCTACGTGGCTACCTGGGCAAAGGGCGCAAGGGCCATTCAGTTGAGCCAATACCAGGCGAACTTTCCTACGCTCGTTATGGGCTATACAATTTTGTGGCCAAGGACAAGCAACGGCGTGAGCCGTATGCCAGTTTGCATCGTGCTGGTGTGAACCTGCGTGGGCTTGTTCGCGTACTCCTTTTCAAGCGTTTTGAATCCAGCGTGTACGCCTTCAGAGAGACCATTAAGCGATTAATCACGGTACATGAACGGTTCAAAGAAGCCCTGTCGCAGGGTATTATTCCTGCCGGAGATAAAGCCGAGGACATTCTCTACGAACCGAATCAGGCTGAAGAACAGGACTTCATGGATGCCCTACGGCAAGCATCCGGTCGCTATAGTACCGCTGATTTTGACATCGACCGTTTACGCCGGCACATTGAGCACGATATTGAACTGCTTAAAAAAATGCTAGAACTGGTTGAACCTATCACCCCTGAAAAAGACGCCAAACTCCAGAAACTAAAGGAAGAACTAGCAAAGAGGCCGCTCAAAGAAGGAAAGCGGTTGATATTCACTCAATATGCAGATACAGCGCGTTACCTGTTTTATAATTTAAATCCACAAGGCAAGAGACCGGACATCGAGGTTATATTTAGTGGAGATAAGAGCAAGGCTAAGGTAGTAGGCAGATTTGCGCCCAAAGCCAATCCAGAATACCATTTTGCGCCGGGCGAGTGCGAGCTAATGACCGTAATTGCGACCGATGTCTTGGCCGAAGGTTTAAACCTCCAGGACGGTGATAAGATTGTCAACTATGACTTGCACTGGAATCCAGTGCGCCTTATCCAGCGCTTCGGACGCATTGACCGTATCGGTTCAGAGTATGACATCATTTATGGATTCAATTTTCTCCCTGAAACGGGCATTGAGCGTAATCTTGGGCTGAAAGAGAAGCTACATAACCGCATCCAAGAAATACATGACACTATCGGAGAGGATTCAGCCATTCTTGACCGGACTGAAATGCTCAATGAAGAGGCGATGTATGCCATCTACGAAAAGCAAGGCAGACAGTTAAGTCTTTTCGACGATGAGGAAAGCGAGCTTCTGGACATCAACGAGGCGGAGGAGCTTCTGCGGCAACTGAGGAGGGATAGCCCTAACGAGTATGAGCGAATTGCCAACCTGAGAGACGGCATCCGCACCGTTAAGCCTGCATCCACGAAGGGCAATTATGTCTTTTGTCAGGCTGGGCGCTATCAACAATTATTCCTCCTGGATGAAAATGGTGAAGTGGTAACTAGGGACATTCCTCGTATACTAGGTACCATTAAATGTAGCCCAGATTTAGAAGGACTTCCGCTCCCCAAAGGTTACAATGCAGTTGTTATGAAGGTAAAGCGCCTGTTTGTAGAGGAAGTAAAACATCGTCAGGCCGAACGACAGTTTTCACCATCCTTAACTCAGGGGCAACGCTACGTTTTAAGAGAATTACGCGTTCTATTCAACGCCACCGAGGATGATGATCTAAAAGCCCAGATAAATATTTTGGAGGCCGCCTTCCGTGGAACGATGACCAGAGCTCTAGCTCAAGAGTTGAACCGAATTCGTCGCAACGGGATTACAGGGCAAGCGCTTATGAAGAATCTGAGCGAGCTCTACTACCAGCACAATATGCGCGATTGGATTGACCGCAGGGGCCTCCAAGTCGAAGACCATCCGGTTCCGGTAATCGTTTGTAGCGAGGGTTTGGCAAATGAGTAGCAGCGAATTCCAGGGACACCATACCAATCAGGCCTGCTACCAAGCAGGTATTACGTCCCCATAATAGAACAGATAAGGTAGTAATTAGACTCGTTTATCTTTCCGCAACCTCTCCAACTCTGTAAAAACGTCGGTGAGTTCTTTTCTAGCCTTTATCAGTGTTTCATTCATTGACTTTATCAGGGCCGCAGCCTCACTTGCATCATCTGCAATCTTGTCTATAGGAGTTTCAGATTGATCCAGCCGTTGCAATATCTCCTGTAAACGTTTATCCTTTTCCTCATATGTCATCTTTTCGATATCATAGTTCATGGCTACCTCCTCTCGGTTACGACACTAGTCGCCGTCCCGTCGGTAAACTGCGTTTCTATAGAATCATCTTCCTTTATTTGCGTAACGCTCTTCATAACCTGACCAAGATTATCTCTGGTAATGGTATATCCTCGTTTTAACACTTGTCCTGGTAACATCGCGTCAAGGTGGCTCACTCTACCATCCAAACTCGCCTGTTTGTCAGCTACAATGCGTAGATATCTCGAAAGCTGGAAGCGATTGCATCGCTCTTCAAAGTTTTCCCGCTTCGTATCCAATAACCAGGCACTACGATCGCGGAGCCCTTGTACCTTTCCCAAGATATTTGCCTTTTCGTTTATGAATATTGGTTCAAACGATGACCTTACTCCCGCCATACTCCTATCCAATTGAGCAGCGGCTAGATCAAATTGCTTGCGAAATCCCACCATGGCACCATGGACACTCCTCTCCATCAACTGTTCTTCAGTTGCCACGCGCCTATCTACGATATTTTGCAGTTGATCAGCAGCAGCCTTCAATATAACTACCAGTTCCTGAATTCGCCGCACCAATTCCTCTGCTACTGCCGTTGGCGTTTTACAGCTCGTATGGGCGATAAAATCGAGAACGCAGATATCAATCTCGTGACCAATACCTACCCAGACAGGGATGGGACAAGCGAGAACTGCACGGGCGATCTGCTCATTATCAAACCATGCCAGGTCAGCTTGTGAACCTCCGCCCCTCACAATGCAGATAACATCAACTTGAGCCTGTGTGACCTGCTGCAATGATGAAACGAGCCCTTGTTCCATATCTTCACCCTGCATGGGACAGTCGACAAAGATAATTTGGAACGAGAAGGGAGAACCAAGAATTGACTTGGTAAAATCGTTATAAGCGGCAGATTCTTCGCTAGTGATCAGGCCAATACGAAGACTAGCAACTGGTAGATATGTTTCCTTGTTCTTGTTGAGTATGCCCTCTTTGGTCAGTTTCTCCAGAATCTGTCTCCGGTTGAGATTTATCCGTGATTCGCCGAATGTGGGATCTATATCATAGATGTCGAGGCTTAGTCCATATATCTCATGGTAGCGTACAGCACACAAAACGCAGACCTCACTGTTATCCTTCAGTGCGTCGGGTATTCCCAATGTCTGCAGTTTTTCGGTTATTTTCATATAATTGTGCCGCCATATGATTGCCCTTATCCTCGCTATAGTATCTCCCGCAGCATCCACATCCATGAGCTCACAATAGTAGTGACCCGATCGCTGTTCCCGTTTGTCAGCGATGAGGTGGGCGCGTACCCAGAATTCATAACCAGATAGTTCCAGAAGAGCATCTTTGATCAGGTGGGTTACTTCGCTCAAGAGATAGATTCGGACTGGTCGGTTTTGATTATTTGCCAATTGCATCTCAGGCTTGCCTCCCGTACTAATTCTACCATGTATAGTTGTATGCAATCAGCAAAAATGGAGGATTTCCCGGGACACCATACCAACCAGGCCTGCTACAAATCAGGTATTATTTCCCCAGAATATTATTCTCTACGGGATTATGATAGGCAGTATATTTAATAGTTGCATATGCGGCACGGCTTCCATTCCTGGGTAGTTAGAGATATAATGGAATCAAGAGGGGATAAGAGTAAACGGATATTGACAGAAGGACCGCCTGAGACGCGGAGAAGAACACGGTTGGTAAACTCTCGAAGGAGGGGATAAATGATTTTTCTTAAGGTGCTCTACGTTGTGGCTATAGCAGTTGTGCTTGTCCTGCTTGTCGTCGCGGGCGTCGAGGCTTTCTATCCTGCTCCCCAATATCCGGAATATCCCAACCACCCACCAGCTTACAACAGCACTGAGTACCAGGAGTGGGAGCAAGAGTGGACGGAGGCTTACGCAGTATACGAGGGGGAAGCAGCGATACGTGACAAGAACATATTCTTCATTGTCTTGCCTTTGGGGGTGTTGTTTGCCGTCGGGGGCACCTTCATTCGACGCAGGCTGGATATCTTCGGGGCCGGCTTGATTTTAGGCGGCCTGGGGACGATTATATATACAACTGCACCTGGTGGCCTGGACAACAAGCTGAGATTTATCGGCATTGCTGTCGCCCTGGCTGTTCTTGTCTTCGTGGGATACAAGGTCTTCTTCTCCTTAAGAAGACACTAACGTATT
>Ga0209986_10004571_pt1 | contig 11689 bp, 10 predicted proteins | sample BlataG_FD_183168 | JGI IMG/M metagenome (GOLD analysis project Ga0209986, IMG submission 183168) | Deep subsurface microbial communities from Black Sea to uncover new lineages of life (NeLLi) - Black_00105 metaG (SPAdes) (version 2) | ecosystem: Environmental > Aquatic > Marine > Oceanic >...
AAGTTGAGCTGGATACGAAGCCGAAAGCAATTTTCTTCCCTGAAGTTGATGAACATAAATTGGATTTCTACTTAATAGGATGGTTTGATGGCTCTTATGACTTTGGTCGCTCCTTGAGTAAATTACTGCATAGTGTCGATGTTGAAAGAGGTTACGGTGGGTTAAATGGTGCCGACTATAGTGATCTAACGCTGGATAGGCTCCTTGAAGAATCGGCTGAAATAGTTGATCCAGCTTTAAGAGCGGAGAAATTGAGATTATTGAACAGGACTGCCATGGAGGAGAAAGTAGCGATTATTCCTCTTCACTATCAGGAAGACTCATATGCTGTTTATAAAGGACGAGGTATAAAGTTTACACCGCGGGCAGATACATGGATCCTTTTCAGAGAGATTACCTTTTAGAGAAGTAGGGAGGTAAAGGAGTGGTTGAGGTCAAAGCACTTAGGGTTATGTTAAGAAATTTAGACCTCAACCACTTTGTGTTTTATTATGTACAAATGTATCATTAGAAGATTAGCACAAGGTGTAGTAATCGTTCTCGTAGTTTCCTTCATTTGTTTTACTATTTTTCAGTTTTTTGGAGACCCTGTACTTACGTTAGCAGGTCGATATGCAACACAAAAGCAGCAAGAGGAAGTTAGAATTAAATTGGGTTTAGACAAACCCTTTTATATCCAGTATAGTGTGTTCTTAAAAAATGCTCTTCACGGTGATTTTGGACTTTCTTATGTTACTCAAACACCAGTCCTTGGTCTCATCCTGGAGAGATTGCCGGCAAGTATTGAATTGGCTATTATGGCCATGATAATCTCGCTCACACTGGGGATTACACTGGGAGTTTTAACATCATTAAATCCTAATTTTTTAATAAATAGAGTAATTATGGCAGCATCACTTTTTGGAATTTCACTTCCTACTTTCCTGATAGGAATTTTGTTTATCCTGATCTTTGCTGTTCTATTGGGACTACTACCTCCCTTTGGAAGGGGTGAAGTAATAAAGATGGTAGGGAATTGGAGAACAGGTTTATTAACCCTCGATGGTCTCCAACATTTAATACTTCCAGCTTTTACCTTAGGAGTATATCAGCTTGCAGTCCTTCTACGCTTAACGCGGGGAGGAATGTTGGAAGTGTTAAGGGAGGATTATATAAGAACAGCCTGGGCAAAAGGCTTGCCTGCAAGAGTTGTGGTATTTAAACATGCGCTACGAAATGCACTTATTCCGATAGTGACAATAGCGGGGCTGCAATTAGGAGAATTGATTGCATTTTCAATTGTTACCGAGAGTATATTCCAATGGCCTGGAGCAGGGAACCTACTGTTAACGGCTGTATACGAAACAGATCACCCAGTTATAGTCGCTTATGTAATGATCACCTCTATCATTATTCTCTGTGTAAACCTTGTTGTAGATATTTTATATAGGTTTATTAATCCCAAAATAAGATATGATTAGAATTTTAAGATCAAGAAGATTTTATCATTATATTAAGGATATATCAGCGGTAGGAGGATCTTTAATTCTTCTGATTATGTTGCTTTGTGCTATCTTTGCTCCTATAATTGCTCCGCAGAATCCCTACGATATGCGGACTCTCTACCTGGAGGATTCTCTAAAACCACCCATCTGGATGAAAGGTGGAGAAGCTCCTTTTCTTTTAGGCACCGATGATCAAGGACGAGATATACTTAGTACTATTCTTTACGGTTGTAGAACATCTTTTACCGTCGGTTTCAGTGTGATTATAATCGCTGGAACGATAGGTGTGACAATTGGTCTTTTAGCAGGATTCCATGGAGGCTTATTAGATACTGTAACAATGAGGTTAGCCGATGCAATCTTCTCTTTCTCTACAACACTAATAGCTATGTTATTTTTAGCGATCCTAAAAACCCGGGGCGTAGGCCCAGTGATCATAGCTATCATCATTACTGATTGGGTAAGATATGCCAGGACTATGAGAGGGTCTGTTCTTAGCGTCAAAGAAGAAGATTACATCAGTGCTGCACAAGCTGTTGGGGCCAGTGACTTCTGGATCATGTTAAAGCATATTCTTCCCAACGCAATACCACCTATAATGGTAATCGCAGCAGTCGATTTCGGAGCTGTCGTGATGTTAGAAGCAACCTTAAGTTTTCTTGGTGTAGGGGTTCCAATAAATAAGCCATCCTTGGGGATGATGATCTCCATCGGTAAAAACTATATCTACGCAGGGAAGTGGTGGCTCATTGTCTTTCCTGGTGCAGCATTAGTATTAATGGTTTTCGGCATCAATTTATTAGCAGATTGGTTGAGGGAAGAGATTAATCCCAAAATTTCAAAAGGTAAGTTAGTTAAATAATTATGAAATTATGTTCAAACTCATTTAAATTAATCCGAAATTAATTTTTAGAAAAGAATTGAAAAGTTAAGGTATTTATTAGTAAGTATGTATCTTAATATATAAATAAAAAGTGGTATTTTACCAAATACTTAAAATAGTGTTTTCGACGTAATAAAAGACAAATAGACAGTTAGACGTCAGTTAGAATATTGGAGATTCACGGGTATTAGAATTATGGAGGATGAGATGGTTCTTATATTGATAAAAGGTGGAGAGATTTACTCACCTAAATATAGTGGAAGCAAAGATATGCTTATCGCAAATGATAAAATACTCTTAATTGATGAATGCATTCCAGAAAAAACAGCTTATACATTAAATAAGAATGCAAAAATAATTGATGCTTCAGAATGTATTATTATTCCTGGATTTATAGATCAGCATGTCCACATTAATGGAGCTGGTGGAGAAGGTGGCCCCCAGTACCGTACACCACCGATTCAATTGAGTGATCTCACTAAAGCAGGGATAACTTCAGTAATAGGGCTACTTGGAACAGACGGAGTTGCAAGATCATTAAAAGCTCTTTTAATGAAGGCTCGAGGATTGGAAAATGAAGGAATAAGTACATGGATATATACTGGAGCTTATCAGTTCCCTTCGCCAACAATTACTGGAAGTATATCATCAGACATAATGTTAATAGATAAAGTTATTGGTATTAAAATAGCCCTATCAGATCATAGATCTTCCCATCCCACAATAGATGAATTAAGGAGAGTAACATCAGAGGCAAGAGTTGGTGGAATGTTATCGGGAAAGGCAGGTATTGTCCACATTCATGTGGGGACTGAAAAATTAAGTCTTATTCCATTATTAGAGATTATAAAAAATACAGATGTACCTATAGAACAGTTTGCACCAACCCATTTAAACAGATCTGCAGAATTACTTAGAGAAGCTATAGAATTTGGGAAGCTAGGTGGATATGTAGATATAACTGCAGGAGTTTCACAAGAATATGGATTTTACGAAGCAATAAAACCAAGTAAAGCAATTAAAAAGCTTATTAAAAATGGTGTTCCAATAAAAAGGGTTACCATGAGTACCGATGGAAATGGCAGTATGCCGAAATTTAATGAAAAGAGGGAACTTATTTGTATGCTTATTGCTTCAGTCTCTTCGCTACATAAAGAATTTGTAGACATAGTAAAAAAAGAAGAAATACCTATAGGAGATGCAATTAGCATAACTTCTACAAATATTGCAGAACATCTAAAACTATGCCAAAAGGGAGAAGTAAAGGTTGGAAAAGACGCTGATATATTAATATTAGACAAAAACACTTTTCAGATAAAACATGTTATTGCTAAAGGTAAGATAATGATAGAAAACGAAAAAGTTATAAAATTAGGAACATTTGAAAAAATTAAGACAATAGATATAGAATAATTTTCAAAAATATAATAAGAAAATTGTAAGTTTTTTATTTTTGGTATTTATCGATAAGGGATCGCCTAGAATCGTGCGATATACACAAAATTTGAAGACATCTTTTGGGTATGATATTATAATAAAAATGAAAGGAGGATTATTTTAGTTTTAAGAGATAAATTAAATTAGGGTTTCAGAGTTTTCTGAAAGGCACGAGAATAAAAATTTTAAGGAGGTGAGCTCTAAACCAAAAATTGTTTCCTTTTCTTTACTTTTTTCTTAGATTAATAAAAATTAAAGGAGGATATTTTTTAATGTTAATCAGTAAAAAGACCTTAATTTTAACTTTAATGCTAACTTTTATTTTTGTTTTGGCTATCAGTAGTGCTATATATGCTGCCGAAAAAGTATTAGTCATCGGGATGGATACCAGCCCTATAGTCTCTTTAGATCCGGCTAAAGCCTATGAATTTGAGGGAAGCTGGATATTAGATAATGTATATGATAAACTGGTCAGATTCAAACCCGGTTCAGCCAGTGAAATTGAACCTGCAATAGCAGAATCGTGGGAATTTTCCGATAAGACTATAACCTTTACTATAAGAGAAGGAGCAAAATTCTCCAATGGTGATCCGGTAGATGCTGAAGCAGTAGCCTATTCATTAAAAAGAGTAGTTAAATTAGCTCAAGCCCCCTCATGGGTAATTACTCAATTTGGGATAACCGAAGATTCTATCAAGGCCGTTGGTAACAAAGTCCAGATAACTATGGACCAGGCTTATTCCCCCAGTTTAGTTCTTTCCTGTATGACCTATTCCGTTACCGGCACCGTAAACCCGAAGATTGCCGAAGAGCATGACCAGGAAGGGGATATGGGAATGGCTTATCTAACAGAACATTCGGTAGGAAGTGGTCCTTATAAGTTAGTCAGCTGGGAGAGAAACCAGAAGATAATCTTTGAACGCAACGAATATTATTGGGGACCTAAACCAGAAATGGATAAGTTAATAATAGTAGATATACCCGAATCATCCAGTCAGCTCCTCCAACTTAAAGGTGGCACTATCGATCTTGCCTGGAACCTCGAACAAGATCAGATTCCGGATGTAGAGAAGACCAAAGGACTCTACACCATCTCCAAACCCCAATTCAAGCTGATATACTTTGCAATGAATGGACAAAATCCACCAACAAATAATGTCTTAGTTAGAAGGGCCGTCAAATCTGCCATAGACACCGAGGCAATTATGAAAGCCATAGGAGGTGGCGTAATCGAACTCCATACCTTCATCCCTAAAGGGATGTTCGGTTACTACGATGGAGAAGAATTCCCCTATAATCCCGAGAAGGCCAAAGAGTTATTAGCCCAAGCCGGCTATCCGGATGGTTTTGAAGTAACCTTAACTGTTCCTGATTTCTTATCCACCGAAGGAACAGTGGTCAAATCCTATCTTGAACAGGTGGGGATAAAGACTAATCTGGAGGTAATTGCTTACACCACCCTCTTAGGTAAATATAGAGAACAGGGATTGGAGATGGTTATAGCTCGATGGGGAGCTGATTATGCTGATCCTGATGCCAATGCCAAGCCATTTGCCCATTGTCGAACCACTGGTGACGAGGCAACAATAAAACAATTGGCCTGGAGAAATGCCTATGCCAATCCTGAAATGACTGATATGGTAGAAAAAGCTGCCTTTATCCAAGACAGAGACGAACGAGAAAAAGTTTATATAGATTTACAGAAAAAATGGCAAAGTGAGGGAATATTTAAAGCACTCTATCAGATGAGTATTCAGTTAGGAATAAGTGATCGGGTTGGTAATTTTATCTTGAACGAGCTAACTCAGACACCTTGGGAGCTTATAACCCTAAAGGATTAACAGAAACCTTTCTATTTTTATGAAAAGCGAAAAATAGAAAGTATTTTTCTCTAAACATATATGTTAAAATGTTGGTACTAAATAAGCTATACCGTATATACTAACCTGCAGGGTATATACGGTATAGCTAAACAATTAATAAAGTTTAAAAATTTAAAATAAATGTTAAAATAAAGATAAGAAAAAGTTAAGAACGGGATTATAGATTATAAATGTTAAAATATGTAGTAAAAAGAATGATGTTATTCGTTATAGTTATTTTTGGAGTAGTAACAGTTACTTTTTTTCTTTCCCATGTTATCCCCTCTGATCCAGTAGGTGCAATTTTAGGCGAAAATGCCCCTCAAGAGTTAGTGGAAAAGATGGAAAGACAATTAGGTTTGGATTTACCTCTGGGTCAACAGTACACCCGCTATATTAAAGGATTAATAAATTGGAATTTCGGGATATCCTTAAGGACTCAAAAACAAGTTTCGGAAGACCTTCGAATATATTTCCCAGCTACTATAGAATTGGTTCTATTGGCCATGTTAATTGCCATAATCTTTGGTATATCTATTGGTATAATTTCCGCGGTTAAGAGAAATCAGTTACCGGATAATGTAAGCAGAGTATTTTCTTTAGTGGGAATATCGATGCCTGCCTTCTGGCTCGGTTTATTATTTATTTTAATTTTATATTATCATTTAGGTCTTATCCCCGCTGGAGGGAGATTATCCCCCCATATCTCTCCTCCTCCCATGGTAAGCGGTTTTTATCTATTGGACAGCTTAATAGCCGGTAAATTTAGAACTTTCTGGGATGCCCTTTACCACTTATTAGGGCCAGCACTGGTCTTAGGATGGATCCAGACGGCTTATATATGTAGGGTTACCCGGTCCTCGATGCTCGAGGTCCTTAATGAGGAATATATAAGAACTGCTCGGGTCAAAGGGTTAAAAGAAAGGGTAGTTATCTTTAAACATGCCTTCAGAAATGCCTCTATTCCGGTATTAACTATGATAGGAATATCCTTTGGCTACCTGCTGGAAGGCTCGGTGCTGACTGAGACCGTCTTCGGGTATCCCGGCCTGGGAAGATATGCAGTACATTCCTTTTTATCCCTCGATTTAAATGCAGTGATAGGTTCAGTTACCTTGATTGCCATTTGCTATGCTATGAGCAATTTGATAGTCGATTTGCTTTATGCGGCTTTAGATCCCAGGATTAAATATTAAGGTGGTAAGCAATTTGGTTAGGGAAAATTTACAAAATTGGATAACCTCTTGGAATAAGAGACACTCTTCGGAGATCTCTGACTTTAAAGAGACCGTTTATTTAATAAGGAGGAGCCCGCTGACTAAGGTCGGCTTATCTATAATCTTAATTTTAATTATTATGGCAATCTTTGCTCCCTATATTGCCCCCCATGACCCCGTAACTATGCATCTGGACAATAGATTAGCACCCCCTTCAAAGGCCCATCTGTTAGGCACCGATGAATTAGGGAGAGACATCCTTTCCCGGATAATCTACGGGGCAGGAATAGCCCTAAAGATTATGATAATTGTCCTGGCCATAGATTTACCTTTGGGTATCTTACTGGGACTTACCGCCGGTTATTTTGGGGGTTGGATTGATGAAATCATAATGAGGCTTGCTGATATATTTATGGCTTTTCCCCGGCTTATCCTGGCTATGGCTATTGGAACAGCCCTGGGACCCAATCTTAGAAATACGATGATAGCCATTGCCCTGACTATGTGGCCAGTCTACGCCCGATTGGCCCGAGGAGAAACCTTAAGTATCAAAGAGAGAACCTTTATTGAAGCGGAAAAAGCCTTAGGTACTTCTAATCTTAAGATACTGGTCTTTAACATTTTACCACTTTGTTTATCCACTCTGATCGTTCGGGCTACCCTGGATATGGGAAATATCATTCGTATTGCCGCTGGAATGAGCTTCCTGGGATTGGGTGCTCAACCTCCTACCCCGGATTGGGGTCTGATGGTAAGTACGGGGAGAAAATTTTTAATCAGTCAGTGGTGGGTCCCTACCTTCCCTGGTTTTGCTATTCTACTGGCAATCTTTGGTTTTAATTTATTGGGTGATGGGATAAGGGATATTTCTGATCCTCACCTGAGAAGGGGGCGGCAGTGATGATTAAAGACCTATTATTGGAGATAAAAGATTTACGGATTAATTTTTATACTTACCGGGGGGTAGTCAAGGCCTTAAACGGAGTCAACCTGAAAATTTATAAAGGTGAGTTTTTTGGTCTGGTCGGAGAAACCGGCTGTGGAAAGAGTGTAACCGCTTCTGGAGTCCTTAATTTAGTGCAGAATCCCGGAAAGATCGAAAGAGGAGAGATAATCTTTAAGGGGAGAGACCTCTTAAAGATGAGCAAGGAAGAGATTAGGGAAAAGATTCGAGGGAAAGAGATTACTATGATAATGCAGTATCCCGTATCTGCCCTAAACCCGGTTATGAATAATGGTGATCAAATAGCTGAAGGTCTTATCGCCAACAAAAATATGAGTGAAAGGGAAGCCAAGAAGAGAGTTATTGAATTGCTAAGAGAGGTCAATATCCCTGAGCCCGAAAAGATTGTTCATCAATATCCTCATCAACTATCTGGAGGAATGGCCCAAAGAGTGATGATTGCTATGATGTTATCTACCGAGCCCTCTTTACTTATTGCTGATGAGCCAACTACCGCCCTGGATGTTTCCATTCAGGCCCAGGTATTAAGTTTACTCAAAGACTTAATCAGTAAACATAGGGCCACAGTTTTACTTATCACCCATGATTTATCTGTTGTTGCTGAAACCTGTGATCGGGTAGGGGTAATGTATGCCGGAGATATGGTGGAAGTGGGTGAGGTAGATCAGATTATTAATAATCCTCAACATCCCTATACTAAAGGCCTTATAAATGCTATTCCTTCTGCTCAGAGAAATGAATTAGTGGAGATTCGGGGGAGTGTTCCCGATTTGGTGAACCCCCCTTCAGGGTGCAGATTTCATCCCCGCTGTGATTATGTAAGGGATTTATGTAAAAACGAAAAACCTAAAGTCTTACAGGTAGAAAAAAATCATATAGTCGCCTGTTTCTTGTATAAAGGAGGATACGAAGGAGGAGAAAGTGGAAGAACTGATTAAACTCAGAGAAATTAAGAAATACTTTCCCTGGAAGAGACACGAATATGTAAAGGCAGTTGATGGTGTTTCTCTACAGATTAATAAGAGAGACATATTTGGATTGGTGGGTGAATCTGGCTCAGGAAAGACTACTTTAGGTAGGATAATGCTTCACTTAATAGATTCTACTTCAGGAGAAATCTTCTATAAAGGGGAAGATATAACTAAGATAAAAAGATTAGAAAAAAGTATGCGAAGAAATATGCAAATAGTCTTCCAGGACCCTTATTCTTCATTACATCCCCGGAAAAAAATAAAAGATATTATTGGTAGTGGACTAAGAACCCACCATTTAGTAAAAGGCGAGGGCGAACTTATAACTAAAGTTGAGGAATTTCTAAATTTGGTGGGCATGGGAGAAGAGCACCTTTATCGTTATCCCCACGAACTTTCCGGAGGGCAGAGACAGAGGGTAGCTATCGCCAGGGCACTCATTTTAAATCCGGAATTTGTAGTCTTGGATGAACCTACTTCTTCTTTGGATGTCTCAGTCCAGGCAGAGATTTTAAATCTATTGAAGAGATTAAGAGAGGAATTGAATCTTACCTATATATTTATTACTCATGACTTATATCTGGCACGGATTATTACAGAAAAGATAGCCATTATGTATCTGGGGAAGATAGCAGAATACGGAGAGACAGAGAATATCTTTGAAAATCCTTTGCACCCCTATACCAGGGCATTATTTTCAGTCGTCCCCAAACTTGACCCTAAAAAGAGAATCAAAAAGATTATTCTCAAAGGAGAGATCCCCAGTCCTATCAATCCTCCTTTAGGTTGCAGATTTCATACCAGATGTTCGGAAAAAATCGGAGAGATTTGCGAAAAAGTTTCCCCTTCTTTAAAGGAAATAGAACATAAACATTTTGTATCCTGCCATTTGTATGACTAATATTCCCTCGCCCTTGAGGGGAGAGGGCAGGGTGAGGGTGAATTCTTTTTTTGTCATTGCGAGGAGCGAAGCGACGAAGCAATCTCCACTAACAATGTAGGACAGGCGTCCCGCCTGTCTACGAAAAGGTGATTGGTTTTATTATGACCGCAATAATGTAGGGGCACGATGCATCGTGCCCAAAAGAACTTACCAGCATCTTGCAAATAAACGATCCCCTTGCCCAGAAAATAATTGCCTTAAGAAATGAACTGGACGGATTCAAAGAACCAAAGGATCTCCTCAAACTCCATGAAATAACCCCTCTCGAATGGCAGGAATGGGCAGAAGAGGGGATAACCATTAGAGTAAAATGATGGGGAGAACCGTTGCCTATCAAAAGCCTATTCAATTTATAAAACTAAAAGGAGGAAAATATCTTATGGAAAAAAAAGAACGTCGTTATGGAAAAGAACGAAGATCAGGAGTAGATCGAAGGAAGTTTGATGATCCGAATTGTAAAAAACCTGAACGCAGAAGTGGTCGGGATAGGAGATTTGGAAAGGATAGAAGAAAATCCCAACAAAAATCATAAGAAGGCTAAACATTGACTTTTATTTAAAGAAGAAAATATAATATAAAAGGACGGTTGTATTTACTCAAATTTTCGGTAACTATTTAATTAATATTATTGATGAGGAAACTTATTATACTTACTTGAGAAATGCTAGAAATTAAGAATAAAGACTTTATTTTTTACCTGGACATAGTGATATTTATTTTTATTTTTATATAAACATAAAAAAATGAAGTTAATTGTGGGGGGTTTGAATTATAAAAAGAAAATATTTATTCTTAATGGTAAATGCCAATAAGCATAAAATACAAGATATAGCAAAATTTATTTCGCCATTTTAAAGTGATAACCGCTCTTTGGTTGGTAACTTTGGATATTCAGCCACTGAAATTGGAAATCAACTGAAAGAATATATGAATAAACAACCGCAATCTTTTTTCCAAGTTGCACAAGACGATTCCGGAGAAATCCGAGGTTTTTTTGGAGTTATCTTTTCTGATCCTAATACCGTTCGAATGTTTGGACCTTATGCAACAGATATTGAAAATGAATGGGAAGAGATATCAGAAACGTTTTTTAAAAAAATTCTTGAAAGATGCAAGCTGTGGAAAGATATTAAACTTCGTGTAGCCTTTACACCAAAAAATAAACTTCTAAAAAGATTTTATAAATCACATGGATTTGTACAATACAATGCTGAACGAACACTGGTGCTTAAACGGCATGAATGGCAAAGAAAAAGGTCTGAAATAAATGATCTCAGCAATGGATCAGTTGAAATTAGGCCCTACCGGGATACCGATTTCCTAGATTTTTTAAATATACATCCTAAGGGAGCCTATTTCAACGCCCATTATATAGTGCAGAACCTAAATGACCTTCATAGCCTGATCATGGCAGTTCTGGATGATCGGGTTGTGGGTTATGTATACTACGAAGATCTTAAAGCTGATGGGTTTACAGATATATGTTTTTTAAATGTATTGCAATCTGCACAAAATAAAAAAATTGGAACAAAACTAATAGAAAAAGCCATAGAAGATAGTTTTAAAAAAAGTGAAATAAAAAAGATTGAGATTTCCGTTCGTGTTGATAACACTAAAGCTTTTCGCTTATATCAAAGGTTAGGTTTTAAGGAAACTATTACATATTTAGCCTATGAACTTAAGTTTTAGCTGCCTCAACTTCGTAAAGCGCTTATTGGTTTAACGACATTAATTTTTTAAAAAGCAGGATTTTCAAAACATTTGTAGAATATTAACTATGGAATTTTTAAAACATTCTTTTTTACTAAAATTTCTGCTATGATGTAGTTAAACTTGCGTAGTATAATTATAAAAGCTCTTTTTTTATAATTCCATTTCCCATGCTCTTCAAAAACCGGAAGATAAAACAATAAATATCAACACCGCAT
>Ga0209986_10004572_pt1 | contig 11686 bp, 10 predicted proteins | sample BlataG_FD_183168 | JGI IMG/M metagenome (GOLD analysis project Ga0209986, IMG submission 183168) | Deep subsurface microbial communities from Black Sea to uncover new lineages of life (NeLLi) - Black_00105 metaG (SPAdes) (version 2) | ecosystem: Environmental > Aquatic > Marine > Oceanic >...
TCAAGGATGGTCCAGGCCGGCTTGCCCCGGCTTTCGGCCACCCGCCGTCGCCACTGCCGGAGCCGTTCGAACAGGTTGCGATCGACGCCCTCCCAGTCGTCGGCTTCGCTGCGGGAGCGGGCCGCCTGCTTGAGTCGGGGTTCTAGCAGCACCACCTCGCGCTGGTCTCGGAGAACCTCCCAGGACCGGGCATTGAGGGTGACCACCGGCCGGTCGCCCCCGCTGCGGGAGAGATATTCCTGGTCGAGTAACTGATGCACCAGGTTTTCGCAGGTCCGCTGGTCAAGATCGGCCAGGAGCCCGTAGGTCGAGAGCCGCTGGTGCCCGTACCGCTGGATCGCTGCCGTTTTCGCTCCCCGCAGCACCTCGCTGACGTGCCGGACGCCGAACCGTTCACCGACGCGGGCCACGCAGGAGATGATCTTCTGCGCGGTCACATGGCTGTCGGGCAGGTTCTGCGTCTCGCCCAGACAGATGTCGCAGCCGCCGCAGTTGGCCGTCGCGTATGCCTGTCCAAAATATTCCGAGAGTGCCGCATGACGGCAGCGGGCTGCCTGGGCATACCGCCGCATCTGGTGCAGATGCTCAAGCTGGCCGGCGATGAACCGCTCAACCTGCTCCTCATCGAGTTCAGATGACTCGCTGCCCCGGCGGATGAGAGACTCCCAACTGAAGACATCAGCCGATGAATAAAGCAGCACACATTCAGCGGCCAGTCCGTCACGCCCAGCCCGGCCGGTTTCCTGCTGGTAGGCCTCGAGGCTTTTGGGCAGCGCAGTATGCAGCACCAGCCGGACATTCGAGCGGTCGATCCCCATGCCAAATGCGACCGTCGCCACGACGACGTCGATCGTCTCCTTGGCAAAGGCCTCCTGCGTCCGGTGCCGCTGGTTGGGCTCAAGGCCGGCATGGTAGGGATGAGCCAGCAGGCCGGCGGCAGTGAGCCGGGCCGCCAGCTCTTCGGTCTCCCGGCGGGAGATGCAGTAGATGATCGAGGCCTCGCCGGCATGGCGGCCGAGCACCTCAAGGGCCTGCCCGGTCTTGTCGGTCCGTGGCACCACCCGGTAGGTCAGGTTGGGCCGGTCGAAGATGCCGACGAGCGTCTCTGGATTCCGCAGGTGCAGCTGGCTGGCGATATCTTCTCGAACCCGGGGCGTGGCCGTGGCGGTGAAGGCGTGCATGCTCGCCTGCGGAAACCGTTCACGGAGGGCCGCCAGCTGCCGGTATTCGGGCCGGAAGTCATGGCCCCACTGGCTGATGCAGTGGGCCTCATCAATGGCGAACCGTTGCACGCCAACCGCAACCAGGCTGTCGAGCAGTCCGGAGCCGAAAAGCCGTTCCGGTGCGGTGAACAGCAGCCTCAATTCACCCGCCCGCAGTCGGTCATAGATCTGCCGTCGCTCAGGCAGTGACAGACCTCCATGAATCGCCGCGGCGGGGTAGCCGATCGCCTCGAGCGAATCGACCTGATCCTTCATCAGCGAGACCAGCGGTGAGACGACAACGTCGGTGGTTTCGCTCAGCAGTGGCGGTAACTGGTAGCAGAGGCTTTTGCCTCCGCCGGTTGGGAGCACGACCAGCGAGTCACGACCGGCGACCGCCGCGGCGATTGCCTCAGACTGAAGGGGGCGGAGGGTGTCGAAGCCCCACCAGGTCTGCAAGGTGTCGCGGATGGCAGCAGTGGGCCTGCCCGCAGCGGAGTCGGGCGACGGGAACACCTCAGTTGCCTCGTCTGCCTGCATTGCCGTGATCCGCTCCAGTGGCCTCCGATCCTCCACGGAGCATGGCAGGATAGCATCTCATGAGTAAAAGCGGGGCAGAGGTCCGACGGGGGCAAAAACTCTGCCGGAAAAACCTATCTTGATCGGCAGGGGGCGGATTGGGAGAGTCCGTCCCGATGCTCCACCAGCCCCCTGCGACCACTGCTGTTGTTCCGCTGCTGCGGACCGTTCGCCTCCGGCAAGCCCTCGTGGCCGGTCTATTGGTCTGCAGCCTGGTGGCTGCCGCTGCAGCCGATCCGCTGCCCGAGCCGGAACCGCCGAGGACAATCCCGGCCGGCTCTGACGGAATGTTTCTGCCAGCCGCCGACGGCACCAAGCTCTGGGAGCGAACGCTTCGCACAATTGCCGCCGACTGGCCGGTGGTGCGAACCGTGCCCCCTGACTTCGCCGCCATTCCACCCCGGGCGGGCCGCATCGAATCGGCCTGGGTTGAGCCGCCAGCGGCACCGAGCCAGACCGGTCTGCCCGCCGGATCAACCTGGCCCCCCCAACGCCAGCGGGTAGTAGTCCAAGTGATGCCAGCGGCCGGTGGCGCCTGGATTGATGCGGTGGTCGAAACCCAGTCGCTCGATGACCTCGATGCCAGCCTCTCACCTGATCGGGTGAGTCTGACGGGAGGCTGGGAGACAGCGATGCAGGGCGAGAATGCGGCCAACGTGACCACCATGCTTGCGGCCCGGCTCGCACCAGATGCCGATCCGATCTATGCCCTGCCGCCCCCACCGGAACTGCTCACGGCTTCCCGGCCGGCCGTCCCCTGGGCCGACAGCCGGTTTCCGCGGCTTTCACGGGCCGGCCACAAGGTCTGGCAAGACTATAAAAATTTCTATCAGCCCGATCGGTTGGTCTGCCTCACGGCCGCCTTTGGGGCCGGTGCCCTGATGGCCAACACCGGCTTTGACACCACCATGCAGAACGCTTGGCAGACCGGTGTGCGGCCGACCGAACTGGGGACCTTCTTTTCGGGCTGCAAAGACATTGGTGAGGGCCGTTATACGCTGCCAATTTTTGCCACGGCCGCGGCCACTGGCCTCGTGCTCGAGGGCCGGCCGGTGGGCGATGCGCTGGGCGGTTGGGGTTCACGCAGCCTGCGGATCTTCGTGGTCGGGGCCCCGCCGCTCTATGTGCTGCAGTATGCCACCGGGGCGTCCCGGCCGGGCGAGACGAGTGCCGGCAGTGACTGGAAGTTCTTCCAAGACTACAACGGCGTCAGCGGCCATGCCTTCGTGGGTGCCATTCCGTTCCTGGCGGCGGCTGACATGGTGGAAAGCCCACTCGCCAAGGGCACACTCTATGTCTGCTCGACTTTTGTGGGCTTTTCCCGGATGACGGATGACGCCCACTACCCGTCGCAGATCTTCCTCGGCTGGTACCTCGCCTGGGCGAGCTCCCTGGCGGTCAGCCGCACGGAGCATCACTTTGCTGGCATGGAGGTGCGGGTGGTGCCGCTGCCGATCGGTGATCAGGGGGGCATGGGGGTGGAGGCCCGCTGGTAGCGGCCTCCTCTCACGTTCCGCCGCGTTTTCCGAAAAGAGCTTTTGAGGTGATTCGCGTGGGTCGTTGGTGAAGCGTCGGGGCGAGCCCAGGCCATCTCGTCGGACGTTCGTTCCGGGCATCCTGCCCTCCACTCACTCGACGGAAACTTTGCTTCGCCATCCTGGCTCCGCTCAGTTTCCAACGCCGCTCGATTGGCATCGGCCCGCCCCTCTCGCCCAATGGATGCTGTCGGGGTGCTTTTGCTCCACTGGAAGCCGGGAGCGGGAGCGACCGGACCGGTCTCGTCGTTGCCGCAGGGTCAAGGTACACCGCCTGTTGCCGTCCGTGACAAACCCGCCCTCAATCTATGGAACGAAAGATTCCAAACAATCTTTGTGATTGGCAACACGAGTCGCCCGCGATCAATTGAGCTGTTGAACGCGAACTGCATTCAACGCGTCAGCGGCCGCGGCCGGTGCAATGCCAGCGACCAGTTCAACGTGGCCAATCCGGTCGGGCAGGACGAACCGCAACTGCCCGTGCAGCGTTTTCTTGTCGCGGGCCATGATCGCCAGCAGGGTCTCGTCGCTGACGCCGGTGAGCCTGTCGGTGACCACCGGCAGGCCGAGCCGCTCAAGCAGCCGGTGCTGGCGGTCGGCCACGCTTTCATCGATCCGGCTAAGGGCACAGGCCAGCCGAGCCGCGGCCACCATGCCGAGGGAAACCGCCTCGCCGTGCAGCAGCGTGCCATAGCCGGTCGCGGTCTCAAACGCATGGGCAAACGTGTGGCCGTAGTTTAGGCAGGCCCGCAGGCCGGTCTGTTCCCGTTCGTCCCGTTCGACCACAAAGGCCTTGAGTTCGGCTGAGCGGTGGACGATGCGGCCGATGGCCGCCGGCTCACGGGCGACAATCGCGGCAGTATTCTCCTCGAGCCAGGTAAAGAACTCGGCATCGAGAATCATGCCGTACTTCACCACCTCGGCTAGTCCGCTGGTGAACTCACGCTCCGGCAACGTGGCCAGCGTGTCAATGTCGGCAAGCACGCCCTGCGGCTGCCAGAAGGCCCCGACCAGATTCTTGCCGGCTGCCAGGTTGATGCCGGTCTTGCCGCCGATCGCACTATCGACCTGAGCAACCAGCGTGGTCGGCACCTGCCAGCAGGGGATGCCGCGGGCGAAGCCGGCGGCGACAAAGCCGGCCAGGTCGCCAACCACCCCACCACCGACGGCAACAACGACCGTCTGGCGATCGATGCCGAGTCGGGCCAACGCTTCCCAGAGTCGGCCCGCCTCGGCCAGCGACTTCGATGCCTCCCCCGACGGCACCGTCAGGAGGTCGGCAGCGAGGTCCGCCTGCTCAAGACCGGCCACCACGGCAGCAGCATGCGGCTCGACCACGGCTGCATCGGCGATCACCACCGCCCGCCGGCTGCCAGCGGCCGCCAGACGTGAGCCGAGTTGGCCCAGGATGCCACTGCCAACGTGGATGGCATAAGACCGGCCGGGAGGCGGAGAGCCAGTGCCGTCGAGTCGGAGGGAAATCGTGCAGTCGTCCACGTCAGGTCGCCGCCACTCGCTCGACGTCATCGGGCGTCACCGTGATGACGCGGGCAAATCCGGTGTGCTGGCGAACGTAATCGAGTTCAGCTGCATCGGCGGGGGCCGCATGCAGCAGCGTTTCGACCCGGCTGCGATCAGCCTCCGACCAGTCCTCGTAGTCGTCTGTCCAGACGGTCTGCTGCTCCACGACAAGGGCCTCACGGTAGGGGTCTAACTGGTTGGGCATCGGGCCAATCCTTGCAAGAAAGTCGAAAGCGAAACCGGACGGCGAGACGCCCGTCCACTTCAGTATACAGTGGTATGCTCGGGCGTCTGGTTGGTCCCGGTGGTGTTCCCCTTCCAGGATTTTTTCGTGGCCCGTCCCAACCCCGGTTCCCTGCTGGTTGTCGCCCTGCTCGGCCTCGGTCTGGCCGCCGCCGCCACCGGCATCTGGTTTCAGTGGCAGCAGACGCGGCGATGTCTCGGCTTTTACGGAGTTGATAACGTGGGGAGAATTTCGCGGGCCCCGCGGGTGGAACTCTGGCTGCTCAAGAAATCTCCGAGCAACAAACATACCGGCCGACTGCGGGCTAGTCGCCGGCTTGACATCTCCGCGGCCAAAGGGCTCGTCCATCTCCGTCGCGGCCTGGTTGAGGATGCCAACTTTGCCTGGGAATCGGTAGCGGCCGACCGGGGCCCGCAGCCCGATTCCACCTGGGATATCGCTTTTGTGTTTGCCGACGATGCTCCGGCCGGCGGTGGCCGCTCGCTGCTGGCAATCGATTTCGGAAACCAGCCGGGTGAGGCCCAGCTGACCGTTGTCGGCCGACCCGGCCGCGTCACCCTGGGTAAGATGGCGAAGGGGTTGCGGGACTGGGTAACCGCAACCCTCGCGGCAGCGGGAATTTCTGCTGTACCGCTTGGCCCGCCGGCCGGCTGAAACAGGTCTTTTGCCGGTTGGCCTGCGGGGGCTATCGTCTTGCCGGTTCCAAGGCCCACCGCTGCACTGGATCATGGGTGGTGCAGCGGCCGAATTCCTCGCCCGAAAGGCCTCGAAGGCAATGCGCTCAATCGCAGTCGCGAATCAAAAGGGGGGCGTTGGCAAGACGACCACCTCGGTCAACCTGGCGGTTGCGTTGGCCCGCAGCGGCCACCGGGTCTGCCTGATCGATCTCGACCCTCAGGCCCATGCCACCCTGCATGTCGGGGTGACCCCAGGGGAGCATCCCTGCACAGCCTATGATGTGCTCGCAGAAGGCCGGCCACTGGCCGCGGCCCTTGTGCCAGCGGGGGAGAATCTCTGGCTGGTGCCCTCACACCTCGATCTTTCGGCGGTGGAGGTTGCTCTGGCGAATCGGCCCAGCCGCGAGGCGATTCTGCGGCACCGGCTGGCAGCCGATCCCGCCTTTGGCGGCACGGCCGCTCCGGGGGGTCCGCAGGCAACTCTGCCGCTACCGTTTGATTTCCTGGTGATTGACTGTCCGCCGTCGCTCGGGCTGCTGTCACTCAACGCCATGGCGGCGGTGGACGAAGTGCTGCTGCCGCTTCAGCCGCACTTTCTGGCCCTGCACGGGCTGAGCAAACTACTGGAGACCATTGAACTGGCAGCCGATCACGTTAATCCGCGGCTGCGGTTGTTGGGCGTGGCTCTTTGTCTCTACGAGGCGGGGACGCGGCTGGCTGGCGAGGTCGGCCGTGATGTGGAGGCGTTCTTTGCCGAGGCCGGACAGGGTCATCCGGCCTGGCGGGATGCCCGGGTATTCCAGACGAAAATCCGCCGCAATATCCGGCTGGCCGAGGCGCCGAGCTTCGGTCAGTCGATCTTTGACTATGCTGCCGACTCACATGGCGCGGCCGACTATCGTGGGCTGGCTGAGGAGGTTGCCGCGACAGTGCTGCCGGTCCGGCAACCAGCCACCGGCACCGCGGTCGAGCAGGTAGCGTGAGCGGTGAGGGTGGCCGCCCGGCGTCGGTAGTCGCGGTCGGGAATTGGTTTTTCAGATTTGGCGGCCGTGCACCGACCTGCGAAACTGTATGTGGTGGTTGGTTCAGGGCTGATGACCGGGCCGTGATTCGGAGGGTGCAATGCTGCAGCCGGAGAGTGGGTGGTTGGTTTCGTTGAGGTTGATCCGGCGGGCCTTTCTGGTCGGATTGCTGCTGACAGTTGGCGCAAGCGTGCCTGCTGATGACGGCTTCCGTCGGCTCGGCAAGGGAGTCCTCACGGTCGTGCCGCCGGATCGCTCGGTCGATGATGTCTCGCAGCGGTTTGACCTGCACGAACTGGCTCAGGGTCGGGGCGAGGCCTGGGATCCCGACCAGGCCCCGTCGCACGAAACCTTGCTTGGTATGGCTCGGGACCGCCAGTTCCTGCGGGACATCTGGTGCCTCGAGTTTGCCTACAAGCCGCCTCGGATGATCGAGGTTGAGCTGCTCAGCGAGGACCTCACCATCACCCGACAGCGAGTCTGGTATCTGGTCTATCGGGTCCGCAATCTTCTGCCAGTGGAGGTAGAAGATGAACCACCGCAGCCTGGGTCGGGCCGCCGGATTGTGTTTCCGCAGGATGAGGAGGGCCGCGAGGACCTGACGAGTCCGCAGACCCAACCGGTCAAGCTGCCAATCCGGTTTGAGCCGCAGTTCATCTTCGAGACCCACGAAGCCCTCACCCGCGGCGAGGGCCTGCTCGAGCATCGAGATTTTCTCGATCGGCTGGTGCCGACGGCTTTGGAGCCGATCAGCCGGCGGGAAAAGATTCCGCTGGATGAGCTCTACGACAGTGTCAGCATCGGCGCGCGACCGATCCAGCCGGGAGAGGAACGCTGGGGCGTGGCGGTCTGGCCTGGCATCGATCCGCGGATCGACTTCTTCACCATTTTCGCTTACGGCCTGACCAACTCACTGAAGTGGCGGCATGACGCCGAATTGGTGACCGACATCGAACACACCCCAAAATATGAACGGCGGCAGCTGGAGTGCCTGCGGCTCGACTTCTATCATCCCGGCGATGGAGTCGGTGACAGTTCCGATGAGGTGCAGCTGGCCCATGCCGGGATGTTTGAACAGCTTGCGCTCGGTTCGCGGCTGCTGGAAGCGGCCAGCCGGGCGGAATTGACCCGGGCGGAGCACATCGAGGGCGTCCGGCAGCTGGGAGTGCGGTGGCAAGATTTTCTCGAGCCCGAGGAAAAAGGTGAGGAGTGGCAAGGAGGGGCGGGGCTGGCGCCAGTGGAACTGTTTGCCACCACCCTGGCCAAGATTGAGGATCCGGCTCAGCGTGAGACGCTGGTGCGGGCCTTTCTGGGTGAACAGGCGATCGGTTGGATGGAAGAACTGGTGCGGGCAGTCGCCGGTCCGGTCTCGTCTGCGGCTGACGCCCGCCGGCGGCAGGCGCTCGCCGCGGTCGATCTGACCCCTGAGGAAATCCTCGAGTCGCCGCTGCTCGGCTTCGCGACCATCATCCGGAGCCTGGAGTCAGCTCCCGACATGAAGACCCGCCGCGAGGGAGCGGCCCAGTTTTTCGGGCCGGCCGCCAGGCGGGTCGACGACATCGCCCACGAGGTGGCAATTGCCCGGACCGCCGCCCTGCTGAAATTGCTGCGAGTTGACGAGGTGGCTCTGCAGCAAGTGGGCGTCCGCCGGGCACTGGAATTCATACTGCCGAACCTGACGACCGCGGCCAACCCGGCCGAGGACGACCCCGGACGGGTCGTGCCCCGCGACGAGGCGGAGCAGATGCTGCTGCTGCGGGGGCTGTTCGGCCACGAGGGGCCGGAACTTTTCCGGCGGGCAGAACAGGCGACCGAGGGCGAAGACTACCGCTGGCTCTTCCGTGAGACCCGGCGGAAGGATATCCTGTAGGGCTCGTGAGGAGCGGCCCCGGCAGAAGCCGGCCGGCTGCCTTTGCCCATCCAGACTGTCAGTGAGCGAGGAAGCGAAAATGGCCCATAAAAAAGGACAGGGATCGAGCCGTAACGGTCGCGATTCCAATGCCCAGCGTCGGGGTGTCAAGCGGTTCGGTGGCCAAGCCGTGCGGGCTGGCAACATTCTCGTCCGTCAGGTCGGCACCCGGTTTCATCCCGGTGCGAACGTCGGCATGGGCACTGACTACACCCTGTTTGCCTTGTCCGACGGTGTTGTTCGGTTCGACCGTGAGGGCCGCCGGGTAAATATTGATTTGGCTGTTAGCTGACGGTCACTCTCGACCCCGGCAGGAAATCAGCCTGTGTCGGCCACCGAGGCCATCTCGTGTTTGTTGATCGCGTTCAAGTAGAGGTGGCTGCCGGCAACGGTGGCAACGGCATCGTCAGCTTTCGTCGCGAGAAGTATGTTGCCCGCGGTGGCCCCGACGGTGGTGATGGTGGCCATGGTGGCAGCGTAATCCTGCGGGCCGAGGCGGGTGTCGATTCGCTGACCGGGCTGGCCCATCGCAAGCAGTGGCGGGCCGACCACGGCCGACCGGGCGGTCCGCATAATCGGCAGGGCCGCTCAGCCCACGACCTGACGCTGCTGGTGCCGCCGGGCACGATCGTCATTGACGACAGCAGCGGCCTGGAACTCAAGGACCTTGCCAGGGTGGGAGACAAAATAGTCGCCGCCAAAGGCGGCCGGGGTGGCCGAGGCAATGTCCATTTCAAGTCGTCGGTGAACCGGGCTCCTCGTGAGTCGACCGCTGGCGAGCCTGGTGAATCAAGAAGGCTCACCCTCGAGTTGAAGGTGATCGCCGATGTGGGCCTGGTCGGCCTGCCCAATGCCGGCAAGAGCACGCTGTTGTCGCGGCTCTCCCGGGCTCGGCCTGAGATCGCCAATTATGCCTTCACCACCAAGGCGCCGATGCTCGGACTGGTGCAGGTGTCACCCGACCGCAGTTTCGTACTGGCCGACCTGCCGGGGCTGATTGAGGGGGCCCACGCTGGGGTTGGCCTCGGCCACGAGTTTCTCCGGCATGTCGAGCGAGCCGGCATTCTGGTGCATGTTGTCGAACCGCTGCCGGCCGATGGCAGCGACCCGGTCGCCAACTATCGGCAGATCAGGCAGGAGCTGCGGCTGTATGATGAAGAAGTGGCGGCTCGGCCCGAGACGGTGGTGGTCAGCAAGGCTGAACTGCCCGGCTCCGAAGAGGTACGGGAGCGGCTGGCGGTTGAAACGGGGCTCAACGTTTTGGCTGTCAGTGCTGTCACCGGGCTGGGGCTCGACCGCCTGTTGGCCGCCGTGACGCGGCTGCTTGATCAGGCTGCCGAGGGGTGAGGGGAGGTGAGCGATCATGGCAACGACCCAGCAGGCACGCGGCGGCGGCGTCCCGACCCTCGCGGTGGCCGACGTCGGAAATTCACGGATCAAACTGGCGGTTGTGACCGAGGCCGCCTCGGGGCTGCCGCAGATTGAGCAGCGGCATGACCTCGACAGCCACAACTTTGCCTGCGATGAGTTCGAGGGCTGGCTGATGACAGCAGCGCCGGCTGATGTCACGGTCTCGATCGCCAGTGTGTATGACGCCGCCGCCGCCCGCCTGGAGGCGGCAATTGCCGGAGTGAGTGCGACCCGGCACCGCCCGGTTCACCAGCGACGGGTGCGGTTTGCGGACCTGCCGATCGCGGTCGATCTGGCCACACCGGAGCGGGTCGGGATCGACCGGCTGGCGGCAGCCGCAGCGGCCTGTCAGCTCAAGGAGGTCAGCCGGGGGGCGGTGGTGATCGACTGCGGGACGGCGGCGTCGGTCGATGCCGTCTCGGCCGACGGCAGATTCCTGGGGGGGGCAATCCTTCCCGGACCGGCCCTGATGGCCCGCTCGCTCGCCGACGGCACCAGCCTGCTGCCGGAGGTGGCGGCGCTCGGCGAGGCCCCCCCACCTGCGATGCCGGGCCGCTCAACGAGTGAGGCGATCGCCGCCGGAGTCGGGTTTGGGATTCGCGGGGGCGTTGCCAGGCTGGTCGCGGAGGCCCGGCGGGTGGTCGGTGAAGACGCAGACGTGTTCCTTACCGGGGGGTGGCGGGCTGCTGTCCACGGAGAGGTTGCCGGTGCAATCGAGATGCCCGATCTAGTGTTGGCGGGGATTGCATTGGCGGCGGTGCGGCCGACGGCCGTGTGAGGCAGTTTTTCGCCGACCATCGGGTACACTCTGCCACACGCACCACCTCACAGCTCCTTCCCTTACGTTTGTTGCCCGTGACCGATCCCGCCCCCTCAGCAGTCCGCCAGAACCCCCGGGGGCGTGACCTTGCAGTCGCGATTGCCCGGGTGCTCGAGGAGACCCGAGGGCGTGATATCCGGGTGCTCGACCTGAGGAAGGTTACCGAGGTCTTTGACTACTTCGTGCTGGCAACCGGTTCGAGTCGCCGCCAGATGCACGCCCTGGCCGATGAGGTCGAGCGGGTCATCAAGGACGAGTTTGGCGATACCAAGCGGGGGATCGAGGGCTACGACGAAAGCCGCTGGATCGTGCTCGACTACGGCGACGTCGTGGTGCATCTGTTCGATGCGGACGCCCGCGAGTATTGGGATCTTGAGCAGCTCTGGAGCGATGCAGTGCCGGTTGAGCTGCCAGCGGCCGCTGAGGGTGGGTGAACAGCGTGAAGGCATCCCCAGCAACCACCGATGCAGCCGCTGTCACTGACTTTCGGGCGGCTTTTCGTGACTGCATGGCAGGTGTGCTGGAGGCTGCTGCCAGCGCCGGCGAATTGCCAATTGAGACTGGGGAGATTCCGGGTCTGCTCGAACTCGTTCGCGAGACGACCGAGGCGAAATTTGGAGACTACACCGCAACCCTGGCGATGCCGCTGGCCAAGCGCACCGGGGCGAAGCCCCGCGATCTGGCTGAGCGGCTGATCGCACGGCTCAATAGCGACACCACGTTTGCGGGATTGTTCGATCCGGTCGCCGGACCGGTCGGTCCCGGCT
>Ga0209986_10004574_pt1 | contig 11684 bp, 10 predicted proteins | sample BlataG_FD_183168 | JGI IMG/M metagenome (GOLD analysis project Ga0209986, IMG submission 183168) | Deep subsurface microbial communities from Black Sea to uncover new lineages of life (NeLLi) - Black_00105 metaG (SPAdes) (version 2) | ecosystem: Environmental > Aquatic > Marine > Oceanic >...
ACGCTCGCAATGACAACCAGGACCACGCTCGCAATGACAACCAGGACCACGCTCGCAATGACAAATTAATACTAACTTTTAAAATAATGAAATAATAAAAGTGTTAATCTAACTTGTTAACAATACAATTTATATATAATTATTATCATTATTGGAATATTATATATTTAGTATAAATATAAAATTTAATTTAAGGTATATAAAGTTTAAGAATGAGTAATTTAAATAAAAAAAATGAAAAGATAATAGCTGTAGTTGGTGTCTCAAGAGATGAGGAAAAATTTGGATTTAAGGTTTTTAATGATTTGTTAAGAAAAGGTCAAAATGTTTATGGAGTAAACCCGAATACTAAAGTTGTTCTTGGGCAAAAAATATATTCAGATCTTAGAAATTTACCAAAAATACCCAATCTTGTAATTACAGTTGTTTCACCTAAAGTAACAGAAAAAATTGTAGATGAATGCATTTCGCTTGGTATTAAGGAAATATGGATGCAGCCAGGATCTGAATCGGAAAAAGCAATTGAAAAGGCAGAAAGTAATGGAATCAGTGTAATTCATGATGCCTGCATAATAATAGAAACAAATAAAGATGAAGATCTACTTTTAAAACTGTAATTTTAAGTTTATTTAAATATAAATTAGTAAAAGGTATATGAAAAGAATATCTTTTTTTCTTATATTAATATTCGTATTAATAGGATGTAGAATGCCTCAAAGACAGGATATTATATCTGAAACTGGAACTGTTAAATTTATTGATTTAGAGGGTGGATTCTATGGGATAATTGGTGATAGTGGTAAAAACTATGACCCAATTAATTTAAGCGCAGAGTTTCAAAAGGATAACCTAAGAGTGAGTTTTGATGCAAAAATTTGTGAAGATATGGTTAGTATTCATATGTGGGGAACATTAATTGAAATAGTAAGAATTGAAAAATTAGACTAATATTGTTATGCACCCTAAATTAATACATTTAAATATTTTTATTAATATTATATAGTATGTATGTTAGATTCATCATTTTAAAAAAAGCCCACCTTTTTAATTTGTGATAGAATAATTATTACAAAGTCTATTTATTACATATTACTTCAGACTTTCTGGCTTTATAACTATACTAATCTTAAACCTGGGTGAGTAGAAGTAGCAGCTATATTAATTTAGATGGAGAAGTAGGCCAATTATTTTAAAATTTCAGATTTCACTTTTCTAATCATCTTTGGTTGAGTCCCTCTAAAATATAGCTCATTCACAAAAGTAAAGCTCATATACTATTATGTTTAAATTACGTTTATAAAAAATTATAAATTTTTATAATTTGTTTTATTTCAAAGATCTTTATATAAATTTGGTTTTGAATTTATCTATTTGCTGATTAATATAGAGGTGGGAAGATAGGGACAGATATGAAAAAGTTTGTAACTTACGTTTTGATGGGATACTACCTCCTGTTGGAAATGATAGTAACATTTCCAATATTTCTGTTTAATCTATTTTTTAAAAGACAGAAAAAAGACGGTGTAGTTTTTGTTGTTGATAGCTTTTATCCAACACATATTGGTGGGCTTGAATGTGCTGGTCGTGATTTAGCAACTGGCTTGGTAGAAAAAGGATGGAAGGTGGAAATTCTAACAAAAGATGATGAATTTCGAGCCAGATCTAAAGAAATATACCAAGGTTATTATTTGACTCGTTTTGGACCTATTGGTACAGAATCCTGGTATTTTACACTATGTGTTTTTCTTTGGCTTCTAAGAAATTTTTGTGATTATGAAAGTATATATTTCTTAAATTACTCATATTCAAAAAATAGAAAAAGCATATATATACCACAGACAGCTGTTGCATGGTTTTTTAAGACCATACTTAATAAATATACAGTCTTAAGATTAACAGGTGGAACAGTGGAGCGAACTCCTCAACATTTACATCACACATTATCACCGTTTAAATGGAACTTATACTGTAACTCAGTTTCACTTTTTACTTCATTATCTAAGGATGAGTATGATTTTCTAATTTCTAAAGGATTGAAAAATAAAACAATAAAGGCATTTAATGGTATAGATGTAAATTTATATAATATGTCTGCTCTGAAAAAAGTAAAAAGAAAGAAAGAATTAAAAATAGATGAAGATAAGGTAATAGTTGGATTTATTGGTCGATTTACTTCAAGAAAAGGGGCTGATTTACTTCTTCGTGTGTGGAAGCGTATAAAAGCAGAAAATGCGTCACTAATTTTAATAGGAACAAGTCAGAAAGATATGGTACAGAAGTCAAGTGCAGATGAGGTTAGAGAACTTGTAAAGGATTGTGGTGATTCTGCAATATTTCTTGGTAGAAAGGATGATCCCTGGAATTATTTGGGTATTTTTGACATAATGGTTTGTCCATATAGAGTTCGGGAGGGAATGAGTAATACAATCCTTCAAGGTATGGCAGCAAAAAACATCATTATTGCCTCAGAAATTCCAGGTATTATTGGATTTCTTAAACCAGGTTATGATTCTATACTTTTTCCAGAGGATGATGAAGTGGCACTTGAAAAAATTCTTAAAAAAGTGATAAATAGTTTGGAAAAATATCGCTATCTTGCAGAAAATGCATTTGATCATGTCAAAAGTGAGTTCCAATTGGACAAAGTCATTGATTTTCACCATCAAATCTTTAAAAGAGATATATAGGATCTTTTCTTGAAACAAGCCCTATTAATAAATATTTAATATCCTTTTCTACCTTCTTATATCATTCTTAATATATTCTCAAATTAAAATAAATTGCTCAATAAATTGCACAATAATTGCAAGATATAATAACAAAAGGAGTGAGTTAAAAACTGCTCCTATTTTTATTTGAAAAAAGGGGGGTATCTAAATTTAAAAACAAATTTTACATAAGGCTATTTAAAAAGATACAATAATGATATTTGAGTCTGTAATTAGCATTATAAATTATTTTTATTATATTTAAATAGTGAGGGGAGATAAATGTGTGATACATTAGTTGCAATGCAAAGTTAAACTTCTGACGATAGTATAATTTTTGCTAAAAATTCAGATAGAGAACCTGATGAAGTTCATGAATTGATTCATCTTCCAGCAAGGGAATATAAAGAAGGGGAAAAAGTAAAGTGTACTTATATAGAAATTCAACAGGTCAGAAGGTCTTATGAAGTTCTTTTAGCAAAGCCATTCTGGATTTGGGGATGTGAAATGGGTGTTAATGAAAAAGGGGTAGTAATTGGAAATGAGGCAATATTTACAAAAATTCCCTATGAGAAAGAAAATGGTCTTATTGGAATGGACTTAATAAGATTAGCTCTAGAGAGAAGTGAAAACTCAGATATTGCTATAGAGGTAATTGTTAATCTTTTAAATAAATATGGACAGGGTGGTGCTTGTGGATATAGTGATAAAAAATTCAAATACCATAATTCCTTCTTAATAGCTGATTTCGATTCTGCAAAAGTTATGGAATGTTATGGTAGAGAATGGGCAGTGAAGGAGATAAAAGATGCTTATTCTATTTCAAACTGTATTAGCATAGAAGATGATTATGACTATAACTCAGATAATTTTGGGGAATATGCAAAGAGTAAAAATTGGATAAGTAGAGAAAGAATAAAAGGTTATGAAAAATTAAATCCAAAAGAAGTCTATACCTCACATCTTTTTACACATTTTTCAGCTGCTAAAAAAAGAAAAAATCGTTCTTTTGAATTGATGAAAAAGATGAGATATATAAATTTTCACTAAGCTGTTTTAAAGGAGCTCAGGATTTTACAGATAGATGGATAGATAAATTATCAAAAATAAAGAGAAAGAAAATATTCTTCTACTCAAACTATTGGAATAAACTATCCAAGAGAAATAAACTATTTTAGGAGGTTTTTATTTTTTTTGTTCTCCACCAGCTTATGAGAAATAAAATTCCCGCAATTAGAAAAGGTATTCCACTGGTTAACATTGCAAAAAATTTGTTATGACCTGCAGAAATATATGAGAATATACATAAAGCAATAGCACCTAGTGTAGTTATGAATCCGCCAATACCTTCTCGAAACCAAGCTATAATAACACCAATAACTACAATAGCAACCAAGCATCCCAAGATTGTTCCCTCTAATTTAGCTTCAGGCGTAGGTTTAACTCCAAGTTTGGATTCCATAATCGTTGATAAAGTCAGTGCAAGAACCCAGAATGCTCCTGATATAGAGCCTAAAATCCGAGATGTCCAGCGTATTACTTTTGTTGTTTTATCAATAGTTTTTTTATTATTTACCATAAATACATTTCCTTTCTACCTAATCTAAAATTGTTATCATTCTTCCTATTTCATAAAATTAAGCATGATATTATATTATAGGAGATTTTATTATATATATTCTTAATCTTTTTCAATTATATAAAAAATAAATATAAAAGCAGTAGGTTTTTAAAAAATCTACTTATAATATTTTTTCTCTTTTTTATTTTAATCTGTTAATCTCCTATATGAATTACTTCATAAAAAATTGATATTATTTATAAAAAATTGATAAAAATTTTTTGACAGGATTAGAAAAATATGATATTTTGGTATTGCAAATTCCAAAAATGGAGCAGAATTGGAATTATAAACACCAGAAAGTGAGAAAAATGGAAATTATAAAACGTTATTTCAAAAGCTCAAAAAATAGCTATTTTCTTTTTGGACCTAGAGGAACAGGAAAAACAACTTGGTTAAAGATGAATTGTAGAGATGAATTGATCATTGATCTTTTGGATCCAGGTATATATCGTAGATATAAAGCTCGACCTGAACGAATAAAAGAGATAATTGAAGGAAATCCTGACAAGAAAATTGTAATAATCGATGAAGTTCAAAAAGTTCCTGAATTATTAGATGTCGTACATTTAATTATGGAAGAGAAACCGAAATTGAAATTTATTCTCACGGGTTCAAGTGCTCGGAAAATAAAGCAAAGAGGAGTTGATCTTCTGGCAGGAAGAGCGCTTGTCCGTTCTCTCCACCCTTTTATGGCTTCTGAACTGAAAGATAAATTTAATCTGAAAAAAGCCTTACATATAGGTTTGGTTCCTTTAGTTGTCTCTGCTCGAAATCCTGAAGACACACTTAATGCTTATATTACTCTTTATATGAAGGAAGAAATCCAGATGGAAGGGTTAGTTAGAAATATTGGAAACTTTGCAAGATTTTTGGAAGCCATAAGTTTTTCTCATGGAACATTACTCAATATCAGCAATGTTGCTAGGGAATGCGAAGTTAAAAGAAAGACTGTGCAAGGTTATACTGAAGTTCTTTATGATTTGTTGATGGCGTATTCTTTACCTGTTTTTACCAAAAGAGCAAAACGGGCTGTTGTCCAACATCCAAAATTTTACTTTTTTGATGCTGGTGTATTTCGCACAATAAGACCTAGTGGTCCTCTTGACCGAACTGGTGAAATTGATGGACCCACTCTTGAAGGTCTAGTTGCCCAACACATTAGAGCCTGGATTGATTACAGTCATTCATCTTATAAATTTTACTATTGGAGAACAAAAGCTGGAACTGAAGTTGATTTTATAATATATGGTAAAGAAGGTTTTTGGGCAATAGAGGTTAAAAATACAAAGAATATTCGCAGGAATGAATTACGTTCTTTAAAAACATTTCGTCAAGATTATCCTGAATGCAATCCTATATTTGTTTATAGAGGAGATGAAAAACTATTAATTGATAATATACTATGTATCCCTTGTGGAACTTTTTTAAAAAGCATTAAGCCTGACAAACCTCTTTCTTAATTAATTTAGATAAAACCTTTAAGCTTGTCAACTAAACTCCCGAAGTTGTCTATTCAAGATAATAATTTAAGAGATTTATTTCTTTTTTGATCTCTGCCAGCTTATACTCAAAACTGTTAATGATACCATAGTATGAAAATTCTTATAGTTATCTTTTTAATAAATTATAATTTATTATAATGTATTATAAACTTAAAAAAATATTTTTATAAAAGGGTATAAAAAAGATGACTATATTAACATCTAAAGAAATAAATGTCCGATTTGGTCTTGGAATACCGACTGTAATTATCGGAGAAAGGATAAATCCTACAAATAAAAAGTCTTTAGCAGAGGAGCTAAGAGAAGGAAAATTTAATTTATTGATAAAGGAGGCTATTGAACAAAAGGAAGCTGGAGCTGATATCTTAGATATAAATGTTGGAGCTGATGGGATTAATGAGGAAGATATTTTACCTGAAGCAGTGAAGGTAGCCAATGAAGTTACAGGTCTTCCTATCTGTATTGATTCCTCAAATCCAAAAGCAATTGAGAAAGCTCTTAAAATATATAAACATAAGGCTCTAATAAATTCAACAACAGGAGAAGATAGTAAATTAGAAATAATCCTACCTATAGTAAAGAAATATAATGCAGCAGTTATCTGTTTAGCATATGATGAAACTGGAATCTCAAACGATCCAATTACAAGAATTAAGGTTGCAGAAAAAATAATTGAAAAGGCAAAATATCACAAAATACCGACTGAAGATATAGTTATAGATTGTGTTGCTCTAAGTTCAGGAGTTGATTCAAACTTTGCCAATATTACACTTGAAACTATTAAAAAAGTTTCAAATGAACTTTGTGTATCAACCGTATTAGGAATTTCAAATATAAGCTTTGGAATGCCGATGAGAGATGATTTAAATCTCTCTTTTTTGTCAATGGCAATTGCTAATGGTTTAAGTGCTGCTATTGTAGATCCAACAAAAGAAGGTGTTGTCAAAACTATGTTGGCTGCAGACTTCCTAAATGGAAGAGACAAATATGGTAAAAGGTTTATTTCTTATTACAGAAGTAAAATAAAAAAAATATATAATTTTTATGGTCATTCTGACCCTGACTCTGAATGAAGTGAAGAGGAAGGGGAAGAATCTAATAGTTTAATAATTATAAAATAATATTAAGATGAGATTCTTCAGTCGTTATCACTCCTTTAGAATGACATGTAATTTTTAAATATTAATGATGAGGTGATACATTATTTTTGAAGTTATATTTAAACCTATTGAAAAGAAAGCTAAATATTCTAAAGATATAACTTTGTTAGACGCTGCTAAGAAGGTAGGCATTAATATAAAGTCCATATGTGGTGGTAAAGCTAAATGTGGAAAATGTAGAGTGAAAGTAAGTAGTAAGTTTGTAAATGAAGTTACTTTAGAGGAGAAAGACCTACTTTCAAAGGAAGATATCAAAAATAGTTATCGCCTTGCGTGCTGCACAAAAATTTTTGGAGATACAGAAATCTATATTCCCTGGTCAACACTTGCGACAAAACAAAGACTTCAAATAAGTGGGGAAGAGACAAAGGTAGAGCTATCACCGATTATTAAGAAATTCATAATAAAAATACCCAAGACTTCTTATACATATAATAATGTAAAAATAATTAAAAATTCTCACGAAGCCTCTCCTAAGACTTTTTCAGATAATGCAAAAACTGGTTTTGAAATAATTAAAGATGAACTATTAAAAAATTTTAATATAACTATAGAAAAAATTAATTCTGAATTATTAAAGAATTTAAGTAAAAAAATAAGAAGTAACAAGTGGAAAATAGCAGTTATTGTTAGAAATAGTGAAATAGTTTATGTTGGTTCTGGGGAAGAAATAAAAGAGATTTATGGAATTGCCATTGATTTAGGAACAACAAAGATAGCAATATATTTGGTTGATTTGGAGACAGGAAAAACAATAGATGCAATTGGGATAATGAATCCTCAGATAGCTTATGGTGAGGATATTATAAGTAGACTACAGTATTGTATAGAGAAGCAAGAAGGATCGAAAAAACTAAGAGAGATTGTATTAGAAGAATTAAATAAAGAAATTAATATTATATGTAAAAAGAATGAAATAAGCCCAGCACAAATATTTGAAGTCGTAGTTGTTGGAAATACTGCTATGCAACATCTATTTTTAAATCTTCCAATTAAACAATTAGCTCTTTTACCTTTTAAATCTGTAATTACTGATGAAGTTGAAATAAAAGCGAGAGATTTTGAATTAGATATTAATAAGTTTGGACATATATATTTCCCACCTCCAATAGCTGGATTTGTTGGGTCAGACAATTTGGCTATGTTACTTAGTTCACAGATTTTTAAAAGGAAGGGAAATGTATTAGGAATAGATATGGGTACTAATACAGAAGTAGTTTTAAAGACTGATAATTTGATAACTTGCTGTTCAACTGCTTCTGGACCTGCCTTTGAGGGAGCTCATATAAAACATGGAATGAGAGCATCAGCTGGTGCAATAGATAGTGTTGTAATAGATAAAGATAGTCTGAATCTAATGATATCTACCATTGATAATTATCCTTCAATTGGAATATGTGGTTCTGGAATATTAGATTGTGTTGCAGAGATGTTGAAAGCAAAAATAATAGACTCAAATGGAAAAATTGTTGAAGTGAGAAAAGGAGTTAGAAAACTATCTGATGGGAAATTAGAATATGTTCTTACTAAAAAAGTTGCAGATAAAGAAAGTGAGAAAATAGAAAAGAAGGAGGTAAAGATAGAAAGTGAGAAAGAAAGTAGAGATGGAGGAGTCAAAAATATGGAGAAAAAAGTAGAAAAAGATAGTGATAAAGAAACTCAGAAAGAATTGGATAAAGAGACTACCAAAGAAATTCAGGAGGAAGAAGATTATATCACTATTACTCAGAATGATATAAGGGAAATTCAATTAGCAAAAGGTGCTATAAGAGCTGGAATTGATATTTTATTAAAGAATGCTAATTTAGGTGTTAAAGATATAGATAAAGTGATAATAGCTGGAGCCTTTGGAACATATCTGGATATAAAAAGCTCTATAGAAATTGGGATGTTTCCAAAATTATCTATAAATAGATTTCATCAAATAGGAAATGCTGCTGGTATTGGAGCTAAACAAATTCTTATATCAAAAAATGTAAGAGAAAAAGCCAAAGAGCTTTTAAAAAATATTAAATATATTGAATTAACAACATATCCAGATTTTATTAAATATTTCACTAATGCTATGAAATTTTAAAAATATTTAATACTTAAGAGTTTAGGTAAAAAACTTCTAAATAAAAGAGGTGATGAAAAATGCGTAAAGATATTAAAATAGTTAGAGTAAGTACATCTAAAAAATTGTCTTGGCCACAGTTCTGTGTTTTGTGTTTAAAAGAATCCACGAAGGATGATTTTGAGTTATTTAGTGGAAGTGGGCATGTACCTTACTGTGACAACTGTTACACTAGGGTAAATCGTTTAAGGAACTGGAAGGACAACTTATTTGGTATCGCTCTAATTATTGGAGCACTTGGAGCAATTGGTGGTATTATTGTTACAATTGTTGAGAAAGGTTGGTTAGAACTTCTCAGAGTACAGAATTGGCTTTTAATAGGAGGAGCTGGGTTAATATTTATGGGCATAGCTTATACAATAATGTGGCCTTTACTTTTACCTTTTAGATTAATTTTTCGCTCGAAGTTAGCTAAGCTTGGAGTCAAAATACTTAAGAGTAAAAAGCCAGGTGTAACAATTATTAAGTTCTCTAACCCAGAGTATGCTAACATATTCCGTAAAGCTAATGAGATAGCAATTTTAACATAAAAAGTTAGAAAAAATCTAGTTAGCTAATAACTAACCTCTGTACTTCTTTTGTTTCACTAACTATTTTTGTTACCCCTATTGCTTTAAGTAACAAGAAAATAATACTAAGGATCCCCGTTGGTATCCAGAATAAAAGACGGGTAATTGTTACCAAAGGCATAAATAGACCCAAAGATATTGCTATAGGGATAAACTTCTCATAGGACTTAATTCGTTCTGTGAAATTGTTTATCATTTTATTGAGTTCCTCTCTCAATTCAGCGATTGCCAATCTTCGCTGTGATGTTGGCAATTCTTCTCCAACGCGCTTCTCCATCTGCTCCATTAATTTCTCAATATAAAACTCAGGAATTGAAAAACCTTCCTCTTTTATATACTCCGAGTAGCCAAAGTAAAGGCTACCACAAACTAAAAGAATAAGAGCTATAGTCAAAATAGCCTGTCCTTCACTTATGGGACTTACAGAGAACTTGATTCGTTGAGTCATCTCTTTTGCAACACTAACGGTATAGAATATTGCTATCAGGATATATATTAATACTAATATGCAACTTCCTATTGTCACATCCCATCCCATTAACATAGCCAATCCAGATAATGCAAATGCTATTATTCCAGTCCAAATAGGTCTTACTAATACTGCTATCAAGCCAGAACTTACCAGCACAGCAAACAAGGCTAAAAGAAACCACAATAATAATATTAAGAGTTCTTTTGAGGGGGAAAGTATCAAATCATAGGATTGTCCAAATTGCTTACAGATTGTTCCGAAAAAATATCCAGCACCAATCAGTAATATAATAAAGAATGATACCTTAAACCATTTACTTATATTCTTATTCTCATCTTTACTCATTTTTTTCTAACTCCTTTGATATAAATTTTTTTAAAATTACTTTATATATATAAAATTATAATATAACATTTTTTTATAATTAGTATTTGATTTTGATTCTTGACGTCTTAACTACAGTAGAGTATATTGAAAAAGATTCAAAGAATCAATAATTAAAGGGGGTTAAAGAATGAGTACTGAGTCTTCTAAAATAATTCATAAAAAAGAATTAAAAAGGTTTCATTATAAAGTTAAACCAATTGAGAAAGGATATAATAATCGAACATTATATGTAAATCTTTCTAATAATGAGATTTTAAGCAAGCCAGTTACTGAAGAAATGAAAAAAATATTTATTGGTGGGCGGGGTTTTGATCTGTGGTTGTTATGGAACTCTATAGATAAGGAAACAAAATGGGATGATCCAAAAAATGAGTTATGTATAGCGTGTGGACCCCTTGGTGGTAATCCACTTTATCCGGGTAGTGGTAAAAGTATAGTTGTTACGATTTCCCCATTGACCCAGTCAGTTATGGACTCTAATGTTGGTGGCTATTTCGGTTCATATCTTAAATTCGCAGGATGGGATGCATTAGAAATTCAAGGTAAGGCTGAAAAAGATGTTGTTATAGTAATAGATGGTGATGAGGGTATTATAAGTATTGAGAGTGCAGAAAATTTTCCAGATAATACACACGTTCTTGGTGAATTTCTCGGTAAACATTATGGTGAAAAAAATCTTAAAGCTATTTCAACTGTAACAGCTGGATTAGGAGCGAAAAACAGTTTAATGGGTTGTCTCAACTTTTCCTTTTATGATACTGTTCGAAAAACATTTCGTTATAAACAAGCTGGTAGAGGTGGAACTGGTACTGTTTTTAGGAATAAGAATATAAAAGCAATAATAGTTAAATTTTCAAAAGTTACTTCAGATATAAATCATCCTGCTGATAAAGAGAGAGTAAAAAAGATTGGCAGAACATACATAAAAGAGATAAAAACATTAGACCCCAAGCAGAATGAAATGGCTAAGGTAGGAACCTCATATCTAGTAACTATAATGAATGATTTTGACCTTCTTCCAACTAATAACTTTAAATTTGGAAGTCATCCAGATGCAGTGAATCTTGGTAAAGAAGCATATAGAAAAAGGTTTCATCCAGGTTTTGATGGTTGCTGGATAGGTTGTCCAATAGCATGTGCTCATAC
>Ga0209986_10004575_pt1 | contig 11683 bp, 9 predicted proteins | sample BlataG_FD_183168 | JGI IMG/M metagenome (GOLD analysis project Ga0209986, IMG submission 183168) | Deep subsurface microbial communities from Black Sea to uncover new lineages of life (NeLLi) - Black_00105 metaG (SPAdes) (version 2) | ecosystem: Environmental > Aquatic > Marine > Oceanic >...
TTAAATGATAACATTAAAAAAGAACTTTTTTTCAGCTTTAATTCTCCTTTTCCTTACCATAATTTTCTGCTTTTTCTCCGCTTTTGAATTTTTGAGGATGCACGAAAACAAAAAGATTTACCCGAGCAAAGGTCTTTCTACCCAAACAAAACTAAGCACCTATTTCAAAGACCTGCAAAACACTCCAGGAGATACGGATGTCTATATCTTCCAGGGCCAAAAAAAAGGTGGGAACCTTCTTATTTTGGGAGGCACCCATCCCAATGAACCAGCCGGCTTCATTACAGCAGTGCTTCTTGTAGAAAATATTCTTGTCTCCCAGGGGAAAGTTGTCATTATCCCCCGAGCAAACAGCAGCGGTTTTACCCATAGTGACCCTCAAGAAGGAAATCCGCAGGGTTTTTCTCTCGAAACAACAGACGGAAAAAGGTGGTTTCGTTACGGTTCCAGATTGACCAACCCCATTCATCAATGGCCTGATCCAGCTTTATATATCAATCCTGCAGGACAAAGACTCTCCGGCACAGAAAGCCGAAATCTAAACCGATGCTATCCTGGGAGGATAAAAGGCAGACTGACAGAGAAAATAGCCTATGGAATCATGGAACTAATCAAAAAGGAAGAAATCCACCTGGCTCTCGACCTTCACGAAGCAGCTCCCGAATATCCTGTAATCAATGCCATCGTCTTCCATGATAACAGCGCTGAGCTGGCAGCATTAGCCCTCATGGAGCTCCAGCTTGAAGGCTTTGAATTCCGTTTAGAATCTTCACCCCCAAACTTGCGCGGTTTGAGTCACCGTGAATGGGGAGATTATGCGAAAGTCAGGGCAATTTTGCTTGAAACCGCAAATGCCTCCCACGGAAGGTTTAAAGGAAAGCCTTCTGCTTCCCTTATTGTCAACGGAAAAGATAAAAATTATGTCAAGGCAGCAAAGCTCGGACGACTCTTTGTTCCCTTCGATGAGAAGGGAATTCCTCTAAAACTAAGGGTGGCCCGCCATCTTGCAGCGATAAATGCCCTTCTTTCAAGCCTCAAAGAGCTGGCCCCCAGTATTGTTGTAGAACTAGAAAAAATGCCGCCTCCATCTCTTGTAAAAAAAGAGGGCATAGGCTGTTATCTTAGAGCCCAAAAATAAAGCTAAGTCAAGATTTTACCTATATTTAGCATTGACAAACATGCTTCAACTAATATAGTATAATCATTCTTTTTCAGAATAAAATGGAAATCATAATAGCTAATAATTCAGGATTGTGCTATGGAGTCAAACGAGCGTTAAGAATTGCTAAAGAAACAATAAACAAGAAAAACGAGAAAGTATTTACACTGGGGGATTTAATACATAACCCACAGGTTATTGCTGACTTGGAAAAGCGAGGAATCTCTTCAATTGAAAACCTGAATGATATTAAAGAAGGGACTGTTATTATTAGAAGCCATGGAGTTTCACCGGACATTTACATGATGCTTGCAAAAAAGAATATTGAAATCGTCGACGCCACCTGTCCAATTGTTAAAAAAATTCAAAAGTTGGTCGAGGACTTAGCCGAGGCGGAAGATGAAATCATCATCGTCGGCAACAAAGAACATCCAGAGATAAAGGGCCTTATCGGATACAGCAAGGGAAAAGGGATTATTATCGAAAATGAGCAACAAGCAAAAAGCTTTCCACCCAAAAAAGAGAGGGCGATTCTCGCACAATCAACCCAAGATTTGTATTTATTTGAAAAGGTTGTCGCCGTCCTTATCGAAAGAACAGAGGAATTAAAGGTTTACAATACTATTTGTCAGTTTACACAGACTCGACAAAAATCTACATCAGACCTTGCCTTTCATGTCGACACTCTTTTCATAATAGGTGGAAAAAATAGTTCTAATACCCGAAAACTTTGCCAGATTTCAAAAAGGATCTTACCCAATACGCACTTCATCGAAACAGCAGCACAAATTACTCCAGAAATGCTAAAAAGAGCAAAAAAAATAGGTCTCTCAGGAGGTGCATCAACACCTCCTGAAGCAATTCAAGAAGCAGTAGATAAAATTAAAACTAGCTTCAAACATCTATTTCAAAGGGAGAAGATTGTCCAATGTCAGAGCTAAAAGCCCCCCAAAAAACAGAAGATGAAATCTCATCTGAAGATTATGAAAATCTCCTTGATAAATACCAGTTTAAATCCAAAGAATTAGCTCCAGGAAAGCTTATCAAGGGAAAAGTTATTAAAGTCACACCAACTCATGTTATTGTTGATGTCGGATTTAAGTCAGAAGGCATCATTCCAATCGAAGACTTCAGCGATAAACAGGACAGAAATAAAATTCACCCAGGTGATGATGTGGAAGCGATTTTAGAGAAGAGTAATTTGAGGGAAGGTTATCTTATTCTATCTAAAAAGAAAGCTGTCGCCATCAAAGCTATGGATAATTTGGAAAAAGCATACCAGCGTAATAGCTGGATCATAGGGAAAATTACAGAAAAAATAAAAAATGGTTATGCCGTCAGTGTGGGAATCGATACATTCCTCCCTGACTCCCATGCTGATGTTAGAACAGTTAAAGAACCAGAAAAAATCATAGGAAACATATACAAGTTTAAAGTTTTAAAATTCGACCGGGAAAGCGAAAATGCAGTTCTTTCTCGTAAGCTCTTCCTTCAGGATGAAAAAGAGAAAAAAAAGACCCGAGTTTTTAACCAATTGAGTCGTGGAAAAAAAATGAAGGGGTATGTAAAATCCATGACAAATTTCGGAGCTTTTATCGATTTAGGAGGAGTAGAAGGGCTCCTGCACATTTCAGATATGTCATGGGGAAAAACAAATCATCCCACTGAACATTTCCAGCTTAGCCAAGAGGTGGAAGTTGTTATTCTCGATTTTAACGAAAAAGACGAAAAAATTTCTCTGGGCTATAAGCAGTTGACCCCTAATCCTTGGGAAAACATAGAGGATAAATACCAAATCGGACAAAAGGTAGAGGGAAAAGTAGTCAGTTTGACTGACTTCGGTGCCTTCGTAGAAATAGAAAAAGGAGTAGAAGGATTAGTACACGTTTCTGATTTAACCTGGTCTCGAAAGCTTGTCCACCCAAAAAAGATTCTTACTCAAGGCGAAGAGGTCATAGTGACTATTCTGAACATAAATCCTTCTAAAAAAAGAATATCTCTTGGTATTAAACAGATTACCCCTCATCCTTTAGAATTATTTAGGCAGAAATTCAGCCCAGGTTCTCGCATCAAAGGGACAATAACAAGCATAACAGACTTTGGCGCATTCCTGGAAGTAGAAAAAGGAATTGAAGGTCTCATTCATATTTCTGATATTAATTGGAAAAAAATTAAACATCCTTCTGAAAAACTTAAGATCGGCGAAGAAATCGAAGCCATCATTTTAAATATTGATGTTGAGAAGCAAAAATTATCATTAGGCATAAAACAACTTCAGGGAGACATCTGGGAGGATTTCTTTAAACGTCAGAAAGTTGGAGACCTTGTTAATGTGAAGATAGTTCGTCTCGTTGATTTTGGTGTATTTGTAGAAATAACTCCAGGAATTGAAGGAGTTATTTTCCTCTCTGAACTCGATGAGAAGAAGATTGAAAACCCCAAAGAAGTCTTTTCTTTAGGAGAGGAAAGACTAGCAAAAATCCTAAAGTTGAACCCAAGTAACAAAAAAATATCCCTTAGTTACAGGCAGGCTCAGATGGAAATACAAAAATTAGAGTATCAAAAATATATTCAAAGCCAGAATAATCGAATGACTCTGGGAGATATCATGAAAGACCAATTTAAGAATATTGCCCCCCCTAAAAAAAATACAAAAAAAATTGAGAAAAAAAAGGAGGGAAAAGATGATAAAAGCTGATTTAATCAACAAAATCGCTAAAGAAATGAGCATATCCAAACAGGAGGCAGAAACAGGCGTTAATCTTTTCTTTCAAACGATCAAGGAAGCCATCATGAACGGAGAAGAAATTGAATTAAGAGGCTTCGGCAGTTTTCGCTTTCGCAAGAGAGGAGCTCGATCTGGAAGAAATCCACGTACCGGAGAACCGGTTCAAGTTCCTCCCAAAAAAGTTTTATATTTTAAACCCAGTAAACTTTTAAAAAACTTGATCATCAAATAATGGAATATATCTATGCTCCCTGGAGAGAAGAATACGTCAAAAAAGTATTCAAAATGAAAGAATGCATTTTTTGCCACGCCCTAAAGCTGAAAAATGACAAAAAAGCACATATCCTTTATAGAGGCAAATATAATTTCATCGTATTGAATAAATATCCATATACTCCTGGTCATTTGATGATTGCACCCTATAAGCACCTTGACTCTTTCGAGCAAGCAGAAAAAGAATCTACAGATGAATTTTCAAATCTACTTAAATTGTGCCTAAAAGTCCTGAGAAAGAAATACAACCCTCACGGCTTCAACACAGGAATGAACCTAGGTCAAAGCGCTGGCGCAGGAGTTGCGAAGCACTACCATCTCCATATCATCCCTCGCTGGGTAGGGGATTCAAATTTCATGCCTCTTATCAGCAAGACAAAAGTGGTCATAGAGGATCTTGAAATAACCTATAGTCGCCTCTCACCTCTTTTTCAAGAAGAAAAATAGGAGTAACTGCTCAAACAGCCAGAACTCAAAAGATATAAAATCCGAGTTAATTAAAATTGCACAGAAAAAAGAATGAATTTTGAACTTGAGGAACACCAAACTCTACTCAGGAACATGGTAAGGGATTTTGCCCAAAAAGAGATAATCCCTAAAGCAAAAGTTTTAGATGAAAAACATGAATTCCCACGAGAGTTTCTCAAAAAACTTGCAGAACTTGGTATACTCGGAATGTCTGTTCCGCCAGAATATGAAGGGACGGAAACAGATAATGTTTCACTCACCATTGCCATAGAAGAAATCAGCAGAGCTCTCCCCTCCCTGGCCGTTATAGTTAGTGTTCACTGCTCACTCTTTTGCTATTCCATCCTTAAATCTGGCACCCAGAATCAGAAAGAAAAATATCTTCCTAAAGCGGCCAGAGGAGAAATACTCGGAGCCTTCAGCTTAACAGAACCAGGAGCTGGCTCTGACGCTACGAACCTGAAAACCAAAGCTGTACGGAAAGGAGATTTCTACCTCTTAAATGGAACAAAGTCGTGGGTCACAAGCGGAAGCGAAGCCGACGCTTTTATACTCTTTGCCTTCACAGAAGAGGAACCAGGTCTAAAGAAATTGAGTGCTTTTATCGTTGAAAAAAATTCTCCTGGACTTCAGGTTTCCAAGATTGAAGAGAAGATGGGTCTTCATTCATCTTTGACAGCAGAAATTGTTCTTGAGGACTGCCAAGTGCCGGCAGAAAACCTTCTTGGCAAAGAAGGAAAGGGAGCATTCATTGCCTTTCAAGGCCTTGATCGGTCTAGAATTGGCATCGCTGCTCAATCAGTCGGTCTTTCACAGCGTGCATTAGAAGAATCCATTATGTATGCCAAGCAAAGAGAGGCCTTTAACAAAAAAATTATGGAATTTCAGGCTATCCAATTCATGATAGCTGAAATGTCCACGCTTATTGAAGCGGCTCGATTGCTCACTTATAAGGCATCAGATTTATACGACAAAAAAAAACCCTTTTCCAAAGAAGCCTCCATGGCCAAGCTTTTTGCATCGGAAGCCGCCAACAAAATTGTCTATCTAGCCCTTCAAATTCACGGCGGCTACGGCTATTCCAGGGAATTTTTAATCGAGCAGCTCTATAGAGATGCCAGATCTCTCCCGATCTATGAGGGGACTTCTGAGATACAGCGGCTTTTAATTTCTAGACATTTAATAAAAAATAGTTGAGTCAGTTTTGGCTGTTTTAAGATAATTGACGGACAAAACAGAATGAATTCAAATAAAAGCCTGAATTTTTTATCTGTGCTATGATTGAATAAATAAAAACTTAGATAGAAAATAAGACAGAGGAAAAAATGTTAAAAGCAATGAGAAAAAACTTAAAGTCCCTGGCGCCGGCTTTATGGTTTGTAATAATTGCCTTCATTATTTCGATATTTGCTGTTTGGGGAGGAGCTGGCCGCTTAGGGGAAGTAAAAAGGAAAGCAAACACTGTTGTCACGGTAGGAAAAGAGAGGATTTCCCGCGATTTATACTTTCAGAGCTTGAGGCAAAGGCTTGAAATGATGAAAAAGGAGTATAAAGAGCTCGATAGTAACTTTATTCAGCAGCTCAATATCCCTCAACAAGTACTAGAACAGATCATCCAGCAGACTCTTCTCCTTCAAATAGCCAATGATATGGAAATAGATGCTTCGGATGAAGAAATTCGGGAAAAAATAATGAGCTATCCCGTATTCCAAAAGGATGAAAAATTCATTGGCTTCGAAGAATACAAGAGGATTTTGGCATTGAATCGCATTCCATTATCAAAATTTGAGGGAAGCTTGAAAAAAGAAATCTTGATAGATAAGGTTATCAAAGTCTTTACAGCAGGTATCACTGTTACTCAACATGAACTCTGGGAAAACTATAAAAACAATAATGAAACCGCTAACTTAGAATATGCTCTTTTAGAGTCGAATAAAATAGAGCTGAAGAAAGAACCTTATTCCCAAGAGCTTCAAGAATTTTTTAAAAAAGACAAAGAAAAATATAAAATCCCTGAAAAAAGAGAGGCTGAGTATGTCTTTATCAAACTTGACGATTTAAAGAATGAAATCGAACTGACCGACTCAGAAATCGAGGAATATTATCAAGACAATCAATCGCGCTTCACAGACCCTGAAAAAATGAAGGTAAGCAGAATCTATCTACCCTATGAAAACAAAGAAAAAGAACTCGTATTGGCTGAATCTCAAAATATACTGGATAGAATCCATAAAGGCGAAGACTTCGGAGAATTGGCAAAAAAATATTCAAAGGATGAAAAATCAAAGGAAAACGGCGACTGGGGTTTTTATGACTGGAGAAGGCTATCTTCTGAGGAACAAGAAGAAATAAATAAATTATCAAAGGGGGAAATTTCTGAAGTTTTAGAGCAGGAACAAGGAACCGCCATCCTTAAAGTGACAGAAAAAGAACCTGAAGTTTTGAAGCCTTTCGAAGAAGTGAAAGAAAGGATCCCGACCATTCTTAAAGATCAAAAATCCAGAGAACTGGCTGACAGGAAAATTGCTCAACTGGAAAAAAGTGCACAAAAGGAGAAAAGTCTAGACGTTGCCTCTCAAAAACTCGGATACAGGATAAAAAACACGGGCCTCCTCAAAGAAAGAGAACCTATTGAAGATATCGATACCTCAGGTTCTCTAAGCACGGCGCTTTTCAAACTTGAAGAGAATGAAATTTCTTCTCCAATTTATACCTATATAGGAGTTGGGCTTGCCCAACTCAAAAAGGTTGAACCTCCCCGCCTGGCTTCCTTCGAAGAAGTAAAAAATGAAGTCAAGGAAGAATTCATAGCAGTAAAGAAGAAAGAGTTAGCTTTCAAGAAAATGGAAAAAATCAGATCAGACCTCGAGAAGATAAGCCTTAAGAAATTAGCTGAAAAATATGAACTTGAATACATAGCCGCTGAGAAACATAAACGAGGGCAATATTTGAGTACAATCGGTGAGAATTCCGAAGTCGACCGATTAGCTTTTTCACTCCCTTTGAATGAAGCAAGTGAGCCCATAGAATATGAAAAAGGCTACGCATTGATTCGAGCCCTCGTCCGGAAAGAAGTCACACGCGAAGACTTCGATAAAAACAAAGAAACTGAAAAAGAGACTCTGCTTGAGCAAAAAAAGAGCAAATTTTTCCAGTCTTGCCTACTCAAAATGCGAGAAGAAAAAGGCGTAAAGATAAGATATGAACTCTTCCTGAAAATCAACTCTGATGTGATCTCCAGGATCGCAGGGGAAGAATAAAGTAAAACTGAGGACCAGTTTAAGGTTGAAGGTTTAAGGTTTAAAGTTAAAATAAATAATTTAATTACCTTAAACTTTCAACATTAAACCTTAAACCAATATATATTTGTCATTTGAAATTTTTATGTATTCTGTGAATAGTCAGCCGTAAATGTAATTTTGGGTCTTTGTTTATTCCCTGAGAAGCTCGATGAAAAGGGCTTTGACCCTGTCTTCCATAGCCTTTCTGAATCTGTTTACAGTCGCCAGAAGACTATCCGATATATAATCAGTTATATACATAGGCTTTCCGATGTTTACCTTAATTTTCCCTGGAATAGGAAATGGTATATGGGTTCCAAATATAGCTACAGGAGTAACAGGAACAGATATCCCTTCCTTTCTGTACAATTTATATGTAATTATGGAAGCTCCTTTTCGAAATGGCATCACATAAGGGTTGGAATCACTGCTCATGACCCGGCCCCACCCTTGGAGCGTAATGATAGCCTTTCCTTCCTTAAGATATTCTTGGCATTTTTCAAGGGCCATACTTTTTTTCTTAGACAAATCTACAGGAATAGTCCCCACTTTGCCGATATTTGATGAAACAAAGTTGATGAGACGAGATTTTATAGGCCTGATGATTAAATTAAAAAAAGGACCAAAACTTTTTAGATGTCTGTGAAAGTGTTTTCTTATGAGATTATCGAAGTCTTTCTTATCAAAGATTAATTTGTTTGCAGTAAAAAATACCGGCCGAGGAACGATTTTGTATATCGTAGCAATATCTTTAAATGTTCCGATATGATTCCCCACAATGATATTAGGTCCCTCTCTCAAAAAATTTTCATCGCCTTTAACCACAATTTTTTTTCCAAGTATCATAAAATTGCAAAGTCTTTCTAGGATAGGGTGTATTTTTTTTAATTCTTCTTCAAAAGTAGCCATTTTACGTTATGAGACAAAAGGTATTTTACCGAATTTTACAAAAAATTCAAATATAATCTTTAGCTCCTATCCAAATTGAGAGGGTAATGAATCTTGAAAATCAAATGAATCCATGATAATTTAGCCCCTGAATAATTTTTAAAGCAACCCTTCTTAAAGAGCATTTTTTTATGGAGGAAAAAATGATTACTTTAATCCGTGATGGGCAAGTCTTCTCACCTGAGCCTTTAGGGAAAAAAGATGTTTTAGTTTCAGGGAGTAAAATCATTGCAATTACCGAACCAGGGCATATCAAGATCGACGGAGTTAATGTTGATGTAGTGGATGCCTCAAAGAAAATTGTCATTCCAGGATTCATCGACAGTCACGCCCACCTATTAGGTGGAGGAGGAGAAGGAGGGCCGGCTACACGGGCTCCAGAGATAACTGTGGAAGATATCATTTCCAGCGGAGTTACAACTGTGATTGGGTGTTTGGGAACTGATGGAACAACACGCCATATGGAATCCCTTCTTGCCAAAGCGAGAGGGCTTGAAGAAGAAGGAATTACCACTTACATTTTTTCTGGGTCTTATGAAATTCCTGTTGTTACTATTACAGGAAGTATTCACTCTGATCTCATACTCATAGATAAAGTCATCGGAGCAGGAGAAATTGCTGTCTCTGACCACCGCTCTTCTCAGCCCACATTCGACGAGTTCACTCGTTTAGCTGCACAGTGCCGGGTAGGTGGGATGCTCAGTGGAAAGGCAGGTGTTTTGCACTGCCATCTGGGAGATGGGCCTCGCAGATTAGATATGCTTTTCAGATTGATAAAAGAAACAGAAATTCCTCCCACTCAAGTCATCCCGACTCACAGCAACCGCAATCACGAACTACTCGAAGAAGCCGTCGAATTTACTCAACAGGGAGGATATATCGATCTAACTGCTGGTATAAATCCTGATCCCCAAGAGCATGATGTAATAAGTGTAGCGGCAGCGATCCGCCTCTGTCTCAAAAAACAGGCACCTCTCTCACATATTACGATAAGCTCTGATAGCAACGGAAGTCTTCCTGTTTTTGACAAAAAGGGAAACCTTATTGGCCTGACAATCGCATCCCAGAAAAGCCTCATGAAAAATTTCCGTTTTTTAGTACAAAAGGATATCTTGAGCCTTGAAGATGCTGTAAAGCTTTTTTCTACCAATCCTGCAACTTTCTACAAGCTCAACCAGAAAGGAGAAATTAAAGTTGGAAAAGATGCTGATCTAGTCTTGCTTGATAAAGAGTATATACTTACAGATTCTTTTGCTATGGGTCGTATAACGATGGCTAACGGAAAGACTATCGCGAAAGGAACATTCACTTAGAACCTTAAATCGTAAATCTAAAATCATAAAAAGAATTTAAAAGGAATAAACAATGGAAAAAGAAACCAAAAAGAAAATAAGAACATCAAAAAAGCCCAGCCTTGCTGTGGCTCTAATACCTATTACCGCTATGGGCCTTCTCCTCGGGATAGGATACGGCATATATAAAATAAGTCCTCAGGTACTCCTCGTCGCGGCTGCCTTCATTACCGGGTGTTTAGGCCTTTTTCTGCGATTTACATGGCAAGAAATGGAAAAGGGGATTGTTGACAGCATACACAAGGCCATGCCTGCTATATTGATTATGCTCTGTGTGGGTATTCTTATTGGTTCATGGATTGCCAGCGGCACAATCCCCATGGTTATATATTATGGATTAAAACTCATATCCCCAAAATTCTTCCTTGTGACAGCTTGTTTTGTCTGCTCGATTACATCTCTAGCTACAGGTACTTCCTGGGGAACTATCGGCACACTAGGAGTCGCTTTTATAGGCATCGCTATGGGCCTTGGAATTCCCTTAGGGCCAGCAGCAGGGGCAATCGTTGCCGGAGCATACTTTGGAGATAAAATGTCTCCCTTTTCTGATGTGACTAATTTGGCACCTGTTGCTGCAGGCTCGAACCTTTTCGATCATATCAAGCACATGTTCTGGTCGGCAACACCAGCATGGCTTATAGGCCTGTTTATTTATTTCCTGGTCGGATTGAGATATGGAGCCACAGAAGTCAAATCAGAAACAATGACACTTATCTTTCAAACCTTAAGGGAGAATTTCCGTTTCAACATCCTTCTTCTTCTCCCCATGGTCATCGTCTTCTATTTCGCTGCGACAAAAAAACCTACTATTCCAGGAATGCTTGTATCATCTTTTGTGGCAGGAGCTTTAGCTATTATTTTCCAGAAAGCCTCGATCATAGATGTAGCAACTGCCATGAATACAGGCTATCAAGCCCACACAGGTGTTGAAGCCGTTGACCAGCTTATATCGCGGGGTGGAATGATGAGCATGATGGAAACACAATTGGTTGCTTTCACAGCTTTCAGTTTCGGAGGAATCATGCAGCGAACTGGGCTTCTATCAGTCATTCTCAATAAAGTAATGAAATTTGCCAACAAAACATGGAGTATCGTGCTCACCACTATCAGCACTTCCATTGTTACAGCATTGATAACAGGAAGTTCTTACCTCTCCATGATTATCCCAGGAGAACTTCTTGCTCCTATTTACAAGAAAGAAGGGCTTGCGGCAAAAAATTTATCACGAATCATCGAAGAAAGCGGGGCAATCATTGTCCCTCTTATTCCCTGGAGTATGGCAGGTGTATACATCACAGGGACAATCGGTGTCTCGACTTTTTCATATCTCCCATGGGCAATAATGAACTACACTGCTGTGGTGATTTTGGCAATATTCGGTTTTACCAAATTCTTCATGGCCCCTAAAATTAGAGAAGACGAGACACAGATAGGAAGTTAATCGGTTAGCCTGTTAGACGGTTATAAAATAAGG
>Ga0209986_10004576_pt1 | contig 11679 bp, 9 predicted proteins | sample BlataG_FD_183168 | JGI IMG/M metagenome (GOLD analysis project Ga0209986, IMG submission 183168) | Deep subsurface microbial communities from Black Sea to uncover new lineages of life (NeLLi) - Black_00105 metaG (SPAdes) (version 2) | ecosystem: Environmental > Aquatic > Marine > Oceanic >...
AAATGAATCAGCCCCCGGCTTTGGCAGCGGTACAACTGCCATGTCAACAGGGCGGTCAGCAGGACCATCAGGGGGGTGATCAGCAAAGTTGCATCATAGTAGAGAAATGTAGGGTAGAACACTGCAACCGCCGATGACCAGTAGGCAATTCTGCGATCAAACAGCTTCAGCCCGAACAAAAACACCAACAGCGGCAGGAAGGAACTCAGCAGAATCTGAATGAAGCGCGGCCAGTACAGGGACCCACCCGTGACTTTATAGAGAGCAGCAAGGAAATAAGGATAAAGGGGAGCGCGGTAGAACGGCTCCTTGTCCGGGCCTTCATCGGAGTTGATCTTTTGTGCCAAATCCACGTGGTATTTCTCATCCATTATCGGATAGTTGAAGGTGGGGAGGGACTTAATCTGATTGAGATACACCAAGCGGATGGCAAAGGCTGCAAGGAATATGAAAAGAAGCACCAGCCAGGCCTGATGTCTGCTGATTCGCTTTACAACACTTCTGTCGGTCATACCTCTAACTTAATGCCTCTGGAGAGAATAGCAAAACAAAAGTCGGGCTTGACGATGTAGGATGTAAACCTGAGTGCCCACCAAAGCGAACGGCCACCCCTGTCCAAGCAGGGATGGCCGTAGATGTCACAAAAATGGCGACGCAGCTTGCGCTTGGTCGTTTTCAGCAGTATCTTGGCACTCGCAAGATAAAGGAGAAGCTACGTGGCTAGGCAGAAGTCAAAAACAGGTACGAGGACAAAGACACGCAATACAGCCAACCTCGACTTCGAGGAGAAGCTCTGGCAGGCATCCATGCAAGGAATAAATCGGACGCTTAAAGAGGCTACAGTACATGCGTCGAACACTTGGCATCACAGGAAGCGATAGGGAACATGGAGAGGGATAACGCACGGGAACAGCCCGAGCATGTAGGGCCTCAGAAGGGCGAGTTTATTGCACCGGCTGAAATAGGCGAAGAAGATGAACGATCCGACGCACTTCCCACACAAGAGGAATTCTGGCGGCCACCGGTGCGGTTCGGCAGCATTCCGGTTGAAAAGATACCGCTTGGTTGGGACCGGAGAAGGGGGTATCGCAAGCTCTTTCCTCACGTTATGCTGCCAACTCAGGTAGTGGAGCGGGTTTCATTCGGTCACCCGGAGCTTGAACCCAACCGCCTTTTCTGGGGGGATAATCTCCACGTCATGCGCCAACTGCCGAGCGAGAGCATCGACCTCATTTACATCGACCCACCCTTCTTCTCCGGGCGGCAGTACAACGTAATCTTTGGTGATCAGAATGAGCTTCGTTCCTTTTCAGATATCTGGGAAGGCGGCATGCCTGGCTACCTCATCTGGCTCAACGCGAGGATCTATGAGATGAAGCGTCTACTTAGGCAAACCGGCTCAATTATGGTGCACTGTGATTGGCATGCCAGCCATTACATTAAGACTGAGATGGACAAGGTGTTCGGTTACGACAGTCTCCGAAATGAAATTGTGTGGAGTTATAAGACAGGCGGTAGCAGCAAGAATACATTTGCCCGAAAACATGACATCATCTTCTTCTTCTCTAAATCGCCAAGTCACAAGTTTAATGTCCAATACTACAAATCATGGCAACGCAAGCAGTACAAATACAATCCGAAGTATCCAGAGTATTTTGATGAAAAGGAAAAAATGTGGTACCACCTTGCAATCTGCCGGGACGTATGGGACGACGTTTTTGTCATTGGCACCGACAATAAAGAGAGGATTGGATATCCCACCCAGAAGCCAGAATCTCTTCTTGAAAGAATCATTAAAGCTGCCTCTGATGAAGGAGATGTTGTCGCAGACTTTTTTTGCGGCGGCGGGACGACGGTGGCGGTGGCGCAGCGACTCAATCGTCGCTGGATTGCGTGTGACCAATCTCGCGTAGCTGTTGCCATCACCGCCGACAGGGTATCACGTCTGGTCGAGGAAAAGATCGGCAAGGTTTTCCCCGTACCCGACTTCACAGTGGAGCATTGGGGCGTGTACGAGGCAAAGCGTCTGTCCGATGCCCCGCCTGATCAGTTCCGAGAGTTTGTACTCAGAGCTTTTGGGGCTGTTCCGGACAATTCGGAACCGGGCATTCACGGTCACAAGGGAGCGATTCCTGTCTGGGTCTGTGAGCCGAATCTGAGGTCTCAGGTCACTTCCAAAAATGTTGAGGCCTTCGCGAACGCAATCAGAAAGACGATTAGATATCAACAGGACAATCTGCGTGACGGTATCATGCTGGCCTGGGCGTTTCGCCCTGACGCACACGATGCAGCAGAGCGATTGAGCGAGCTAGAGAAAACTGACCTGAACTTCATCCGGCTTGATATGATTCGAATCGACTCGCCACGATTCCGAGAGCATATCACTGGTCTGAGCACTAAGCTTGCGGATTACGAGAATTTTCTTACCTTTGTTCACCCGCCGCGCGTTGAAGTCGGCTGGAAGCGGCTTTCCGAACGAACCTATGTTTTTGACGTCAGCGAGACTATAGTCCTGAATTCGGGCGCCAAGATCATCAACGTGCAATGGGATTTCGAATACGACGGTCGTTTCAGTAGCGCACAGGGATATTCTTTCATTCGCGGCAAGAAGGCGGAGCCGGCGCTGCAAGTCCAGTATGAATTTCCGCGAACAGGTCGCTACCGCGTTGCCTGCAAGGTCCAGGATGATGCCGGCGGTGAGGGACTATGGACAGGGGAAGTCGAGGTTAGTTGATCGATGTTCAACGAGTTCTCAAGGTTCGAACAGCAGTTTGTCGACTGGAGACGTGACGGTTACCCGGGGCTTAGGTCGGAGAGTTTCAAATACATCGACTTCCTCTCTGACCCAAAAGATGACCAGTCACCGAGAGAAGGAACTCTTTGGCTGCACCAGTGGGAATCGTTTCTGAGGATTATCTACTCATTCGAGGTTCTGGGAAAACAAGAGATTGGGGACAAAGGGCTTTTGCTGAATATCGTAACCGGCGGCGGTAAGACCGCTGTTATTGCTGCCTTGATCGCATGGCTTCGGATAGCTCACAACGTCCAGAAATTTCTCTTGCTCTGTCCGAACCTGATCGTACGGGATCGCCTTGAAGATGACTTTGAAGGTGGAAAGGTTTTCAAGGCTCGCAATCTGCTTCCTGGTTGGTCAAACTTAAAACCCGACGACTTCCCATTGACTACGCTTGGTGGCGGCAAGGGCGGTGGCCTTGCAAGCCTTTTGAGTGCGGATGTCATATTGGGAAATATCCACCAGTTTTATCGCAGTAACATGGCCGGAAAGAGCAACATTGCCGTGATTATGAACGGGCCTGACTTCGCTTTGTTCAACGATGAGGCACACAACTCCCCTGCCGAGGAGTACGATGCCACTCTCAGAATTCTGCAAGAGAAGGTGATTTTGCGAGTGGACACAACGGCCACACCCGACCGGGCCGACGGCAAGACACCGGATAGCGACATGATCTACGAATATGGCGTCACCGACGCCCTGTACGATCAAATAATCACGACGCCGGTTGTGTATCAGCCTGACATTAAGACTGTCCAGTTGACGTATACGGATGCCAAGACTGGCGAAAAGCGTAAGGTAGAAGAAATCGACTGGGACGAGGTTGACCGGCTCGGCCTCAGCGCCACACAGTGGGTGACAGACGACGAGCCGATGCGTCAGCAGATGGCGATAGCCCTGAGACGTCTCGAAGAACAGGAGCGGAGGTCCAGGGGACGATATCAACCAATTTTGTTTGTGATTGCTGTCTGCAAGGCTGATGCAGGAAAGGCTGCCTCAACTCTGAGCAAATTTTTCAAGGTCAAGACGCTTCTTGTGACCGAGGACAGTGACGAAGACGACCGCCGTAAAGCTCGCGAACTCGGCAAAGAGCAGAAAACAGCAAAGCCGTACAAGGCAGTTGTTAGTGTGTTGATGTTGCGCGAAGGTTGGGACGTTCCCGAAGTAGGGGTTATCCTATTACTCCGCAAATTCAGCAGTCGTGTCTATGGTCAACAGGTAATCGGTCGGGGTCTCCGGCGTGTACGCGGTAAGGGTATTGGCTCCGATGAACCACAAATCTGTGCGGTTGTCGATCACCCGAAATTAGAGCACCAGTGGCTCTGGGACATCTTCAACGCCAAGAAGCGAACTAATGTTGCTATCGATGATCTGTTCGATGAAACCGAAGATTTACCGAAACCTCCGCCAAAGCAAGAGTTGGTGAAGCCTGAAAACATCATTCAGGTCCCTGACCCTGATCCTTCTTTGGTCACTGATGGAGAATTCGATGTAGGTCAAATCGCTGGCCCCCCGAAACCAATAAGCAACTGGCAGGAGGTTATGGGTGAACTCACTTACGACCCAACCGTCATAGAGATAACCAAAGTAAAAATGTCAGGCGTCATTGGTACCGAATTAGCAGGGGATCGCTGGAGAACAATCCACTCCACACCTGAACTGCCTAACGGCAATAAGAACGGTGGAGTCGAATGGTCTGACGACAAAATTCGGGAAGCAATCAAAGAAACGGTGCTCGATATGGCGGAAGAGATGGCAATCAATGCCGGATATGCTGCTGGTTTTAAGAGCGAAGTCTACGGTGCCTTGATGGCACACATGCGAAGCAAGTTTCTAAAAGGTGCAAGCTTGGGTCTTGCAGAAAAAGATGATCTTTTGTATGCCTGGAAGATGCTGAGCCAGGTCAAGAAAAACGTCTGTGCCGTACCAGGTTTAGTCGCGGGGATCATAGAATATGGCAATAAGTAAGCACGGCTCGTTTGAAAATCCTCAGAAAAGCCCTTACAACTTTGAGAAGTATCAAAGCGACCTTGAGCGCCGAATGATGGTCAGGCTTGAAGGTGATCCTCACGTCAAGAAGTGGATGAAGCGGCACGGCATAACAATCCCTTGGATCGACGGCCAGAAACACCAGCGTCGCTACGTTCCCGATTTCCTTGTGGAGTACGTTGACGGTCAGCGCTCCCTGATCGAAGTGAAGGATCCGTCGCGTGTGGATTCAAACGACGTTCAGCGAAAGCGCAAAGCGGCGGAGATTTGGTGCAAGCAGCGCCAGATGGAATATGAAATTGCCACTATCACCAGGTGAGTCTAAGGTCTTGTCCAATGGACGTGACTGCGGTTGGCAATGCGAATGTTGAGCGGGATATGTGGCCTTCCAAAGTAGTCGAGAGGATACCTACGGTAATCGTGTCGTAGAATTCAGGAAAGTGAGGCAAATGCGCTTCATTATAACCTCCCATGACTCGCGTTTCAGCGTGTCACTGTTACATGTTTACGGTCTCATTCAAGGAAACACCATGGTAAAAACGGTACTTGGATAGTATCGTCCACCGACGCTGTTTCCTTTCTCAGTATCTGCCCTCCCCACCACTGATTGACTACATCACCCACAGATTGGCGCGCCAATCCGGGACGTAGGGTGTCAGATTAAGCCTGCAGCATACAGGTTTCATGTATGGACGTCATGCGTACTCCAGTTGTTAAAAAGAAAATATAAAAAAACAGGAATATGTCAAGCTCCAGTCACTTCTGGAAAACAGGTAAAAGCGGCTATCTGACGCTGTCGCGCATTACTTGATAAGGCTCAAAAACTCGGCGCGCGTCGAGGGGTTGTCACGAAATTCCCCCGACAGGTATGAAGTGGTCATTACGGAATTCTGCTTTTGAACGCCCCGCATCGTCATACAGAGGTGCTGGGCCTCGATAACGACCGCGACTCCGGCGGCGTGTGTATACTTCATAATGGTATCGGCAATCTGTTGGGTCAGTTTTTCCTGAATCTGCAGCCTACGCGCAAAGACGTCGACAATTCTGGCCGCCTTTGACAGTCCGATCACTTTCCCGTTCGGGATGTAGGCCAGGTGGCACTTTCCGATAAAGGGAAGCAGATGATGTTCGCACAGGGAGTATAATTCGATATCCTTGACCAGTATCATCTCGTTCGTGTCGGCATCAAAGATACCGCCGCTGACAATCTCATCAAGGTCTTGATGGTAGCCCTGGGTCAAAAACCGCCAGGCCTCAGAGGCCCGTTTTGGCGTATCTCGCAAGCCCTGCCGGTTGATATCCTCGCCGATGTCGGTTAGAAGCTGCCTGAAAAGTTCTTCCATCGTATCCACCTGTAATCCGGTTCGGTTATTCGTACTGCCTCACACGCACCACGTCGCGCTTGGGTGCATTGAGGGTTCTAACCTATCAAGTTATTACAGACTTTGAGGGAAATCAAGAGCCGGCGGTCGTCTTCTCATGCACCCTGCTACGGACATGGCGGCGGCGCCGGACCGCCAAAGAACAGGTAGTCCACCAGGTAGGTCAAGTCGGCCACATTAATCCCACCATCGGCGTCAACGTTACCTTCCTCTGGGCAGGGCGGCGGTGGGCCTTCAAAGAACAAGTGGTCAACCAGGTAGGTCAAGTCGGCTACGTTAATTCCGCCGTCGCCGTCTACGTTGCCACGATTTACGCAACAGGTGGGAATGGCAAGCACGAATGGTGACAAGGACGTGGTCAGTCCACAAATGATGTTTGCTGTCGTATCGAGCGAAGATGTTATATCTACCCATTCACTGCTGTCCCAATGGTGAAGTGTGAGGGAGTCCTCCGATGAGATATACGTGTCGTTATATTCAATGCATACTTTAACCTGCCCCTCAAAGATTGCGGTCGTTGTGATGTGATAGTATAATGGGGCATTCTCATGTATAATGCTGAACCCTTGCGGAGATCCGGGACCGGTTGTGTAGACCACAACTTGCGTACAACCACCTTGCGATACACTATCAAAAGTTATCGACACGGAGTCAACCGGGTCGACGACCACAACAGTTCCCGGTTCCGTGTTCGTACACGCGTCACCAAGTTTGCCATACAATCCTGTGTGCTGAGCATTGGCTCCAGCTATAGGCCACTCAATAACTCCTCCAGCCAATGGATAAGGATAACCACTGGAAGATGTATATTCATAGATTGTGAGGTCGTTGCCGTTTGATTGGATAATCTCCAAGGCAGGATCAGAATCAATGTTCCCTATTGTAGCACCTTCACTTCTTGAAATCAGTTCTATAGGGGAACCGTAAAAGTCCGTGCCATCCAGTTTCTTGATAAATAAACGCGGCGTACCTCCATCGTGGCCATTTGGAACAAGTATTTCTTGCTGAAGATCATTGTCTAAGTCTGCAAGTGCTACCGGATTGTCTAAATTGTTCTGAGTTACAACAGGCCACTGGTCCAAAGGGGTTCCATCCCAGTGGAAGGCGTCAATATATGGGCAGTTAATTCCAGCAGCGGTTATTATTTCCAAGCCATCAAAATCTTTATCAATATCGCCTAAGGATACTGTGTTTGGGAATGCACATGGCACGGTCCAGCTGCTTTTTAACTCTCCATCACGACTGAAGACATATATTTTACCGGGGTGAGCCGCTCTACCAGCACCAATCACGATTTCTAATTGGGTATCATAATCCACATCTCCAATTGTGGGAGCGAAGGCATTAGTTAACGTATCGACCGTCCACTGTCTCTCTAAAGTCCCGTCAAAACAGTATATATCCACTTTCGCGGGTGCCTCTCCAAATACAATTTCTAGTTCAGGGTCCCCATCTAGATTCGCGATGGCAGGCATCCCCAATTTTCCCGCAAGCGTCAGTGGCCATGAATTACTGCCGTCCGGGTCAAAATAGGAACCATCAGGATTAAAAACATGGAGTTTGTATTCAGGACCAGAATTGGTGGTAACGATGATTTCGTAGATACCATCATTATTAAGATCAGCAATTACGGGCCACGATCCGCCAGCACCTGTATTTCTAAGAGCTACAATAATAGGATACCCTGCTTTGTAATCGCCTGTATGCTCAATTACATGAAGCATTGGTGGCTGCCCATCAGTTTCAACTTCATTTCCTGTCAGCAGAATGAATTCCATCTGATTATCGTTATCTATATCATGTATCGAAACCACCTGAGTGGGCTGCTCAATATAAACATACGGATCAAACCCTGAAACAGGCGTACCATCTTGATGCCGGACGTATAGCTTCGTCCAATCTACCAGAGGGAAACCAGCTCTTGTGCCATACACAGCAAAGGCGATTTCTAAACCAGGGTAGTCTTGGTCAATGTCAGCATATATTCCTGAACCTGGGAAATGCCAGTTCTCTGTCTGAATTGGCCAGCCTGGTTATAAACTCAGTTGAGGATCATTAGTCAGCGGCGTATTTCTCGTGGACTCGTTAAAAGAACTTGACCCATTCCGAGCAGAATCGGAAACCACAGAAGTACCGGCAGTGAAGACGGTGTCAAGCGTTATAATGGAGGTAAAGATCAGTTCCTTATCATGGTGGGATGAGTTGGCGAAGATTACATAGTTGTTGTTTGGGGAACAGAACCCTGATCTGTACATCCATCCGCCGAGAATATCGTTGTAAAACGCGGCGACAATTCCATCTGTGACGAGGAATCCATCGGTGCTGGTAATGCTGTCCTGGCTCTCAAGCAAGATACGCCCGATTGGCGTATCGGCATCAATGGTAACACAGTCTGTTTGAGCGGTTTCACTATAGGTGCTACAAGCAACCGATACCGTGTCACTGGTGACAACCAGATCTATCCCCGCCTGTATCGTCGGCTGGTCGGCTGGAACGTGAATTGTGGCGGCGTTGGCTGTTACTGCGCATAGCGCAAAGACGGAGAGAAAGGCCGTTCGTTTCATTTCATCCCCCATTCATTTCATTTCTACTGGTAGCAATATACCGAAAACGCCCAATTTAGTCAACCGAAACCGTTGCCGGCTGGCTGGCTGTGAAACCACCTTTCAACCGAGAAGTCCCCTATGCCCCCTCAGTAGTAGGATTGATCGATTACAGATTTCTGAAAGCGCGGGCATGTTCTATCCCGCGCCTTTTCAATTACACGCACGGTCTGTCACAGGAGGGTCAGTTCGTCCAAGAGGGTATCCAGGTGGTAGACTTCATCGATAACGTAGAGTACGTACCTGATGTCAACACTAATTGAGCGAGTGACCTCATGGTTGAACAGATAATCTGCCGCGATGCCTTCATAGTTGCAGTCAAAAAGCAGGCCGACAAGACCACCCTTGCCGTCGATAACCGGACTTCCGGAGTTGCCGCCGGTGGCATCGTTGGTGGTCAGGAAATTCACCGGGACATCTTTGATCGGATCATGGACGTACGCACTGGTGCTGCCGGTGGTACGAGCCTGTTTCAATTCGTCCGGTACGATGAATGGATCCTCACCTGTCTCCTTCTTGAGCACACCGGCGACAGTAGTAAAGCAGTCGTAATCCACGCCTTCTCGGGGGCTGTATCCTTTAGTCACGCCGAAGTTGATACGCATGGTTCCGTTAGCATCCGGATACAACTCATCCTGTTTCCATTCTGCATACGCACTTATCAGCTTCGGTTCCAGGCGGTTGGATGCACCTTTCAGCTTCTTCGACCGATTTCTGTAGTCTTCCCGTTCCGCATAGGTTGCTTTCGCAAACTCGATGAATGGATCGTTCAGCGCCTCGAGTTCTTCAACGGACATATTGAACATCTTCATTCTGTCTTCAAGTGTGCCCATTTTCGTGTTTGCAAAGGTGTATTCAAGCCAGGTTTCAAGCCGTAATTCACTATCGCTGCCTTCTGCCGCAGCGATGGCCTCGTCTATGGAAGTTATTCTGTGGCCTTCGGGAAGGGCAAGTGCCTGCTGTAAGAAATATTTCAGCAGAGCCCGGTCGTATTCAGGAACCAGATTGATCTGAACATCCTCAAGCCACTCCCGGGTGCTGATGGAGTCCCGATCCTGGTAACCCCTCTCACGCTCCATGTCGTCTTTCGTCCGCTCGAGAGCCCAGCGGTAGATGGTGAAGGCAGCGCCCACATGGTCGGGCCAGCCCAGCATACCAAGCACACGGTCTTTGTCCCACGTGAGCTGCTTTTCCCGGTACAGGCTGTCAAGGCCGGACAAAACTCCGCCGTATCGCTGATTCAGGTCCGGATTGCCAGCAACAAAAGCGCTCAGGCTGGCCTCAGCCTCCAGCTTCTTTTTCAGAAGATTCCATCTCTGGAAGCCCTCCAGCATCCCGAGACTGTTCTTCAGGGAATTATTGAGGCCCTTCGAACGAGAAGCCAGCCTGACTTCGATCTCCGGATCGTCTGCAGACAATTCTTCGATGATTTTCAGGATATCTTCAAAGGTCTTAATCCAGGCTGGATACCTGTGGCTGACCAATTCGTCGACTTGATACGAACTGGCGTAACGGCTGGTCCGGCCGGGGAAACCGATGATCATGGCAAAGTCGCCATCCTTCAGACCGGAGGTCGAGATGGGAAGAAACACTTCAGGGTGGTACGGCACGTTCTCCTCGGAGTATTCGGCTGAACCGCCATCGGGAGCAACATAGGCACGCAGAAAAGAGAAATCTCCCGTATGACGAGGCCACATCCAGTTGTCGATATCACCGCCATATTCCCCGATGGAAGCTGGCGGAACATATACTATGCGAACATCCCGGATTTTGAACTGTCGATACAGGATAAATTGCTTGCCGCCGAACATATGTGCGACGTGGCATTTTATATCTCCTTCCTTCTCCGCTTCTGCGATGATCTCTTTGATCGCCTTGTCCATTGCCTGATATCGCAAGAAATCATCCATGTCATCGCTGATATCCGCAAGGACGCGCCCAGTAACATCCTCCTCAGACAGAGTCACCCAGACGTTGTACCCGATGGCGGGGAGTTCTTCTTCCCGCGAGGCCGCATAGAACCCATCCCGAATAAGGTCTATCTCAGCTGTGCTCTGTTTCTGCACGGCGCCGAACGCCACGTGGTGGTTGGTGACGATCAGACCGCCTTTGGAAACAAACGAACCGCTGGCCCCGACCCGAACGACCGCCCGGCATAACCCGCCTCCGGCCGGATTATAAATATCCTCTGGCTCCAGTTCGAGCCCGGCGGCTCTGAAGTCGTCAAACGACAACTTGTCGACGTCATACAACGGCCACATTCCCTCCTCACCGCTTGCTACTCCTGCCAACAGAATCGCAGAGAGAAGGATCAGTGTGATCGTTCCGTGTCGTGAAATCATATCGATGTCCTCCTTTACCTGTCTACAAAATAGAGACGTCGTTCAATTTCGCAAGCTGTTTTTGCCCATCCTGGCTGCGATTGCGGGACATGGCAATCGAGGTGAGCAATAGCCCCCATGCCCCCGATCGCATGGGACCCAAAATAAGGCCGTTGGGTTCCTGTCGGTTTCGAATGCGCGGTGGATTTTTTAAAGTGGCAAAACCGCATTTGTGCTTGCTATTTTCCCATTTATTGCTATCTTACAATGGACTGTGAGATTACCTTGTTTCATTGTGTGCCCCCGGCGGTCACTGGCTGTCGGGGGATTTTGTTGTCTGCAATGTACCATTTTCCTTGAAAACAAGGAAAACTAAGGCTACTTGCCTGCAATCTTTCCCCAGTTTTGTAGGTGAACGCGGCCCAGAACGGCCCTATAGCGGTCGTACCGCTGATTGAGAGGCTGTACAACCGGTAACATAGTTTACACTTTAGACCGGGCACATAGTTTACACTTTTTTTGTCTTTTTGGTTAGTGTTTTGATTCATTATTTCTGTTTTCTTGTTCGTTTGTGGTGAATCAGGCGAAAG
>Ga0209986_10004577_pt1 | contig 11678 bp, 10 predicted proteins | sample BlataG_FD_183168 | JGI IMG/M metagenome (GOLD analysis project Ga0209986, IMG submission 183168) | Deep subsurface microbial communities from Black Sea to uncover new lineages of life (NeLLi) - Black_00105 metaG (SPAdes) (version 2) | ecosystem: Environmental > Aquatic > Marine > Oceanic >...
AAGCCTATCAGCGTATGCCCTTATACCCTTCTGCTTACACATTGAGCTGGAGTGAGGGCAACAACATAAGCTCACTCCATTTGAATAGAGAGCTCTTCATAAGCTATAATCATCGGATAAATTCAGCGGAGATTCCTTTGCTTAAGAGTCATAGCTGTGGTGAACTAAGGGAAAAGCACGTTGGGCAAACAGTGACACTTGCTGGCTGGGTACACAGGCGTCGCGACCATGGCGGCATGGCATTCATTGACCTACGAGATAGCGCAGGTATAGTCCAGGTGGTCTTCAACCCTCGAATCTCGGAGAAGGCGTATTGTATTGCTGATTCGCTTCGCAATGAATACGTAATTCAAGTTACTGGGGAAGTTGTCCCACGTCCTGCGGGAACTCAAAACCCAAAATTGGCGACCGGAGCGCTTGAGGTTACGGCTAACGAAGCTACCATTCTTAATCCAGCAAAAACGCCACCATTCTACATAAATGACGATGTGGAAGTTGAGGAAAGCCTTTGCCTGAAGCATCGCTATCTATACCTGAGAAGAGCCCGAACAAAAGATAACCTTGTCCTGCGCCACCGAGTGGTGAAGTTCTTCCGTGACTTCTTTGATGCCAAGGGCTTTATCGAGATTGAAACGCCTATCTTAATTAAGAGCACTCCAGAAGGGGCCCGAGATTATCTTGTACCTAGTCGCCTCAATCCAGGCAAGTTTTATGCTCTTCCCCAATCTCCTCAGCAGCTCAAACAGATTCTCATGGTAGCCGGCTTCGAAAAGTATTTCCAAATGGCTCGTTGCTTTCGGGATGAAGATTTGAGAGCCGATCGCCAACCTGAATTTACCCAGCTTGATTTAGAAATGAGCTTCGTAGACGAAGAGGACATACTTGTGCTCATGGAAGAGCTTTTCACTTCACTTGTGGAAACGGTTAAGCCTGAAATGCAGGTGCTGAAACCTTTTCCTCGTCTATCCTACAATGAGGCGCTGGAGCACTATGGTACCGACAAGCCAGACCTGCGTTTTGGAATGGAGCTCCAGGACATTTCTGATATTGCTGCTCACACCGACTTTGACGTTTTTCGCGGTGTTGTTGAGACGGGTGGCAAGGTGAAAGGAATATGTGTTCCCCGGTGTGCCCATTACACGCGCCATCAACTTGACCAACTAGTTAATCTTGCGAAGTGTTTTGGGGCTGAAGGCTTAGCTACCATGGCTTTCACGGGCGGAAGCTCATCGTTGGACAAAGTCAAGTCAGCAGTCGCCAAGTATTTGACTCAAGGTCAGTTGGAAGGCATAGGCGCTAGATTTGAAACAAAGCCAGGTGACCTCTTACTCATAGTGGCTGATAAAGAGGAAGTGACTAACAAAGCACTCAGTGACCTACGCAAAGAGATGGCAGGTCGACTTGACACGACGGACGCTAACCTGCTTGCCTTTGCCTTCATAGTTGATTTTCCTTTATTGGAATGGAACGCGGCAACAAATCGTTGGGAAAGCACGCATCACCCCTTCACTGCTCCTCGACAGGAGGACCTCGTGTTGCTCGATACAGAACCATCTAGAGTTACAGCCCGCCATTATGATGTTGTGTGCAATGGGTGCGAGCTTGGCAGTGGTAGCATCAGGAATCACGAGCGCAAGCTTCAGGAGAAACTGTTTGGTCTCCTTGGTTATAGCGAGGAGGAAATGGAAAACCGCTTCGGAACCCTTCTCAGAGCCATGGAATACGGCGCTCCACCCCATGGTGGTATTGCCATAGGCTTAGACCGCCTGGTAATGCTGCTCGCTGGGGAGCAAACTATCAGAGAAGTAATTGCTTTTCCCAAGAACCAAAATGCCGCCGACGTAATGTTTGACGCTCCTTCACAGGTTTCTGAAGAGCAGCTTGATGAGCTGAACCTCAGAGTAAAAGATGAGGAGGCCATCAAAATCTGAGTCAAATGAGCGGACTTTGTGAAGTAGCTGAGAACATTCATCTCATAGATACTGAGGAAGGCTCTATCCCTAGATTGACTGCGGCGTATCTTGTGAACGAGGGTAGAAAAGCGCTTATTGACGCGGGCTGTCCTAATTCGGCTAGCACAATTCTCAAAGGAATTCAGCGACTTGGCGTGGACCCTAAAGAAGTCTCCTACATAATTGTTACGCACATTCACCTGGACCATGCGGGTGGAGCTGGAACTCTAGTCAAGGAAATGCCTTATGCCAAGGTATTGGTTCACCCCAGGGGAGCTAAACACCTGACCGATCCGACCAGGCTAGTCAGCAGTGCCATGCAAGTTCTAAGCCCAGAGGAGATGGAACGGTATGGCTTGATGAACCCCGTTAGCCCAGAAAACGTTGAGGTGGTGGATGACAACGCTGTGATAGAACTGAGCTCACAACAAAGATTGAAGGTTGTTTACACTCCGGGGCATGCCCACCACCATCTATGCATTTACGAAGAGAGAAACAAAGGGTTATTTGCCGGTGATGCCATAGGGGAGTATGTTGCTGAAGTAGAGTTTCTGTTTGTAGATACTCCACCGCCGAGTTTTGATTTGACACTAGCTCTCGAATCCATTGAAAAAGTCACGCAACTGCCACTAGAAATACTGTACTTTGGCCATTTCGGTGTCAGCAGAAAGGTAGAGGAAATACTACGAGTCGCTCAAGACAGACTAAAGACCTGGGGCGAAGTGATTCGTCAAGCTATGAAGAATAGCGCAGGTGATCCTGTAGAGACTTTGAAAGAATTCGTATATGCCGAGTTAGAGCCTATTCGAGGCGACGGGGCTCGTCATAATATCTGGGCTGCTTGGGCAACCGAATCTGTAGCTGGCTATGTTGATTACTTCAAGAGGACACAGGGAAACCTGGTCTGGGCACGAAAGCAAGGTAAAAAATGAGCGAAATTCGCGAAGTAGCAGAGAACGTTTATCTCATAGATGCCGAACAAGACTTTATTCCTAACTTAACCGCAGCCTATTTTGTCAACGAGGACAGAAAAGCACTTATTGACGCGGGCCCTCCGAATTCAGCTACACATATTCTCCAAGGAATCAAACGGCTTGGTGTGGATCCTAAAGAAGTCTCTTATATAGTCGTCACGCATATCCACTTGGATCATGCTGGAGGAGCTGGAATTTTAATCAAGGAGATGCCTTATGCCAAGGTGTTAGTTCACCCGAAAGGAGCTAAACATTTGATCGACCCCACCAAGCTAATGGCTGGCAACATCCAGGTTATGGGCCAGGAGGTGTTGGTGCGATATGGCTCAATGGTTCCCATTGAGCCGGAGAGAGTTGAGGCGGTGGACGATAGCGCTGTGATAGAATTGAGCTCACAGCAAACGCTGAAGGTTGTTCATACTCCGGGACATGCCAACCACCATCTATGCATTTACGAAGAGAGAAACAAAGGGTTATTTGCTGGAGATGCTCTAGGGATGTATTTTGCCGAGGCTGAGTTCTTGTTTCCAGAGACGCTGCCACATGACTTTGATTTAAGATTAGCCCTCGAATCCATTGAAAAAGCGAGACAACTGCCTTTAGAAATACTATACTTTGCTCATTTCGGTACGAGCAGGACACCAGATAAGATGCTACAAATGTCCCGAGATAGCTTGAAATTCTGGAGCGACCTGGTCTACCAAGCCAGGAATGATGACCCAATGAGTATTTGCGAGAAGGTGAAAGAGATTATCTTTGCTCTGCGCCCGGATGAACCAGAGATGGTGCAGCAGGATAGAGCTCTTTACGCCATCGAGAAGTTGCTCCCAGTAGGCGTGGCGGGATATCTTGATTACTTCAAAAGGGTGAGTGAGGGGAAAGCAAGTCAAGCCAGTCAAGGGAACTAACTCTTGAGTGATCCCAGCCATTTCTTAGGCGGTGATAGAACATGAAAATAACTACGGAGAAAATGGAAAATTGCCAACTAACGCTCAACATAGAGGTTGAAACAAGCGAGCTTGAGGAATCCTTGGACGAGGCTTATCATCGTCTGGTTAGCAAGGTCTCTGTTCCCGGGTTTCGCAGGGGTAAAGCACCTCGTGCTGTTTTGGAGCAACATCTGGGTAAGGGTACCCTGCTTGAGGAGGCATTGGAGCGCTTAGTACCGCAACTCTACAGGCAAGCAGTGGAATCCGAGAAAATCGATGCTATCGACCAACCACAAATAGATATTGTCCAAAGCGATCCCGTAATCTTAGAGGCTGTTATCCCTCTCAGACCTGTAGTCAAGCTCGGTAATTATCGAGAGTTGAGACTTCAACCTGAAACTGCGGAGGTCAGTGCCGAGGACGTTGAGGGAGCGATGAGACGGCTTCAGCAAGAGCATGGAACATGGGTGCCTGTAGACCGACCCGTTCAGTTTAATGACTTGATAACCCTCAATATCGAAGCCGATGTTGAGGGGAAGTCGGTTTTGAAACATAAGGACATGGTATATGAGATGATGAAAGATCTACCTTATCCTTTGCCTGGCTTTGCCGAGAATTTGGAAGGGATGGAGAGGAATAAGGAAAGAACCTTTAGTATCGTTATGCCGAGTGACCACAGGACCACAGAATTCGCTGGCAAGGAATGCTTCTGCAGGGCCGAAGTCACCGAAGTAAAGGAGATGAATTCACCAGAGCTTGATGATGATTTTGCCAAGAGCGCTGGCTATGAGGACCTAGCTTCAATGCGAGAGCAACTAAGCGAGAATCTGAAGGCCAAAGCTGAAGAGAGAAACCGCACGCAGTTTAGACAAAAGGTACTTGATGCCGTTACTGAGCTTAGTGACGTGGATTATCCCCCCGTTTTGCTCGATAGGGAGATTCATCAGCTTCTTGAGGATGAGTCAAGAAGCTTTCGGGGAGACATCAAAGGTTTGGAGGACTACCTTAAGATGATCGGGAAGACAATGGAGGAACACAGGGAGGAATTGCGCCCTGTAGCCGAGAAGCGAGTCACCTACGCTCTTGTGATTGGCAAGGTAGCTGAGGAGGAAAAAGTTGAAGTTGATGCTTCAGAAGTGGATAATAAGGCGGGGGAGATTGTAAGGGACAGCCAGGACAAAGAGAAAATGGAGAAATTCCTTTCCTTGCCCCAAGTTAGAGAATCGATCGGGCAATCTCTCCACACTGAGAAGACAATAGACCGACTGGTACAAATAGCCACCGGCAACGATGACAGGAAAACAAAGGAGGATGAATAGAATGGACACAGTGTCACAAGTCGTAGTCCCTATGGTGACCGAGAGTGGTGCTCGTGGCGAACGGGCTTTCGATATATATTCTCTACTGCTCAGAGAAAGAATTGTTTTCCTAGGCGTGCCCATCAATGACCAGATAGCCAATCTTATTATTGCTCAGCTCCTCTATTTGGAAAGAGAGGCCCCGGATAAGGACGTGAGCCTTTATGTTCATTGTCCCGGAGGGATCATTAGCGCTGGCCTAGCTATCTACGACACTATGCAGCTTCTGCGCTGTGATGTATCCACTATTTGCGTTGGCCTAGCAGCTAGCATGGGCACGTTGCTTCTTTGCGCCGGCACTAAAGGCAAGAGATACGCTTTGCCTAGCTCTACGATACATCTCCACCAAGCGGTGGGTGGTGCCCAGGGACAAGCGGCCGATATTGAAATCGCTGCCCGTGAGATAATGCGCATGCAGGAGATGATACGCAGCATCATAGCTAAACATACTGGGCAGCCTGTCGAAAAGATTGCTCACGATACCGACAGGGATTTCTATCTTAACGCCGAGCAAGCAGTGGAATACGGGATTGTGGATGAGATACTTAGCAAGCCTGCCAAGTAATAACAAGTATCGAGGTCGAGTGTGGACACAGCAGGCATAATTACCATCATTGTCGTTTCGATACTCATCATCGCTGCAACGGTGTGGCTCATTATTGGCACCAAGAGGCGCGACTGAAGTAAGCTATCGCCCAAGTCGCACTCAGTAGCATAATCTCCCCGGCTAGGATTCACTGCTAGAAACGTTAGCCAGACTCCAAGCTCCAATTGGAAACCTTCTAAATGATGAACAAGCTGCGTGGTCGAAATGGTAGCCGAGGTCCAGCTTTTCTACTTTCTGACTCAAATGAATGCAGAGACAATGCCTGTACGGGTATGCAGCGCTAACTCACGAGGCTCCAATACGTCCATGTAATTTGAAAGCGACCTATCCTGGATTGGCGCAATCATATTCCTGGCTCTGACAGCTCCTGCAGAACGCCCATCACATCTTCCTCTGGCACGTCGCTACGAATCAGCACCCTGCCTATATCTTCCAAAAGAACCCAGCGAATTTTCTTTCCCCTCGTCTTCTTATCCAGTTCGATAGCTCTCAATACCTCAGCCAAATCCACACCAGAAAACCTTATAGGCAAACCAAATCTTTCTAACAGGGATTGCTGTCGCTTGACCACATCCGAAGATAGCAGTCCCAGCCTTTGGCTCAGCTTAGCTGCACCCATCATGCCAATAGCCACCGCTTCACCATGAAGAAAGCGCCCGTATTGGGTAGCTGTCTCCAAGCCGTGAGCGATGGTATGCCCATAATTCAAAATCGTACGTTTACCTTTTTCCCTCTCATCTTCACTGACGATCTCGGCCTTGATAGCGGCACTGCGAGCAATAGCTTGCGTAACCGCATTTGGCTCCAATCCTGTCAACTTATCGGCATCAGCTTCCAGAAACTTGAAGAAATCCTTATCCACAATGAAGCCGTACTTAATTACCTCAGCCCATCCTGAAGTCAGCTCACGCCGAGGTAAGGTAGTCAAAGCCCGAACATCGGCAAGGACAAAGCCAGGCTGGTAGAAAGAGCCAACAAGGTTTTTCCCTTGAGGGAGGTTAACACCTACTTTGCCTCCGATGCTGGCGTCAACCATAGCTACCAGACTGGTGGGCACCTGAACCCAGGGCATACCGCGCAGAAAAGTCGCTGCCACAAAACCAGCTAAGTCACCCACCATGCCACCACCCAAGGCAACAATAACATCGTCCCGCTCCGCTCGATGCGCTACCAGAAAGTCATAGATCCTGGCGGCAGAATGGACATTCTTCGTTGCTTCACCTGGCGGCACTACAAAGGAGTCAACTGCGAATCCAGCGTCCCTAAGGATCCTTTCCACCTTTTTACCATAGATGGAAAATACAGATTCATCGCTAATCACAACAGTCTTTCCAGATAAACCGGCTCCTCTCATCTTTTCCCCTATCCTATCCAATAGCCCATAGCCAACGAAAATCGGATAGCTCTGAGTAGCAGTTTCCACCCTGCACGCAATGTCTTCATCCACGTTATTGTGAGCGCTTTTCTTGGTGTCATTGCGACGACCGTAGCGACGAAGCAATCCCCAAGCTCTTATCACCTCTTCAGCCACTTGACTAATGCTCAGCCTATCAGTGTGAACCGTCCAGTCAACATTAGCATAGTAAGCCTGTCGTGACGCCTTAAGCTGCCTGATACGTTCCAGAGGATTGTTATCAGACAAAAGAGGGCGAACTTCTGGTTCCGAGCCATAAGGAGTGTCCTGAAATAAGCGTTCATAGATTGTCTCCAACTTAGCTTCAAGGCAAATAATCAACCCGCCTTGCGCAAGGAGTTCATAGTTTCCGGGGTCAACGATAGCACCACCACCAACAGATATGACCGCCTGTTCTTGACGGCAGGCCCCTTCTATTACCTCTCGTTCCAGCTCCCTAAACCTGCTCTCCCCATCCTGCTGGAAAATATCAGCGATCGGCTTGCCAGCCAATCTGACTATTTCACGATCAGTATCGATGAAACTCCAATTCAGCCTGTGAGCTACTTCTTCGGCCACCAACGATTTGCCAGTGCCTGAAAAGCCTGTGATAACAATATTGTTCGCTTGCCTGCCCATCTCCCTTAGTATCCTTGGTCAGTATATTGAAAAAGCCACATTCGAGCAAGGGAGTTGCCTAGTCTCAGATTTCCAGGTAGTTACTGCAGACGAAGCTCCTAAAGTGTCTATTGCGTGTCTGCTTCAGGAAGCAAACAGCTAGGACGCCTTTCGCTGAAGCTTTTTATCTTGACTGATATTCCCCGTAAACCTGTCGGAAAACACTTCGGAGAGATATAATAACAGTCACAAGGACTAGAGAAGGTAAACTCAAGGCAAAAGGAGGTAAGTTACAAATGAAACGGTGTTTCCTCGTAATTGGCATCCTTTGCCTAACAGTGATATTGTTGGTTGGCTGCGGGGGGGGTGGTGGAACACCACCAGCTTCAACGACAGAGACAATAAGCACTCCAAGCATACCTACCGGTCCTTCTATAGGGAATGTTAATGAGACTCTGACTTACACTACTGGAGGGTCAATCTCAAGCTTAGGACATAGTGTTGAATACTGCTTCAATTGGGGCGATGGAAGCTACTCCGACTGGCTATCGTTACCGAGCGCATGTCACTCTTGGGGATCGCCAGGTGACTATACGGTTACAGCCCAAGCTAGGTCTGCTGTCAATGATGACATACTCTCAAATTGGTCTGACAGTAAAAGCCTGACAATTGAACAAGTAAGCAGTCCCTTGAATGTCTATATCCATTACATCGGCATCAAAGACGCTCATGGCGGTAATGTGCAATTGGTTGTGGTAGTAGGTGATGAAGATGAAGATAAGATGGAAAGAATTTTGATACCCCCAGGGGAAGAGGTTTTTTCGATAGGCGACTTTGAAACAAGAAATATTGAAAGGAGAGTTTTTCATACGCCGTCTATAAAAGGGAATTTGAAGATGACTATGTTAGCCTATCACCGTGACTACTCCAAAACCGATTACTTGACCTTGATAAACTGGATGAACTGGTACTATGGGGGCAGCATTGATTGGCTGGAGCAATTGGTTTTGACTATGCCCGAACAGGACGAGCTTATTGGATACTATGAATACAAATGGTATCCAGATGAAAACTGGGGGATCGGTGGAAACTACAGTAGAGTCGGTCATGATGATTTTCTGGTCTGGTTTTCTATCTACTCAGATGAAGAACCACCTGTAATATCTAAACCAACAGTCCCGCCGCATGTCACCATACAAAGCGTCCATATACCTCCAAGCGTTACAGTTGGTGCGACCTATGTTGAGACAGTTATATTACAAAATAACGAATCATGCACAGTTCCAGTTACACTCAAAAGATACTCGTCAGTAGGGGAGCCATTGTGTGAAGACTACGAAATTTATCCAAATCGCCAAGAAATCTCAATCGGTCTATTTTGTAAGGAACCTGGAACTAGGGCAATAACATATGAAGCATTCTATAAGGATACAAAGCTCGATTCCTGGGAGGGGAGTTTAGCAGTGCCGCCAGGCGTATTCAAGTGGGAGATGTGCTCTAATGCCTATCCTATTACAATAGCCTATTCCGAATTTGAAGGCCATCTCAATGCTGGGCAAGGAACAACAGCCTCAGTTCAATGGCTAGAGACTTCTTACGGGACAAATCCCAGATTCACCTATGGTTGGACCTTTACTGTCTACGACCAAAATCTAAACGCCATATTCTCATGGGAGGGTGTCGATTTAGCTCATGACTTTAGCTTCACTGCACCGGAGACAGGACTATACAAAATAAGAATTTGCAAGCGGGACATTTGGGCAAGATCAGTGAGTATGACAATTCAGCCGCCAAGTGATTGGGCTATGACCGTACTGTGAGGTAGAAGGTAACAAGAAATGAAATTAGGAATTTTCCTTCTCATACTTGGTCTGCTTTTGGCAGCGGTTGGGCTACTTGTCTGACAATATGCTGAGTCATCTATGGGGCAGGCAATTCTGGCGAATTCTTCGGATATCACAAACATGCGTCCCCTAGATAGTGCCTACCACAAGGTGCCAATAAAAGTTTAAGAGAGCTTATTAAAGCACAGGAGACTAGACTGTTACGGCTACCTCTGCCAACTCTACATCTTCAGGTATAGCGAGCCCGTCCTTCCCCAAAGACTCCAAATAGCCTTGTATAGCCTCTTTGGCGTGCTCAAGAGCTTCTTCTTTCGTCTGCCCTTGGGTAATACACCCGGGCAAAGCTGGCACAGTCACTGTATAATAGCCCTCGTTGTATTCCAGAACCACCTTATAACTTGACATCTTAACCCCTCACAAAGTAGCTCCCTGAACTCCTCAACACTTAGACCGGCTTGTTCCAATATGTTCTCAAGGGTTTTGGGCGCTAGAGTTTGCCTGCTGTGCATTGGGATAGTCACTCTTCTCCCCGCAAAATTTGAGTGCTTGTAATAAAAGTGAGATCCCTTCGAGTGGTGAAGATGCCATCCCGCTCCTAATAATGCTCGCTCTACCTCCCTCCCTGTAATCCTCGGTTCAGTCTCCGGTCTACTCTAATCCTTGCCTATTGACAATTGATATTCACGGTAATTTGCCAAGGTCTCCTTCAGGTTATCGCCGCCGAACTTATCCAGACAAGCATCTGCCAGGACAATAGCCAGCATCGCTTCAGCGATTACACCGGCAGCAGGAACAATACAAATATCGCTACGCTCGTAGTGAGCCTTAGTTACTCCACCAGCAAATAAATCTATGGAAGGCAAAGGGTTAGCCAAGGTAGCAATGGGCTTGACCACAGCCCTGACTATTATGTCTTCCCCATTGCTTATGCCGCCCTCTATGCCACCAGCACGATTGGTAGCATGGCGCCAGGGTGGAGATTGCTTCGCTTCGCTCGCACTAACAGTGGGGCTGGGTTCGATAATATCGTGAGCTTCAGAGCCTTTCAGTCCAGCTAAACCAAATCCCGCACCGATTTCCACCCCCTTTACGGCATTGATGCTCATTATCGCCTGGGCAACTCTGCCATCGAGGCGGCGATCCCAATGGACATGACTACCCAAGCCAATAGGCACACTAGCAGCGATTACCTCCAACACGCCACCTAAGGTATCCCCCTCAGCCTTAGCCTTATCAATAGCTGCCATCATCTCCTTTTCTGTTTCAGCGTCAGCACAACGCACGGGGGAAGCTTCAACCTGCTGCCAATCTACGGAAACTGCTTGGCCTGGCCCGCAACGAGGGAGGGAATCGTCTCGCAATGGCGCTGTGACACCGCCAATGGCTACGGTATGGCTGTGGATGGCGATGCCGAGTTCCTCGAGAAACCTCTTGGCTATGGCTCCAGCAGCTACTCTGGCAGCCGTTTCGCGAGCACTAGCTCTTTCCAAGATCGGCCTGATATCCCTGAGCCCGTACTTAATCACTCCGGCCAGGTCTGCATGTCCTGGACGGGGCCGAGTTACCGCCTCTGCTTCCTTCTCTACAGGAACAACACTCATTGTTTCCTGCCAGTTTTGCCAATCTCGATTGGGGATAAAGAGAGCAATAGGACTGCCTATGGTAAGTCCATAGCGGATCCCTGAGATGATTTCAGCCTTGTCCTCTTCTATTGCCATGCGGGAACCACGCCCATAGCCTTGCTGCCGGCGTTTGAGTTCCTTGTTGATATGGACTGCCTCCAGGGGAAGGCCTGCTACCATTCCCTCAACTATGGTGGTCAATCCCTTCCCATGGGATTCTCCCGCGGTGAGGAAGCGAAATTGTCCCATTAGCTTTGGTACAGATATTGAGGTTGAGGATAGCTATGAGATAAGGTTTCTAGCAGGACTACGTCCTGCCCCCTTAATCCCAGAAGTTTCATCTGGATAATATCAACCAAAACGCCCAAGTCCAACCCCAGA
>Ga0209986_10004579_pt1 | contig 11676 bp, 6 predicted proteins | sample BlataG_FD_183168 | JGI IMG/M metagenome (GOLD analysis project Ga0209986, IMG submission 183168) | Deep subsurface microbial communities from Black Sea to uncover new lineages of life (NeLLi) - Black_00105 metaG (SPAdes) (version 2) | ecosystem: Environmental > Aquatic > Marine > Oceanic >...
TATCCTTCAGGTGGAATAATACACAATTCCTTTTCCAGGAAATGGTTCAATTCTTCAATCAAACTATCTTCCATCATTTCCTTTTCGCCAAGTAATTTTAAATAACGAAAGATTCTTTCCTGAAATGTCATTAATACTCCTGCTAAAGCTTTTTTATATAGAGTGGTAGCCTCTTTTAAACGATCGGGAACAACATTATCGATGTTTTTAATGAAGATAATATCCGAATCTATTTCATTCAGGTTTTCCAATAAGGCTCCATGACCACCCGGGCGGAAAAGAACTGAACCGTCCTCTTCCCGGAAAGGATTATTATTCAAATCAACTGCCATGGTATCGGTTGAAGGTTTTTGAACCGAAAAATTGATAAGGTATCGAACATTATATTTTTCCTCATAAAATGATTTAACTTCAGCCACTTTTGCGCTAAACGCTTTTATATGTTCGGGAGAAACTGTAAAATGAATTTGCACTCTGCCCTTTTTATCACGGCAATATTTTTCCCCTTCCACCAAATGTTCCTCAAGAGAAGTTCTGCATCCCTGTTGATAGAAATGAAACTTTAATAGTCCTTTCGGCAGGTTTCCATAGTTCATACCTCCCTCATTCAGAAATGCGTCAAGTATCTTTGCTTGCCGGGATACATCCTGAATTGTTTCAATCCCTGTATTTTTTTTCTTTAATATACTGTTCAAATCATCATAAAAAGCAAAAGAACCAAGCTGTTCAAAAAACTCATCTACAGATGTATTTGCTTCAGATCCAGCCTGGCTGGTAATCTCTTTCCGGCTCTTTATTTCGTTATAATACTCAAATAAGGCTTTAAACATCCTTGTTGCAGCGCCCGATGCGGGAACAAACTTTAGTATCACCAGTCCATCCTTCCCGTTATCATACTTTTGCTGATAAATATATGCCTCTTTTTCAGGAATTTCCAGAATGCCATCATCGATTATAGCCGGTTTAATGATAGTAAGGAAAGGGAACCCTTTTCTGAAATTCGACAACTGCTGCCGGATTGTTTCAAGTGTAATTCCTTTTTCCCTGAATTGAACAAGGTCTTTTTCAGCAAACATATATTTCATTTTATTTGAGCGTAATAAAACGTATCTTATAAAAGGCTAAGGCTGAGGCTAAGGCTAAGGTTTCTAACTGCACATTTTAATCTTTTAGTCTTTATTCAGACTTATTTTTTTTCATTTATACATATGATATCCTAAAAGGGAGGTACGGCATTTCAATATTTTATCTACATTTTCTTGTACCACATCTCTTATCTTTCCTGTATACCATAATAAATATGCCCCCCAAAATAAAAGGAATATCTCCCATAATGTTATTTTGCCTGTATATCATTTTAAATAATAATTTCATAAAATCTTTAAACCTTTTATCTTCCTTAGCCTTAGCCTTAGCCTCAGCCTTTGGGAATAACCAATATTAGTATAAAATATCAATCAAATATTTCTTTTTTAATTACTTTGCGAAGTTAAGTTCGTTTAACAATTCTTCAGAGCATATTCTCTTCCGGCTTTAAATGCATTAATATTCACATTCACCATTTCTTCACCTTTTCTGCCAAAGATCTTACCTATTCCGAATTCAAAACTTTCAACCGGAATATCAATGAACGGAGAAGCAGCTCCCAGCATGACAATATTTGAAGATCTGGTTGAGCCTGACTTTCCGGCAATTTCTTTGGCATCAAGGATTAAGGTATGTGAAATTTTCTCAATTTCTTCTTTAAGCTTTGTTACATCAGGATAGTCAGGAATATTTATCATGGGATTTGAATTGGTTACCAACCACCCCTGATCGGAAAGGTATGGTAAATACCGGAGTGATTCCATGGGTTCAACTGAAAGTATAAGGGTTGCATTACCCAGGGGTATTAAATCAGAAGCTATTTCAGCATCAGAAATCCTGAGGTGAGATTGTACAGCCCCTCCCCTCTGGCTCATACCATGAACTTCAGCCTGTTTGAGATTTAAATCCTGATGTAAAGCAGCCATTCCAATGGTGGCAGCAATGGTTAATATGCCTTGTCCGCCAACACCGGCCAGGATAATGTCATTTTTCATGTGAAAAGATGTTAATTGTTATAGGTTATAAGTTATAGGTTATAAGTTATAAGTTATAGGTTTATAGGTTACGATCTTTTACCAACCGAAATTCTCCTCCCTGGAAAGGAGCCAGCCCGAACGACTGATTCGTTCAGTCGGGCGGGGAGTACCCGACCGAAGGGAGGGGGAAGTGGTTGATTTTCTTTATCTACCTCTCCATCCCCCGCCAAACACTGCCAGGTCAAGAAGACCCTGGCAGGTTATTCCCTCACACAAAATCGTCTCGGTTTTCACATTTTACTTTTTACCTTCATTGTTCCTGCCAATGCTGCCTCAACTACCGCAATTATCCATTATCTTCGTTCTGCGCTATCTTCAGTCAGCACTATGCGTTCCGCCCTATGCGCCTTTTGCTCTTTGCGCTATGCTCTCTGCTCTTCGCCCCATGTTTTCCATATCCATCCACCTCTACATCCGTCGGACGGATTTTCCCACTCCTCAGCCTTAGCCTTAGCCTCAGCCTTCTTTTATCTTTCCTCCTTATGTTTTCTGGCAGCAGTCTGAATGCATTCCCTTTCTGCCAGTATTACCGATACACCATGATAGTCCAATTCCTCTTTTAGCGCCTTTACATTTTCATCATGATGTTTTTTCAAAGGTTCAATTTTCCGCAGGTGGACAGGATCAACCCCCAGTCCTTCACAGATGCTTTGTAAACGTCCTGTTGCTGCGGATTCTTGTCCGCCTGTCATACCGGTTGTTGAATTATCAGAAATAATTAATGTAATCGGTGAATTTTTTATCACTGCATCAAGTAAACCGGTTATTCCTGAGTGAGTAAATGTAGAATCTCCGATAACTGCCACCGAAGGGAACAAACCTGCATCTGCTGCTCCAATGGCCATGGTTACCGAAGCCCCCATATCAACACAGGAATTAATGGCATTGAACGGTGGCAATGCTCCCAGGGTATAGCATCCTATATCGGAAAACACCCGTCCTTCCAGTTTTTCTCCCAATGCCTCAATCAGGGCATTAAAAACATCAATATGTCCACAACCCTTGCACATGCCTGGCGGACGATTTTTAACAACTTCAGGCACTGGTAAACCAATTTCTTGTTCTATTCCAAGCGCTTTACCTACGATATTTGGATTAAGCTCACCATCCCGCGGAATGTCACCACTCAGGCGACCTCTTACCGGTGTGCCCTTTTCCTGGAATCCTTTAAGCATTTCTTCAACAAACGGGGCACCATCTTCCAGCACAAGAATCTCTTTGTTTTCATTCGTCATTCTATCTATCATTTTTTTTGGAATAGGATACTGTGAAAGCTTCAAAACGGGATGATTGATGTTACGTCCGGGATAATTTTCCATCAGGTAATTATAGGCAATCCCACATGCAATTATTCCAAGACTCTTATCCTCGCCATCATAATATTGATTGAATCCGGAACCATCAGATTCTTCCACGAAGCTTGGCTGGTTAGCTAACAAGTGCTTATATCTTACCCTGGCAATAGAGGGTAGCAAAACAAATTGTTTTGGATCTTCAGGTAAAATAAGATTATTCTGTTCTTTCACGGAAAACCTTTTTACTCCTGCCCTGGAATGTGACAATCTGGTAGTCAACCGTAGCATGACCGGAATTCTATATTTTTCCGATATTTCAAATCCCTTATATGCCATATCATAGGCTTCCTGTTGATTGCCTGGCTCCAGAACGGGTACCAAAGCAAACTTGCCATAGAACCTCGAATCCTGTTCATTTTGAGAAGAATGCATCGACGGATCATCAGCCACGGCAACAATCAATCCGCCATTTACTCCGGTAATAGCTGCATTCATGAAGGGATCGGCTGCTACATTTAAACCAACATGCTTCATACAAACCATGGATCTTTTGCCGGCATATGCAAGCCCTAAGGCTGCTTCCATCGCCGTTTTTTCATTGGCTGACCATTTTCTTTTAATATTCCTCTCTGCCGCTTCCTTTGATCTCTGTACATATTCCATTATCTCAGTAGATGGAGTACCCGGATAACCATAAATACCTGATAATCCAGCATCAATAGCACCCTGGGCTACTGCCTCATCTCCTAATAGTAATAATTTTTGCATATATAATTATTTGTTACTAGTTAGAGTCCGTCTATAAAGTCCGAAAGTTTATATAAAAATTAAAAATCACAAATGACATCCCGAAAGCTTTCAGGACCAAAATACAAATAAATAACAAATTACAATTTCGGAATTTCAAAAAATATTTTTTTTTCATTCAGTTAATAGTCGGCAGTCCACAGTCTTCAGTCCACAAAAAAGTAAATAACAATCAAACAATTATAACACTGAAAAGTATAAATAACCCAGTCTTCAGATTGCCGACTGCCGACTGAAGATTGCCGACTTAAAAATGCAAAGTATAATGAAATTAACCATTATCAAGCAATAAACATTAAACTTAGCCCCGATGGCTATCGGGGCGATCTCATGATCCGCCTGGCGGAGAGTAAATTCCGATACAATTAAATAAAATCAACTGCATACTGTAACAACTAATTTTTGGAATAAAATTTGCTACTTTTGGATAATTACATAAAACTCCCGCTTTTAATTGTAGTTGAATGAAAATCCCTTTATTAGCATTTCTTATCTTATCTGTCCTGCCAATTCAAATCTTTGCACAGGAAGAGAAATTCATTCAGATGTCCGGAGTAGTTTATAATCAAAATTCCGAACCTATACCCTATGTACACATTGTTTCAAAAACGACATGGAGGGGAACCATAAGTGACAGAACCGGATTATTTTCCTTCATTACCGGGGCAAAGGATACCATCCTCTTTTCATGCGTCGGATATAAAAAAGGCTATTACATTGTGCCCGATACATTAAAGGATTATTACTTCACTATCGATGTTTTTATGGAAAGAGATACCATATTACTACAGGAAGTCGAAGTTTTTTTATTACCCGCAACCTATGAGGAATTCAAGGAAGTTGTTTTAAGTCTCGAACTGCCTTTAGATGATTATGAACGAGCCAGAAAAAACATTGCTATTATCCAAACCCAGATAGCCCTGAGTGAGTCTATTGAACCTGGTGTGAGTTTCAAACAGGTTATGGAGCAGCAATATCTCAAAAACATAACATATGGACAGTACCCGGTTATTAATAACTTATTTAATCCACTGGCCTGGGCAAAATTTTTCGATGCACTAAAAAAAGGCAAACTCAAAATTTACAATTCCCGTAAGGAGAAATAACATTTCATCTCCTTCCAGCCCTTACAAATTTTTCCAATAAAACTGCTTTTCACAGGAATACACAATTATTGAACAAATAATAAGTTTATTTTATTGGATAAAGTTGTAGGTTATGGGGTACTGGTGATGTGTTACGGGTTGCAGGTTGCAGGTTACGGGTTGCAGGTTTACTCACTCTCACATGCCTTCCTACAACCTGATCCCCGAAAAAAGGGGACAGGCGTGAAGTTTGGTTTTTACTTTTGCCTTTTTACTTTTGCCTTTTGCCTTGTAACATGCAACCTGTGACAGGCAACATAAGAAAACATAGAAATAACTTAACTAAGGGTTTGATTATAGTAAAAGTATATCTTCTTATTTTAACCCAATCTGTTATAGCACAGGTTAATTCAACAGTCTTTGGGCTGGTTTCCGATGCTCAGAATATACCTGTTAAAGCAGTTAATATTTCAGTATCCATACCGGATTATGGAACAATTACAAACGATAATGGACTTTTTGAGCTACAACTTCCGGCAAATGAAAATCTTACTCTTACATTTTCATGTGTAGGATATGTAAGTAAAGAAATGTCGTTGAGAATGCAACCGGGTGAAAAGAAAGAGTTAAATGTAGCGCTTGAAACTTTTGTTGATGAACTTCAGGAAGTTGAAATCATTGAAAAAATCGACCGTAGCGCTGTTTTTGTTCCTTTGAATATGAAAGATTTCAAAGCCCTGCCAAATGTTTCGGGAAATATCGAATCTTTACTTAAAACTTTTCCGGGAGTTGCTTCCGGTAACGAGTTAAGCTCTTCATATTCTGTCAGAGGTGGAAATTTTGATGAGAATCTGATTTATGTAAACGATATTGAAGTATACCGTCCTTTTTTAATCCGTTCAGGACAACAGGAAGGATTGAGTTTTATGAATCCCGATATGGTTTCTTCAATCCGGTTTTCCGCCGGCGGATTCGATGCAAGTTATGGAGATAAAATGTCTTCTGTTTTGGATATAAAATATCGTCGTCCTGATAAATACAGCGGGACGGTTTTTTTGAATCTGCTCGGAGGATCTGCTTTTATCGAAGGAATATCCAAAAACAACCGTTTCACTCACACAACAGGCTTACGATATAAAACAAACCAATATTTGTTAAACACACTTGAAACCCAGGGAAATTACAAACCTGTTTTTGCCGATCTCCAGACTTATTTAACCTGCTCTTTATCAAAAACCCTGGAGTTGGGATTTCTGGGTAATTTTGCAATGAACAAATACCAGTTCCTGCCTGAAAGCCGCGAAACATCTTTTGGCACCGTTAAAGATGCGGTACAACTATATATTCTGTATGATGGAAAGGAGCTGGACAAATTCACAACGTATTTTGGGGCTTTTTCAGCCAGATATCAGCCTCATAGCAATCTATCCCTGAAATTAATCGTTTCAGCTTTTAATACCAGTGAAGAAGAGACCTTCGATATTCAGGGGAGGTATTCTCTTAATGAACTGGATAAAGAACTTGGGTCGGAAAATCTTGGCGACAGCATTATGAACATTGGAATTGGCAGGTTTTTAAATCACGCCAGGAATTATCTGAATGCCAATGTTCTGGCAGTAGCCGCAAAGGGAGACTATTTCCAGGGGAATTTTCGCCTGAAGTGGGGCATCAAAATCCAGCACGAAATAATTCATGACGACTTAAACGAATGGAAACTTATTGATTCAGCAGGATACTCCATCCCATACTCCGGCAATCAGATAAATCTGGCAGAGCACATACCGGGAAGAAAGATTAATCTTTACTCTACCCGCATTACCTCCTATATTCAGGATTCATACAAATTTATGATTAGTAATACGAATTTTGAGATAACAGGAGGTCTTCGTACACATTATTGGGATTTTAACCGGCAGTTTATTTTCAGTCCCCGGTTTTTACTTACCCTGTATCCCAGCTGGAAAAAGCCGGTAACTTTTCATGCAGGGTATGGTCTTTATTATCAGCCTCCTTTCTATAAAGAATTGAAAGACCCGCAAGGGAACATTAATTACCGGATAAAAGCCCAGGAATCAACCCATTTTACGCTGGGGAGTAAATATAATTTTCTGGCATGGGAAAGACCTTATACGTTTAGTACGGAAGTTTATTATAAGAAGCTAAATCAATTAATACCTTATAAAATAGATAATGTCAGGATTAATTATTCAGGGAAGAATATGGCAAAAGGATATGCAGTTGGGATGGATATGAAAATAAACGGGGAATTTGTTCCGGGAGTTGAATCCTGGTTTAGTCTTTCCTTCATGCAGACAAAGGAGGATATCCTGAAAGATTTTTACTACAACAAAGAAAACGTAAGAATCGAACCGGGATATTACCCCCGCCCTACCGATCAGTTGATCAATTTTGGATTATTTTTCCAGGATTACCTTCCTAAAAATCCTTCTTTCAAAGTTCATCTTACTGCAATATACGGAACCGGTATTCCTACCAGTTCTCCCTTCTCTGAACGCTATGATAATGTTTTTAGAATGCCTTCTTACAGAAGGGTCGATATAGGGATATCAAAAGAAATTATTGGAACATCAAACCCTAATGATATACGAAACCCTAAGGGTTTTTTAAAACCCTTAGGGTTTGATGTTAAAAGCATCTGGATTGGATTGGAAATATTTAATCTGCTCGACATTAACAATACTATTTCCTATTTGTGTCTAAGTCTTCAAACCAATCAATACGCCATACCCAATTATCTTACCTCCAGGAGAATAAACGTAAAGATTTCAGCAAAGTTTTAATTTTAAGACCATAAGGGTTTTTAAAAACCCTTATGGTCTCATTGTCCTAAAAATAATCAAATCAAACTTAACCCCAATTGATTACCTGATATTTAAGTTCCACTTTTGCAATATCAAGTGAATCAAATTTTTTTATCGTTTATGAATTTCGGAGTCATAACCCCAATTGCAGCCAATGGTTGGTGTATGGTGCGTTTTAATGCGCTATACACGGTGTGTGTAAGTTTATTTCAATTCGCAAGCCATTTTCATTTTATAATTATATAGATGATGACTTTATTATATCTAGCCAAAAGCTCCTTTTTTTAGATTGTTTTGGCTATTTATATCTAAACGAATAGATGATCCATTGTAAGCTCACTTTGAACATATTGACTGCTGTATTGATTAGTAATCAAGCCGTAAGACGTTATGAAAGTAACAAATACATTCTTTTTGGTTTTAGTACTAGAGGAAAAAGCATTAACCTTTTTTGCTATTTCTTTGGCATATTTTTTATCGATTGCATATTCCGTATTGTAAAATTTCATTTCACATAGATTAACTACATTGTCATCTCTATCTATTAGCAAATCAATCTGAGCACCATTTTGGGTATTTTTTTCAATCCAACTTCCATATACTGCGTTGATTCCGGAAATTTTTAGTCCTTCCTTTATTTGCTCCACATGTTTTATACAAATAGTTTCAAAACAAAAGCCAGACCAAATTCTGTAGGATTGTTGCCCATGCATCTTAATCCAAACACCGCTCTTAGAAGGTTTAGTATTTTCAATGTATTTAATATAAAACATTGAATATTCATCAGTTAGTCGATAAATTGAATCTTTAGTCCCTTGGTAGGGTACATATTTCTCTATGAATCCAGATTCTTCTAACTCTATAAATGTTTTGGTGAGCGTACCTCCTGATTTTATCTTACTTTTAATTAATACTTCAGTTCTAGTTAAACCTTTACGAACAGATGCCAATGTTCTAATTATTGCTTCATGATTATCATGTTGGTCAAATAAAGAAGCAAAAACATTATTGAACTCTGATCTTAGAAATCCATTCTTATTAAAGCATAATCGGTCAAGGGCTTGTGCTACACTTTCGCCAGGTAAAATTTTTTCCAAATAATAAGGAACTCCTCCTATAGCCATATAAATTTGTAGTATATCGTATCGGGAGAGTTTAACTTTATTATGTTTTAATAGTTGTTCAGTTTCATACAAATTAAAAGGGACTAACTGAATTTTATTGGTTAACCTGTTATGAAGTCCTCCTTTACTTTTAATGATATTCTTTATCATGTAAGAGGCTGCAGATCCGCAAATCACCACCACTAAATCATCTCTTTTTGATGCATAGCTGTTCCAAAAGTTGTCGAAAGCCGGGAGAAAGTTTGATTTTCGAGTATCGAGCCATGGAAATTCGTCAATAAAAATCACTTTCTTCTTCTTAGAAGTAAGCATATCAATGTATTGACTCAATTGATGAAATGCTTCAATCCAATCGGAAGGTTTTTTGAAATTGGTATTTTTAGCAGAAAGAGTAAGGTGAAAATTATTGAGTTGTTGCTTTAAGGGAACTTTGTAAATGCCTGAAAACTCAAACTGAATATCATTTTTATATACTTTCCGAATAAGAAAAGTTTTACCCACCCTCCTTCTGCCATAAACTGCAATAAGTTCTGGTCGATTACTTTTTAAAGCATTTAATAAGATGGATATTTCAGATTTTCTACCAATTAATTTCCTCATTATTTGTAATTATAAGCAGCCAAATGTACTAATAAATGATTAGTTTTGGCTACTTATGTGAGTATTATTTATTGAGAGATTTAAATTAGCCTTTATAGTAAATACTCACTTGTTAGCTGTTTTTGGGAGATACTAATTGAGTCCGGATAAAGTTCATGCCACCTGAATGACGCCTGCCATGCGGACAGTAAACAGGTTTCCTCCGCACTTATCACTGCATTCATAGCTCTACAGCTTTTGACAGAATGTTGCACTTTCTCGACACCTCTTCAGTAGTTACCGTTAGTTCATCTCCTTTACCCATACCTATATATCTCTTGGATATACTTTTCCTAAACGCTTAGCACCTTGGCTCTTTACCAAAGCACCTTTAGGTGGTTTGAAGCCCTCTCCTGTAAGATGACTTCGGTGGGTCGGTTCCACCATCTCAATTACAGCATGCAGTGAATTTATTGCCGATCACTGCTTCTCGGCACACCTATAAATAGTTGCCGATTGCGGAGTGACTTCCTATCAGGATACACTGACCTTGATGCGGGCTACAACCCTTGAATAACCTACATCCCCGGCAATTATTTATAGCACATGTTGTAAGCTTTTGCTTTTTAATATTTTATGATTTATTATGTCCAAAATATCTTATTAATAACTCATTTACTTCATCTTTATCAAAATGTTCAGAGTCAAATTTTTCTCCTAACCATTCAATAAAACTTTCATATTCCTCATGATCAGGTTGTTTCAATATTTCTAACATATCTGAATACCCCCAAATCCCGCCACAATCTTCCGGCGGACAATTCATTTTACCTGTCAAACAAATTGGATTTTTAAACTCGTCATTAAAAGGTAAAATCTTCTCAAGAAGAATATCATGCTCCCAACTGTCGCCGAAATCATACTCGTATTTAAGTTTATCTTTCTCTTTCTTTAAAAAAAAGTCCAGCTTAATTTTTCTATAATCATTGATTGGAAAGTCATCCCAGTCATCTACGGAAGGTATCCCATAATACTCGTTATTTTTAATAAATTGATGTAAATGGGAATTTGTCCACCCCATTGATATCTGAATTATCTTGTGAATTTCAGATAATAAAATGTCAGATGGCACTAATAATCGTCTCCAAATCTTAGGTTTGAATCCTTTTAACGAAATCTGAATCTGGTATATTTTCTTTGTCATGTTTTTTGCTTTCAAATATAGCTAAAATGTTGTTTCGGTGTCTCTTTGCAATTGCTTACAACGATTGATGGTATGGCCAGTAAGGGATTGCGGGCTTGTCAACCTATCAAGATACACCGAAAATGATGCGGGAGATGATGTCCGAAAACCTCTGAAACCCTTATTGGCTATACCATGTTAGTGCATTTTTGTTTTTGTCAGTATATGTGTAAATGAAAAAATGTTTTGTAATGTTGTGATTTTTTCATAATAAATTTAAAGGTCAATTAATCTAATTTCATTTTCATTATTTCCAGAGGCTGCGATCAAATAGTTGTACCCTTTTGTTTTTGTATAATTGCTTGCTGTTTCAATCGCTGTAATAAATTCATTAAATTCGTCTTCTTTATTAAATTGAAATATCATTAGACGAATATCTGTATCTATTACAGTCAATTTTTGAAAATCATAAATAATCTCATCAATATTTTTACTCCATTCTATTTCACACGCTAATTTCAATCCTTTAAAATCTGTTTGCCAATTTTTCCCTTCATTTGCCCAGCATAAATCAAACAACCATTCTCCCTCCATTTTCTCTTTATTTGGATATACTGTATAGCCATTTTTTTTACCTAAATTATACAATGTCTTTTTG
>Ga0209986_10004580_pt1 | contig 11675 bp, 10 predicted proteins | sample BlataG_FD_183168 | JGI IMG/M metagenome (GOLD analysis project Ga0209986, IMG submission 183168) | Deep subsurface microbial communities from Black Sea to uncover new lineages of life (NeLLi) - Black_00105 metaG (SPAdes) (version 2) | ecosystem: Environmental > Aquatic > Marine > Oceanic >...
ATTTTTTCAAAAAGAAAAATATAAAATTTAATCATTTTTTCGATTATTTTATAAAATTACCTATTTGGGAAAATATCCCAGATGAAATAATGAATTGTTTTAAATCTTATCCAAATGAAAAGATTATCTTTGTTAAAAACCCAAAACAATCAATAAGAAATAGAGTTTCTAAATTAAAAGAAAAATTTTAAAAGATTACCACTCTAGGAATCCTGGGTCATCAAATACCTCTTCAAGCGTTCTATCTTTTGCTAACTTTTCTTCTCCTTCTATTTCTTCCTCAAGATCAACGCCAGTATCTCCTTGTTTTATTTTTTCACGTAATTCTCTTTCTAATAGGTGATAATTTGCTGCTTCATATCTCCATTTATGAGACTCTTCTATTAATTCTACTTCTCCTGTTATAATATATTCTTTAGATAATTCTGCGGCTTTCATTTTAGTAATATCTGACAAGAGTGAGTAGGTAAATGTTAATTCGTTCCAATTTTTTTCTTTTTGATGTTCTTTAATATTACTTTTTAAGCGATGATATTCTTGATCTTTAAAAAATAAATCAATAAACGACCCATAAAAATCAACTGCAACTTCAATAGAATAAGCTAAAACTTCTTTTTGTATTCCGCAAGTTCCACATCTAACTTCAACTAAATTGACAACTTTATCCTTTAATTCTGACTTTTTTACTTTTCCGCCACAAATTGGACAATTTTTTATATTTTCCCCATTTATATCATATAAATCACTAGCTGAGCGTAAGTGAGCCATCTGTTCTAACCCACAATCAACACATCTCACAGAATAGGTGATCAGTTTTTGTTTTTTCTCTATTTTAACTGATTTTGCTCCACATTCAGGGCAAGTGAAGATTTTAGGTAGCTTTTTAATCTTTCTATATACCTTTTTCCTTTTCTTCCTTCGACCCATATAATTTCCCGTCTTTGCAATATTTATTATTCTTCTTTAAATTTTTAATAACTTTTAAGAGTAAAAAAGTTTTTCTGTTTTTCGGGAAATTGCTAAATTAAAAACAGAAAAATTTTTATGTTAAGGTTTATTGACTTAATTAACTTTTTTTTAATTAACTTATTGAATTCTATATTAATTATATGAAAATATTATTAGTTCATTTTAATAAATTATGAAAGGTGTTTGGAAAAATTGGAACAAAAAGAGCATACCTTAAAAGATGATAAGGATTTAATTAATAGAATACTAGGTGATATGGATTCTAGGTATATAATTCTCTTCCTTTTCATTATTAGAAAAGATTTATTTAAAGATTTAAGTGATTTTAAACTTATAATATCCTATAATAGAGTTATCAATTTAGAAGAAATTTTTAAAGGTAATTTAAAATCATATTGGAACGAGGAATTTATTAAAATTGCTATAGATTTAGGGCTTTTTAAAAATATTAGAAGTTATGAAGACTTTAACCTTAAAGATGACGATTTTATTATAAAGATGGGAGTAGAAACAATTACTATCGAAGAAAATATTGAAAAAGAAACTGGTAAAGTAAAATACATAATATCCGTACCAGCAGATACTTTATTTTTAATGATAAATAAAAAATTCAAATCTCTAACAAAAAGAAACTTTAATTTAGCCCTTATACGCCTAAAAGGAGTAAGATGTGAAAATACTGGCGCAATTCATCCATTTATTTATAAAATTGGAGAAAAAGATTACACGCTTTCTGATGATCTTTACGAATTCTTAAAAGATGATTACGCCAATATTTATCTAGCTATTAAAGGGGAATTTACCATCGATGGTTTTTATAAAAAATTTAAAGAAACTCAAGATAAAATCTTAAATTATATTGAAATTTTTGATATTTTCTTAAAAAAAAAAGAGATTATTAAGAAAATTAATAATGTAATAGAAGAAAATAACCTTGAATTAACATTTTCCAAAGATGAGGATTCAAAAGATAAAGCGGAAAAACTCGATTTTTTAGATATAACTATTAAACTTAAAGTATTAGACGCTAAAATTAAATTCAAATTATCAAACTCAAATTACCAGAAATTATTAGATTATCGAACTCAATTACAGAATATAAACGATCAATTAATAGAAATGAGAACATATTATTCTACAAAAGAAAAGAAATATAGCTATCTGGAATTTATTGAACAAATTTCAGAAGAGAAAATGGAAATTCAAAAAAAATTAATCGATTTAAGAAATGAAATTAGTAAATTAAAACCAACATTGAAATTAATTGAAAGTGATATTAAAGAAGTTAAAGTATAAAAATAACGATAACAGAAGATTTTTAATAACATGTGATATATGAAAATGAGATGTCCTGCGTGTGATATCCCAATGGAACCTCTAGTAGCAGGTATATTCCAATGCCCTCAATGTAATAAAATTATAAAAGAAAAAATGGATAATGATGAGGGAAAAGACCAAGATAAAATTAAGAAACTGGATTTTCAAGATGGTGAATACTTTTATAGAAATGCAAGCTTAAATAAAAACTATGAGATTTGCGAGAAGGGGATTACAATAATTAAATCTCCTAAAAGATGGCTTGCTGCATTAATCTGTTATGCTCCACATCTTAAGACTTCAAAATACATTAGGTTATCGTGGTGGAAAAAAGAAGTATATCAACACGGAGGATTTTTTAAAATAACGAATTCTGATGTTTTAAAAAATGTTATTATAGCGCTTGATAAAATTAATGCATCTTTTGATGAGTTTTGGAGTTGGAAAGGTTCATTTGAGGAAAATTCGAAAAATAATGATAATGTATTTGAAGATGAAAAATTAAAAATTTTAAAATATAGAATTATTGAAAATTTAACTTGTCCAAATTGCAATAAAAAATTGATTAACCGGAAATCACATTATGAATGTGTCCATTGTGGCGAAATAATCCTCATTAATGGCTATAAAGACCCTATTTTTGATATTAACCCGAAAAATCTATCTTTAAAATTCACAACTAACCTTCCCGTGAATTTTTATCTAGTTAATACAGGGATAACAGTAAATTGGTTAATGGCAGAATGGAAAGCTATTGCAGTGATCTACTCAAACGATAATCCAAATAAGAAATGGCTGCGTTTTTATACTTGGGAAAGAGATGTTCAATCATTACTTAAATATGGTAGATCAGGCGCTCAAATGACTTGGAATGCGAAAAGAGGTTCGGGGTCTCCAAATATCTATGATAAAAAAACCCTCAAGCTATTAATTGAAGATCTAAAGAAAATTGCCAATGAATTAAATTGGAATATTAAAAATAAGGGGGATTAAAATAACTGAAAGCAGAGATCCAATGTGGAGTAATTTATTACAAGATTTCATAGAAGGTATTGAAAGAGCAATCGAACAATTGGAAAAAAAAGATGTTGAAAACATTCCAGGTGCAAAAGATGCACTATTGAATAGATTGAATAATGTGAAAATTTATTTTCCAAGAAATGATGGTGATTTATTTATTAAATCTATTGATGAGGCAATACAAAAGGCTTTCTTTCCTAATTCTACTAATTATGCAGAAGCTTTTAATCATATTCTTAAATCAAGAACTCACGAACAAGATTTTATTATTAACGAATTATTGAATGGTTTTATAACATCTAAAGCAAAAGCGCTTGCTTCTGGAACTCAAGGACCTATTATAGATAAAATAGTTGAAGCATTTAAAAAAAGAGGCGATTTCCATATTGTGGACCACCAATTTTATGCTATGTTTGGTGATCCTAATAAGCCAAGAAAGTATGTAAAAAAGAATCTTGAAGAACTTGCAAATTTATTCGGCTTAGTATCTAAACAAATTATTATTGAAAAGGATATAAGACGACATGAGAGAAGAAAATATATCTTTTATACATTCCCTGATAGAATTATTGATATTTTAAAAGAGAAATATCTATTTATTGATGAGAGCTTATTGATTATTGATCTTCAAGATGTTATTAAAGAGGCGCGTTCTTTAGCTGGTTATAATCATAATCAACAAATTGAACCTATTCATATTTTAATATCATTAATAAAACAACAAGAAGGAATAATAAAGCTTTTACTACAAAAATTAGAAGTGAACACTGATCAGTTGTTGAGTGAATTAAAAAACGAACTGAATAAATTGCCTAAGAATACAAATTTAGATGGAGATAGCATTGATATGTCTCAATCTTCTGAAAATTTGTTGGATGCTGCTCAAGTAGAGGCTGAATTATTAAATGACCAATATCCAAGCAGTGAACACTTATTAATCGCCTTTGGAAAATTTAAAAAAGGTACTAAGACAGAAAGTGTCGAATTTAAAGACAACCAAATAATCCAACTATCTCAGATTTTAGAAAGGTATGGTGGAAATAAAGACAGAATTATACAGGCGTTAATGAATATTAGAGGTAAATATATATCTGTATCTAAGGAATTTGATAGAAACATATTTATTTGCATGTTTTTAGCTAATATTGCAATTAATCGCAACAATCTCGAAAAAATTGGGGGAGCATTTACCGTTAATGGAATATCTGCCATTTTTGCTTTGATTTTATTACTAGGAATAATGCCAAAACTTAATATAGATAGAAGCAACCCGATTTTAAAAGACCCATCATTTAATTCAGAAAACATGAGTGTGATTCCAAAGTCATGGATGATGAAACAAGTATTAGAATATTTATTTGACCCTCTTATTAAAATAATCGCTTATCGATTAGGAGGGGGTTTATGGTTATCTAAGATTTTTGATTCAAAGATTCATAAAAAAATTCATAATCAAATTAGATTTTTGTTAAAAGATGTTAATAAATGGGTCTTGGGTAACCTTTGTCGTGTTGAAGTCCAAATTTTCGTTGATATTTCGAATATATTTGTTGAAATTACCCCCGATACCGAATTATAATTATTAATTGAGAGATGATTAAATAAAATTGATAAGAGAAAGTTGGACAGATATCTTACCGAGGTATTGGACTTTTATTAATCACATGAGACCAATCTTAAGTGAAACATTGAGGATTATTGAAGATTTGGATGAAAATCAGTTAACCGATATTAAGAAATTAGATGAAATTCGAAAAGAAGAGGAAAAAAGAACAATACGAAAAGTAAGCAGCTCCTCTGAATTTTCTGCAATGTTTAGATTTCATGTATATGAAATAATTAAGGACTTTATTGTAAATAATAGAGACAAGATTAAAAAAATTAAAGATAAAGGTGCTCTTGCCAGATATGAAACATATAGACATGAAATCAAAAATAAATTTAAAACATTCAAAATATATATAACACATTCTCTCTCTGAAGCTGTTAATGCATTAGATTTTTTAAGAGATCTTACAAATTTAGATCAAACTAAGTCTAAAAAAAAAAATTTGTACCTTATTGTTAAATTTATGGAAAAATATTTATTTCCTAGAGGGAAAAATCTTCAAGAAATATACGAGCAATTATTAGAACATTCACCTCAATTCTTTGAGTGTCAAAGACATTTAATACTACCTCATACATATTATCGCGAAAAAATTGAAGATCCTGATTTCTTTGTAATTCCAGGAATTACTCCTAAAATATATCAGATGATAAATAATATTACTTCTTTATACAATTTAGATCCAAAATATGGCGTATTCTCTGAGGAAGCGAATTATGAATTACCTCTGATTTTAAAAGATGATGTATTTTTACCGTATATTGATTCGATTGCTCATGAGGAAGAAGAAGCAATCGAAAAAATTGCCGAAAGAATTGGTTTATGTTTATTGGAGGATGTTTTCCTCGCGCCACAAGAGGAATTTGCTGACATCCTTTTAAATTTCAATTTTTTAAAAGAAGAAAAACAATCAGACGGAAAAACACGTTTAATCCCTCAATTTAGCAATGAAACCTTAGTTTTACATTATATTGCATTCGCAGCTCTTAGACGAGGATTTTTGTCAAAAGAAATTATAAATTGGATTGCAATGAATTTTGCGGTTTTATTGTATAAGGGTATATTAGAATTTAAATTATCAGAAGATAATATTTTTTACGAAATATTTGAAGATTTCCAAACAAGTGAAAAAATTCTACCATATTTGATGAAATTAATCTGTTTTCCAAACTATTTAAATCTTGATAAAATGAAAATTCGCGATTCTCCACAGTACAGGAAAGAAATTTTCAATTTTATTGGGGCTGAGATAGATAATTTGAAAGAAATTATTAATGAAATTGCTGCATATTGTGAAAAAATTGAAAAATAAAGTAAATTTTACAAATTATATTAAAATTGTGATATAAAATATGGATAAATCAGAAAAACCCGGAATATATACTCCAGATAAGATTAAAGAACTCCTTAACAAATACGGTACTATATATTTCCCTAACGATGTTAAAGAATCAGTGAATGACATAATTGGTAATGAACTTAAAAAAGAACGGTTAGATGATTTTTTTAAAGCACTAAAGCGATACAAGAAAATTTTTAAGTTACTAAAGGATACTAATCTTAACCCTAGCCTTACAGTTCTTTTATACGGTCCTCCTGGAACCGGAAAGACCGCATTAACACGAGCTTTTTCTAGTAAATATGGCATCCCTATCTGTGTGGTTGAGTCTGATAGATTAGTTTCTCCATTATTAGGAGATACTATCAAAAATATTAGAAATGTTGTAGAAATTGCAGCTGATATTGCGGAAAAAAATAACGCTTTTGTATTATTTTTTGATGAAATTGATGCTATTGGATCTGAAAGATCAAATATTCACGAAGTCGGAGAGATAAAGCGAGCAGTAGTATCATTTTTACAAGTAATCGATAAGGTAAGTTATGAAGGAAAACCTTTAGCAATATTTGGTGCTACAAATCACCAACATCAATTGGATTCAGCAATCTGGCGTCGTTTCACATTTCATCTCGAATTTGATTTTCCTAGCTATAATTTAAGAAAGGGGATTATAGAGTCCTTTATAAATAAAGTTAAGAATGCAGATATTGAAGTAGATGATTTAATATTGAATAATTTAAGTAAAGAATGCGAAGTGATTCAAGATATTGCTGAAAAATTAGGATATGAAGGATTTGAATACGAGGGTGATCTTTTATGGAAAGAGATTGAAAAAAGAAGTGATATATCTGGATTATTAAAATTGACTTATGGATACTCTGGCTCCGATATAGAAAGAGGAACACGTGTATCTTTGTTTAAAGCAGTTAATAATGATGATTATTTAACATATAATATTTTCTACGATTCTTTAAAACTTGTTGGTGGTACAGCTATTCATGTTGAACAACAGGATTTGCTTAGTAGTCCGAAAGTGGGTGAAAAAAGTTCCCGACTATTTACTATCAATAAGGAAACTCTTACTAACGAAGATTTTATAAATCAGCTTCAGGAAATTATCCTATCCTTGAGCAATATTAATGATTTTTTAGAAATTCAAAAAAATATGATAAAAAATTTAGCACTAACTTCAAATAAAAAATATATAGAACTTAAAGAAAAAATATCTGAAATTTTAAATGATATTATCAATAATAAATTAATAATATAATAAATGTTCTATATTATAGTCTTATCATTAAAATGTTAGAATCAAGACCAGAATTCATAACACTAATAATTAATTTTGATCTTAAATCACCAAATGCTAAAAATTTGACAGGTAAGGTTAGAAGAGATTTCATGGGAAAAAATATTAAAGGACGTTTTAATATCCCAAAAATAATGCAGGAATTAATGGGTTCCGATAATGAGATTATATATCCTAAACATTTAGCGTTTATTAAAGACCCAGAGAAAATACTTATGCCTGAACTTGGAAAAGATAAATTTGGCAGAATTATTTTTAGAGTAAGAAATCCAGCGAGAGGTGCAATGATTCATTATCGGTATTTAGGCTCATATAAAGATTTAGGAATATTATTGAATGTTTTTAACGAATTTTTAAAAGAGAAGAAAAGAGAAAAAAAACCCACCTATTTATCAGCTTTTTCAAATATTGTTATAATTATAGGAAAGGACTTAGAAAATGTCAAATAATAATGAAATAATTGAAGATTTTATAAAATTTATTGAATCCTCAGTAAAAGAGGGTTTCAAAAAGGAAGCATTTATAAAGGTATTTAGAGAAAAAATAGATAAATTTTTAGCAGAGAGAGAATTGTGAAGGCCTCATTAGTATTAGAAAATATTGGAAAAAAAGTAGGAAAGGAGTCATTCAATTTTACCAGTGGAGTAGTCACCTTAATTAAAGGAAGAAATGGTTCGGGAAAAAGTAGAATTATTAAATCTTGTGCGATAGCTCTTTCACTACCCATAATTTCTAAAGAGTTAGAAGAGGAAGCTATAAATTTTGGCGTAATAAAAGGAGAAAACGCTGAATTTCCTCCCTTAGTGAATTCAAAAATGGAAAAAGCATTTATCGAACTTCAGTACGATGAAATAATTAAAAAAGTAGAATTGAATTTAGATGGAACAAACTACATAAATGTTCCTGGAGAACAAAAATTTCTTTATTCAAGCTTAATCGTAAGGACATCAAAAATCTATAATTACATTAGTCGTGGAGATTCAAATTTTAAATGGATATTAGATGAAATGTCTTTAGCAAAAGACTATGAAACCATTCAAGATATTGTTGGCTCTTATTTAGAACTTCTTGATTTAAAAAAAAAAGAAATTGACCAAAAAGAGAAAGAAAATAAGGTTATTACTGATAGATTAAATGATTTAACTAAAGAAAAAACGAAATATGATAAAGAAATTCAAAAATTAATCGAAAAAATAGAGTTCGAAATTGAAAAAGTTGAGTTAAATCCTAAATTGAGAGAAAAAAGAAGTAAAATTAAAGAAATAATTGACGATTTAACAAACAAAATCAAGAATTACAATAAAGAAATAAAAAAATTAGAACAACAAAACTCTGAATTTGAAAGAATTTTAAGAAATAGCGAACATAAAATAAAAAAAATAAGATCAGAAATAAGTGAAACCACAAGAATAATAATTGAATTAAAAGAAATTAATAGACAACAACTTACACAAGAGATGTACGAATTAGAAAAATCAAAGCCGAAAGAATTAAAAGGTGGTTATGAAGGGGAAATGAAAAATTTAAGAAAGGTTTTGAAAAAATTAGGAAAGAAAAATGAGATAGAATGCTATTTATGCCATGAGGGTAAAATCCGCAGAGAAAACATTGAGGTCGAAATAGAAAAAATTCAAAAAGAAAGTGTGAAAATTGAAAAAACTATTAAAGAAATCGAGGAAAAAATACGTGAAAAATCAAAACTTATAAAACAAAGTAACCGATTGCCAGAAGTTCAAAAAGAAATCAATAAATTTAATGCTGAGGAACAAGGCTTAGAAAATGATATAAAAGAAAAAAAAAATAAAAAAGAAGATAATTTAAAAAGAATTTCACAATTGAGAAATGTTCTTAAGAGTGATAATATCGATTTAAAAGAAGAAAATAATAAATTAGACTTAATTGAGAAAGAAATTAAAAAGGAACAAGATCTTCAACCATTATTTAATAAGAGACAGGATTTAGATAGAGAAATGGGAAAAATAGATAAAGAATTCTCAGATTTAGAAGAAAAGAAGAAAAATGGGCAAATTATAGATGTTCTTGACTTCAAATTAGATATTAAAAAAGGAACTGAAATAATTGAGGATTTCGAAATGATCTTAAATGATATTAGTAATTATTTAACTTTAAAAATTGATGAACAGCGAGAAGGTGCTGCAAAAAAATTTAATAAAAACATTAAAAGGATAATAAAAGAGCTTAACTTTTCAGAATTTAAAGAAATTTTATTAGACTTAAAGGATAATTATTTGAAGGTAATAAGAAGTGACGATACAATACAATCAATTAGTTCTCTAAGTCAAGGAGAGAAGGATGTAATTGCAGCACTTTTGCAAATATGTGCTAAAGAGACATATTTACCTCAGATTCCTTTTTTAATAGGGGATGACATAATTTCTGACATAGATCCAGCTCGTCAGGAAAGTTTTATAAATTACCTTAAAACAATTGCAGTAAATAATGATTGGTTCATTTTGTTAACTAAGGTTACAAATGAAGATTTAACAATATCAGAGATATAACTCTCTTTAGATAACTAACTAAATTTAGTTTAAGTTAATTTTTCTAAATGTACAATACCAAACTCCATTTAGATTAAAGTAATTTGAATGTTAGATATCTTTTTTTTTGATTGGATTTATGTATGAAACTCATTTCTACACATTTTTCTACCATCCAGTTCGAACCTTACAACCTTACAAGAAAGGAATAAAAACTACCTTAAAAAAAATCTAAAGGATTTATACAATTATTTGTTTTTTAAAGTACCTGATACTCGCTTTTACTATAATACGAAACTGAGTTCGTGAAATAAGTTGTACTTTTATGTATTATAGACGATACTTACCTTTTTGAAGCTTTTGCATCTTAACTCCAATTTGTGTATCCCCCAAATCCTTAATATTAACTAAACTTATAATTAACCCAGCGCACTTCATATCTTTTTTAAATTTATTAGATCGGAAATATTCTCTAAGTGTTGTTCCGTGATGATACCCATGTATTATTTTTAATCCCTCTACTCCACGATCTATGCATTCTTCTAATTTTTCCTCTACATAAATTATTGCATCTTTAAGATTCATACCGTGTAAATCCACGATAAGAAAATGAGCAGAATTTATATGTTTTTCTAAAAACATTTCAGATATGTATGTTTTTCCACAATATTTACAGGTTTTGTAATTATGATTTCTCAATTTAAAAGATTTAACCCCTAGGATTTTAGTGGGAGCCTTCTTCCTCTCTTTCTCTAATTCTTTTAAATACTTTAAATGCCTTTTCCCTATTCCGCTGTCGAAATAATGATCGCTCCCACATAATTCACAATAAAATAATCGAGTATATTCATTAAATAATTCTTGAAGCCTTTTTTCTCCAATACTGTATTTTCTAATTTTTCTTATAATAGTGAATTTTGTAAGTTTATATTGAGCATAAAGTTTAATATTACAATCTTTAGCTAGACTTATTAATTGAGATCTAGTTAATTTTTCTAAATGTACTATTGTAATCTCCTTCTAAATCAGTGAAATTTTTCTAGTAGTTATCTTTTAAAACGTTTAATTGATAGATAGTATGATAAATTTATTTAAATAATTTAATATATAATTCAAGGTCGTTTAAGAGGGAGGAAGAAATTTAGGTGTTGATTTGATATTAAGAGAGATTCAAAATAAATGAGAAATGAAACGAGAGGCTATAATTTTTCAAGATCTGATTAAAGAAGAATAGGATATTTATAAGAGTTTTATCGATAAAATGTAGATTAAAATCTTTTTAATAAATTAAAAATTAGGAGGTAATTAATCTAACTTTTTATAAATTTAATTAAAAGTGAAGTTTTTTTTTAGAAATAAAAGTAGAAAAATTAAGAGATATCATAGATATCTTCTCTGAATTTCATTCAAAGGAATCTGATGGGAAAACCTAAAATTTAAAAAATTCTTGATCTTTAACCAATTTATTATAAAATTAGAGCGGATTTAAATAATGAAATAGGTGAAAATTTAAATTATTTCGAGTTAAAGAATATTCTAAAAGATGTATGGGAAAATGTTGAATATTTAATAAAGAATAATTATTTAGCTCAAATAAAGAGTAGAGATTAT
>Ga0209986_10004581_pt1 | contig 11672 bp, 12 predicted proteins | sample BlataG_FD_183168 | JGI IMG/M metagenome (GOLD analysis project Ga0209986, IMG submission 183168) | Deep subsurface microbial communities from Black Sea to uncover new lineages of life (NeLLi) - Black_00105 metaG (SPAdes) (version 2) | ecosystem: Environmental > Aquatic > Marine > Oceanic >...
CGGCGGCCATCTCCTGGTCGATGAGAAGCTGCTCGGCCGGAGCGGCCTCCCGGCCGTAGGGCTTCGGCCAGTGCGGCGCGAGCAGCCCCGACTCGGCGAGGGCGACCTGGCGTTGGTCGGCCGGAAGGGCGGCGACGGAGGTCACCGCCGCGGTGATCTCCGGGCGCAGGTGGTCCACCGAGTCCAGGTCGATGTGCAACTTCCTCCGGACACCGCCGAGCGTCAACGCCGCTATCCTGCGCAGCCAGTTCGACTGCCCCAGCGCCTGGGCGATGCCGTAGGCGCGGCGCAGGTAGAGGTGGGCATCGTGCTCCCAGGTGATCCCGATGCCGCCGAGCACCTGGATGGCGTCCTTGGCATTGGCGGTGACGGCTTCGATGGCCGCCGCCGCGGCGATGGCCGCGGCGATGGACAGTTGATCGCCATCGTCTCCGGCCGCGGCCACGGCGGCATCGCCGGCGGCGACAGCGATCTGCTGGGAGCGCAGCAACATCTCGGCGCACATGTGCTTGACCGCCTGGAAGCTGCCGATCGGCTTGCCGAACTGCTCGCGGACCTTGGCGTAGTCGACCGCGGTGTCCAGGGTCCAGCGCGCCACCCCGGCGGCCTCGGCGGCCAGCACTGTCGCCATCAGGTCCTCGAAGCGCCTGCGCGACACCGCGAGCCGGGACACCGGCGCGGCATCCAATGTCACCCGGGCCAACGGCCGGGAGAAGTCGGTGGCGGCCAGAGGTTCGACCGTCACCGCCGAATCTGAGCAGTCGACCATCACAACGTCATCACCTGCCGGCAGCAGCAGCAGCCCGGATGAGTCGGCGCCCAGCGCATAGTCGACCGTGCCGGACACCCGGCCGGAGTCCGCACGCAGATCGCCGCCCAGGGCGACGCCGGCGGTAACCCGACCCGAGCACAGGGACTGGAGCACAACGGGATCGGTCACCACCAGGGTGGCCAGCGCGGTGGTGGCGACCGGGCCGGGGGTCAGGGCTCGGGCCGCCTCCTCGACCATGGCGCACAAATCCTCGACGGACCCGCCCGCGCCGCCCGCCGCCTCATCGACCGCGACCTCGAACAGCCCGAGTTCGGCGATACCGCCGTACACCTGCCGCCAGGCATCGGGACGGCCGCCGTCGATATCGCGGACCGCAGCCGGGGCTCCGGCACCGGCGGCCCAACTGCGCACCAGATCGCGCGCAGCGGCCTGTTCGTCGGTAATGGTGACGGACACCGTCGGCTCCTCGGGTCGGCAGAGGGGCTTCGCCACATGTCGAAGCCCACTAGAACGTGTTCTAATAGTGCCAGCGATGAACCGTCAAGTCGACAGCGGTCACACCGCGAAGTAAGGAGCAACTGTGCCGTCGCCAGCGTCGTCGCCAGCTCAGAAGTCCGGCGGTGGATCCGGTTCACAACCCCGCGAGGTGATGCCGGTCTCGGTGCTGACCGAATCCGAATTGGGTTCCGACGCGCAACGGGAGCGCCGCAAGCGGATTCTCGACGCCACGCTGGCGATCGCCTCGAAGGGCGGTTACGAGGCCGTCCAGATGCGAGCGGTCGCCGACCGCGCCGATGTGGCAGTCGGGACGCTGTACCGGTACTTCCCCTCCAAGGTGCACCTCCTGGTATCCGCACTGGGGCGCGAATTCGAACGCATCGACGCCAAGACCGACCGCTCGACGGTCACCGGTGGTACGCCCTACCAGCGACTGAGTTTCATGGTCGGCAAGCTCAATCGGGCGATGCAGCGCAACCCGTTGCTCACCGAGGCGATGACACGCGCCTATGTTTTCGCCGACGCATCGGCGGCCGGCGAGGTCGACCATGTCGAGAAGATCATCGACTCGATGTTCGCCCGAGCGATGGGTGACGGCGAACCGACCGAGGACCAGTTCCGGATCGCCCGGGTCATCTCCGATGTGTGGCTGTCCAACCTGCTGGCCTGGCTGACCCGGCGGGCCTCGGCCAATGACGTCAGCAAGCGCCTGGACCTGGCGGTCCGCCTGCTGATCGGCGACGACACCGCCGGCGGCTGACCGCCCGGGGCACGAATTCCGCCCCGGGGTAGCCGAACCTTGCTGATAACGGTTATCGTTTTCAACATGACCATGCCGATCACCGTCGCGACACCCCTGGCTGCCAGTGCTCTCGCCCTGACATTCCTGTTGACCGGATGCGGCGCGAACCGGACCGCAGAGTCGCCCTCCCCGGCCGACACCTCCGCCGCACCGGAGACCGTCGCCGCGCCAGAGGCGTGTCCCACCGCCCCGGTCGACGTGGTGGTCAGCGTCGATCAGTGGGGGGACATCGTGTCCGAACTCGGCGGTACCTGCACCACCGTCACGACCGTCCTGGCCAGTTCCTCGGTCGACCCACACGACTACGAACCCTCGCCGGCCGATGCCTCGTCGTTCGCAGGCGCGAAACTGGTCGTGGTCAACGGCGCCGACTATGACCACTGGGCGAAGGATCTGGCCGCCACCTCGGCACCCAGTGCACCGGTCATCAGCGCCGCGGAGGTGACCGGAACTCCGGACGGCGCCAACCCGCACCTCTGGTACAGCCCCACTGCGGTGACCGCGGTCGCCGACGCGGTCACCGCCGAACTGGCGAAAATCGATCCGGCGGCGGCCGGATACTTCACCGAACGGCGGGCAGCCTTCGCCACGACCATGCAGCCCTACTCGACCCTGATCGACACCATCAAGAAGGGTGCTTCCGGCAAGTCCTACGCCGCCACCGAGAGCGTGTTCGATTATCAGGCCGAAGCGCTCGGCCTGGTCAACAAGACCCCGGAGGGATACCGGCGTTCTGCGGCCAACGAGTCCGAACCCACGCCCGCCGATATCGAGGCGTTCCGGAAAGCTCTGTCCGACAAGCAGATCGACGTGCTCATCTACAACACTCAGACCGAGGGATCGATACCGGAGCAGATTCGTAACACCGCCGAGCAGAGTGGGGTCCCGGTGGTCGAGGTCACCGAGACGGTCGCCCCCGGTGAGACCACATTCGTCGGCTGGCAGGACAAGCAACTGGCCGCTTTGGCTGAGGCCCTTGGTGTCACACCCTGATACCGACACCGAGACCGCACTCGCGTTCACCGACGTCAGCGCCCAACGCGGCGGCCGGCTGATCTGGTCGCAGGCCACATTCGACGTGCCCGCCGGCGGCATCGTCGCTGTTATCGGCACCAACGGATCCGGCAAGACCACCCTGCTGCAGATGATCCTGGGCATGGTGCCCGCGGCGTCCGGCGACCTGGAGGTGTTCGGCCGGGAACCGGGTGTGGACAACGACCGGATCGGCTACGTGCCACAGCATTACGCGGCAGGTGCCGATGAGGCGCTTCGCGCCACCGATGCGGTGCTGTTGGGATTGATCGGACGCCGCTGGGGCCTCGGCCGAGCCAGTGCATCGCAGCGGGCGCAGGTCGATGAGGCGTTGGAGGAGGTCGAGGCGACTGCTTTCGCGGGCAAGAGGTTGTCAACGCTGTCCGGCGGCCAGCGCCAACGGGTGGCGATCGCCGAGGCGATCGTCTCGAGGCCCCGACTGCTGATCCTCGATGAGCCATTGGCGTCGCTCGACATCCGCAGTCAGCGGGAGATCGTCATCCTCCTCGCCGGACTGCATCGCAAGTTGGGAATGACGATCCTGGTGGTCGCCCATGACATCAACCCACTGCTCCCGATTCTCAACAGTGCGATCTACATCCTGGATCAGCACCCGCACCACGCCCCGATCAACACCGTGGTCGACGACGCGCTGTTGACCCATCTGTACGGGACTCCGATCCGCGTCGCGCACACCGCCCAGGGCGACATGTACATGCGAAGTGTGCTGTGACCAGCGCTGTCGTGGCGCTCGGCTACCAGGACAACTGGCGCGACATCCTGATGTCGCCGTTCATGCGCAACGCGCTCATCGGGGGGACCATCATCGCCCTGGCCGCGGGATTGATCGGCTATTTCATCGTTATTCGCCGCAACGCGTTCGCAGCCCACGCCCTGGCTCATATCGGACTTCCCGGGGCCACTGGAGCTGTCCTGCTCGGCCTGCCCCCGGTGCTCGGACTCGGGGTGTTCTGTCTGGGCGGCGCCCTGTTCATCGGCGCACTCGGCTCGCGCGCCGACGATCGAGACGTGGTCACCGGAACGACGCTGGCATTCGCCACCGGACTGGGCCTGTTCTTCAACTCACAGGCGACGAAAAGCTCCAACACCATGACCAACGTCCTGTTCGGAAACCTGCTGGCGATTTCCCGCGACCAGTTGACCGCCTTCGCGGTGCTACTGCTGGTGCTCGGATTGTGCATCGGCGCGTGCTATCGGCCGCTGCTGTTCAGTTCGGTGAACGCACCGGTCGCCCAGGCCAAGGGCGTTCCGGTTCGGGCCTTGTCGATGCTGTTCATGGTGCTGTTGGCGGTCGCGGTGACGATGGCGGTGCAGGTGGTCGGGACCCTGCTGCTATTCGCCCTGATCGTCACACCGGCGGCCACCGCCATAGCATTGACCCCCCGGCCAGTGCTGGCGATGGTGATCTCCGCAGTCATCAGCGTGTTCTCGGTGTGGGCCGGCCTCCTCGGGGCGGCGATAGTCAACTTGCCGCCGAGCTTCCTGATCGTCACGATCGCCTGCGGCATCTGGCTGGTCGTGTGGATCGCCGGCCGACTCCCCTCGGCCCACGGCCCCCCGTCGCGGGTTACTGCATAGGCTGGACGGGTGCGCACCGTCGATCTCAATGCCGACCTCGGCGAGGGCTTCGGGGTATGGGAACTCGGTGACGACGACGCTCTGCTCGGCATAGTCACCAGCGCGAACCTGGCTTGCGGCTTCCACGCCGGCAACCCGGTCGGGCTGGCGCGCACCTGCCGGGCCGCCGCCGCCCGCGGGGTGCGGATCGGAGCCCAGGTGGGCTACTTCGACCTCGCCGGCTTCGGCCGCCGGCGCATCGAGGTGGACCCCGCTGAGTTGACCGCCGACGTGATTTACCAGATCGGCGCACTGCGGGCCCTGGCACGCGCCGCAGGCTCGGACCTCGGGTATGTCAAACCCCATGGGGCGCTGTACAACACCATCGTGGAGCATCGCGAACAGGCCAGCGCGGTCGCGCAAGCCGTCCACGCCGTCGATCCGGGCCTGCCGGTGCTGGGACTGGCCGGCTCGGCGTTCTTCGATGAGGCCCGCCGCCTCAGCCTGCGGACCGTGGCTGAAGGCTTCGCCGACCGCGCCTACCAGCCCGATGGCACCCTTGTTCCCCGCGGCAACCCGGGCGCGGTGCTGCGGGACCCGGCCGCGATCGCCGAGCGCGCACTCGCCATGGTGAGCACCGGCACCGTCGCCGCATCAGACGGCACGATCATCCCGATCGAGATGGAATCGGTCTGCGTGCATGGTGATTCGCCGGGCGCGGTCGGGATCGCGACCGCGGTGCGGGACCGGTTGCTGGCCGGTGGCATCGACCTGGCGGCCTTCGTCTGATGCGTCTGAAACTGGGTCGCCCCGACATCACCCGGTACCGGGACCGTTTCGACCTGCGCGCCGCCGGTCCGGGTGCACCCGTCACCCTCACCTGGATCGGGGTGTCGACGCTCCTTGTCGATGACGGCACCACCGCGATACTCACCGATGGCTTCTTCTCCCGGCCGGGCCTGCTCGAAGTCGGCCTGCGCAAGTTGGCGCCGTCGCAGCCGCACATCGAGGAGTCACTGACCCGCGCGGGGATCGACCGGCTGGCCGCTGTGATCCCGGTGCACACGCACTTCGACCACGCCCTGGACAGCGCCGTCGTCGCACAGCGCACCGGCGCAAGCATGGTCGGTGGCACATCTGCCGCCAATCTCGCCCGTGGGCAACGGCTTCCGGAGGACCGAATCGTCGTCGCGACGCCCGGATCGGAGATGACGATCGGTTCGTTCGGGGTCACGCTGATCGAGTCCGAGCACTGCCCGCCGGATCGCTTCCCCGGAATCATCAGCGCTCCGGTCGTCCCACCGGCGAAGGCGGCGGCCTTCCGATGCGGCGAGGCTTGGTCGATGCTGGTCCACCACCGCCCCGGTGATCGGAGGCTGCTGATTCAGGGCAGCGCGGGCTTCCTGCCGGGCGCATTAGCCGGGCAGCGGGCCGAGGTGGCCTACCTCGGGGTCGGCCAACTCGGCGTTCAGCCGCAGCGTTACATCAAGCAGTACTGGGATGAGACCGTCCGGGCCGTCGGTGCGCGGCGGGTGGTGCTGATCCACTGGGACGACTTCTTCCGCCCCCTGACCAAGCCCCTGCGGGCGCTACCCTATGCCGGCGACGACCTCGACGTCACCATGCGGGTACTGACCACGCTGGCTGATCGCGACGGTGTGTCGGTGCATCTGCCGACGCTGTGGCAGCCCACCGACGCCTGGGCCTGACCACCAGCCCCGGTGACGGCAAGCGAGGTCAGCGGCGGCGCTGACGGGCGATCTCGGCGAGTACGACACCCGCGGCGACCGACGCGTTGAGCGATTCGGTCGGGCCTGCCATCGGGATCGACACCACGGCATCACAGCTCTGCCGCACCAGCCGCGACAGGCCCTTGCCCTCCGAGCCGACGACGACCACCAGTGGCCCGGAGGCATCCAATTCGTCGAGGACGGTGTCGCCGTCGGCGGCGAGGCCGACGACCGACAGGCCGGCGCCGGCCCACTGGCCCAACGTCCGGTTGAGGTTGGTGGCCCGCGCCACCGGCACCCGGGCAGCCGCCCCGGCACTGGTCCGCCATGCGACCGCAGTCACCGATGCCGACCGCCGCTGCGGGATCAGGACACCGTGGCCTCCGAAAGCTGCCACCGACCGGATGACCGCCCCGAGATTGCGGGGATCGGAGATGTTGTCGAGGGCCACCACCAGCGCCGGTTGCACATCGCGGGTGGCGGTGGCGAGCAGGTCCTCGGGGTGGGCGTAGGCATACGGCGGGACCTGCAGCGCGATGCCCTGATGCAGACCGTTGGCACTCATCCGGTCCAGATCGTGACGCGGCACCTCGAGGATCGGGATACCCCGGTCGGCGGCCAGGGTCACCGACTCGGTCAGTCGCTCGTCGGCCTCCGCCCCGAGTGCGACGAAAAGGGCGGTGGCCGGAGCGTGGGCGCGCAGGCACTCCAGAACCGGATTGCGGCCCAGGACTGTCTCGGTCTCGTCGGTCGGCTTGCCTGGTTTGCGGGCCTGCCGGGTCTGCTTGACGGCCCGCTTGGCCGCCGGATGGCTCGGACGCATGTGGGCCGGCGGGGTGGCGCCGCGACCTTCGAGTCCGCGCCGGCGGACACCGCCGGAACCGACAGTCGGGCCCTTCTTGGTGCCCTCCTTGCGGATCGCCCCGCGGCGTTTGGAATTTCCGGCCATCTAGGTCACGTCCTGTCCGAGTAGCGCCCATTGCGGCCCGTCGCCGGTGTCGGTCACGTCGATACCGGCGTTCTTGAGCCGATCCCGAATCTCGTCGGCCAGCGCCCAGTCGCGACTCTGCCGGGCCTCATCGCGGCGCTTCAGTTCCGCCCCGACCAGGACGTCGACTGCTGCCAGAGCGGCCGCGGTCTCGTCCCGGGTCTCCCAGCGCTCATCGAGTGGGTCACACCCGAGAATGGCTGTCATCGCCCGGATCTCGCCGGCCCTGGCCAGCGCCCTATCGTGATCGCCGGCCTCCAGTGCGCGATTGCCGTCGGCGCGGGCCGCGTGCACCTCAGCCAGTGCGGCGGGCACGGCCAGATCGTCGTCGAGGGCGGCGGCGAACTTCTCCGTCCACCCGGTGGCAGCCACGGCGCCCACCCTGGTGCGGACCCGATGCAGAAACTCCTCGATGCCGGAGTAGGCCCGCGCGGCGTCCTGAAGTGCGGTCTCGGTGAACTCCAGCATGGATCGGTAATGCGCGCTACCCAGGTAATAGCGCAACTCGGCCGGCCGCACCCGCTGCAGCACCGCGGGAATCGCCAGGACATTACCCAGCGATTTGCTCATCTTCTCCCCGCCCATGGTGACCCAGCCGTTGTGCAACCAGAACTGGGCGAAACCGTCGCCGGCGGCGCGGGCCTGGGCGATCTCGTTCTCATGGTGCGGGAACACCAGGTCCATCCCGCCGCAGTGGATGTCGAATGCGGAACCGAGATACTCATGGGCCATGGCCACGCACTCGGAATGCCAACCCGGGCGACCGCGGCCCCACGGCGTGGGCCAGGACGGCTCGCCCGGTTTCGCGCCCTTCCAGAGCGTGAAATCGCGCTGGTCGCGCTTGCCGGAGCCGGCCCCCTCGCCCTGATGGACGTCATCGATGCGGTGGCCCGACAGGGCTCCGTAGTCGGGCTGACTGAGCACGTTGAAGTAGACGTCGCCGGCCCCGGTGTAGGCGTGTCCGCTGTCGATCAGCCGCTCGATGAGCTCGACGATCTGGGTGATGTGCCCGGTGGCGCGTGGCTCCGCCGACGGTGGCAACACCCCGAGCGCGTCATAGGCCGCCGTGAACGCCCGTTCGTGGGTGGCGGCCCATTCCCACCAGGGCCGGCCGGCCTCGGCGGCCTTGGTCAGGATCTTGTCGTCGATATCTGTGACGTTGCGAATGAACGCGACGTCGAATCCCTTGGCGGCCAACCAGCGCCGCAACACATCGAAAGCCACACCGCTGCGGACGTGCCCGATATGGGGAAGTCCCTGCACCGTCGCACCGCACAGATAGATCGAGGCGTGCCCGGGACGCAGCGGCACGAAGTCGCGCACGGTACCGGTATAGGTGTCGTGCAGGCGCAGGCCGGTGGTCACGACGTGGCAGCTTACCGGGAGGCCTCAACGACGAGGGCGGTCGCGATCGCGGCCATCCCCTCACCACGGCCGGTGAGCCCGAGCCCGTCGGTGGTGGTGGCCGACACCGATACCGGCGCACCGAGGAGGTCCGAGAGCAGCATTTGGGCCTCTGCCCGGCGCGGTCCCACCTTGGGTCGGTTGGCGATGACCTGTACCGCGGCGTTGCCGACGGTGAAACCGGCCTCGGCGAGCAGGGTACGGACGTGGGCGAGCATCTGTGCGCCGGTGACTCCGCGCCACTGCGGCTGGTCGACGCCGAACACTGCCCCCAGGTCGCCCAGGCCGGCCGCCGAGAGCAGCGCATCGCAGAGCGCGTGGACCGCGACATCGCCGTCGGAATGGCCGGAGCACCCGTCGGCCCCGCCGAACAGCAGACCCAGCAACCAGCACTCCCGGCCGGGTTCTATCGGGTGCACGTCGGTGCCCAGACCTACCCGGGGAAGGCTCATGAGCCAAGCACCGCTCGCGCCAACCGCAGATCCAGGGCGGTGGTGATCTTGAAGGCCAGCGGATCACCGGGCACCGTGTGCACCGGGGTACCGAGGTTTTCCACCAGAGCGGCGTCATCGGTCACCGTGACCGTGCCGACGCGGTGGTAGGCCCGCCGAAGCAGTTCGGTGTCGAAGCCCTGAGGCGTCTGCACCGCTCGCAGCCCGGCCCGCTCCGGGGTGCCGAGCACGACGCCGTTGGCGTCGACAGCCTTGATGGTGTCGACTACCGGCAGGACCGGGATGACGGCCCGCATTCCGTCGCGCAGCGCCGCCACCACCCGTCGGATCTGCTCGACCGGCGTCAGCGGCCGGGCGGCGTCGTGAACGAGCACGAATGCGGGGTCGCCGACGGCACCCAGCGCCAGGCGCACGGTGTCGTGCCGCTCCGGTCCACCCTCAACGACGGTGGCGCGGCCGCGCAGCAGGTCGGCGGTCTCGTCACAGCGGTGCGCCGGGGCGGCAACCACAACCCGGTCGATCACACCCGAGGCCAGCAGCCCATCGACGGCATGTTCGAGCATGGTGCAACCGCCGAGTTCAACGAACGCCTTGGGAATCCCGGCGCCAAGCCGCTCACCGGACCCCGCCGCCGTAACGACCGCGACGGTCTCAGTCACAGATCCCCCTCAGGGGGCCTTCAAGACGCGGCGGCCAGAACCTCATCGAGGATGATCTCGGCTTTGGCGTCGTCGGTGTTCTCGGCGAGGGCCAGTTCGCCGACCAGGATCTGCCGGGCCTTGGCCAGCATCCGCTTCTCGCCGGCGGAAAGACCACGCTCCTGGTCCCTGCGCCACAGATCCCGGACGACCTCGGCAACCTTGTTGACGTCACCGGAGGCAAGCTTTTCGAGGTTGGCCTTGTAGCGGCGCGACCAGTTGGTCGGCTCCTCGGTGTGCGGGGCGCGCAGCACCTGGAACACCTTGTCGAGACCTTCCTGGCCGACCACATCGCGCACGCCCACATACTCGGCGTTGTCCGCGGGAACTCGGACGGTCAGATCGCCCTGGGCGACCTTCAAGACGAGGTATTCCTTCTGTTCTCCCTTGATGGTCCGGGTTTCGATCGCTTCGATCAACGCAGCACCGTGATGTGGGTAGACAACGGTGTCTCCGACCTTGAAAATCATCAGATTAGAGCCCCTTTCACAGCCCAATGTTAGCACGGTGCCCGCTGGCGTGCGGATCAACGGTGCAGGTCAGGGGCATCATCGACGAAGACCAGGGGTTGACAGTCGCGGAAATTTCTGAAATGCCCGGGCCCGCGCCGCCCGGATCGGGCTCGAGTGGCGCGGCGCGGACCCCCTTGCGCCCCTTTATCTACCGCCACGAGGCACGACCTACTACTGTGCATAGTCGAACGGCGGACGGCTGACATCGGGGCCGACCGCATGGCCGAGCAGGAGGCTGCTGTGAACCGCTTGACGAACCGCTTGACGAACCGCCTCGTCGCCGCGTCCGCGGGTATGGCTGCCTGCGGCCTGATCCTGACGGGGTGCGGCGCCGGGCAGATCTCCCAGACCGCCACTCAGGAGGCTGCTGTCAACGGCACCTCGGCCAACGTCAAGACGATGGCGCTGCGCAACGTCCATATCCAGGCGGCGCAGACCAGTGATTTTCTGCAGCCCGGCGCCGTGGTTCCACTGCTGTTCGTGGCGGCAAACGAATCTCCCGACGTCAACGACAAATTGGTCAGCATCACCTCCGACGTCGGCTCGATCGCGCTGACCGGCGATGCGTCCATCCCCGCCGCCGGGGTCCTGGTCGTCGGTGGCGGTACGCAGGCCGAGCCGATGGGTGCCACCGCCGCCCCGGCCGCCGCGGTCACCCTGGCCAAGCCGATCACCAATGGGTTGACCTACAACTTCACCTTCACCTTCGACAAGTCCGGAACCGCCACCGTGGCGGTACCGATCTCGGCCGGCGAACCGGAGCAGTAGCCCCGCTTCGCAAGCGGCGGGCCTGACACCCCGTCGGCATCCAAGGAGTTGTCACACCGAGCGGATAGCGTCGTCGCGGTGACAAAGGTTCGCTCCCAATACCGGTGCTCGGAATGTCGGCACTCGACAGCCAAATGGCTGGGCCGCTGCCCTGAGTGCGGGACGTGGGGCACACTCGATGAGGTCGCCGGCCTCGCCTCTGCCGCCCAACGACAACGGGCCCTCACGCCGTCCACGCCGGCGGTGCCGATCACCGCAGTTGATCCGGACCGGACGCGCCACTTTCCCACCGGCGTAAGCGAACTCGACCGGGTCCTCGGGGGTGGGGTGGTGCCCGGTTCGGTAAGCCTGCTCGCCGGGGACCCCGGAGTCGGCAAGTCGACACTGTTGCTCGAAGTGGCACATCGCTGGGCACAAGCCGGTCGACGGGCGCTTTAC
>Ga0209986_10004582_pt1 | contig 11671 bp, 8 predicted proteins | sample BlataG_FD_183168 | JGI IMG/M metagenome (GOLD analysis project Ga0209986, IMG submission 183168) | Deep subsurface microbial communities from Black Sea to uncover new lineages of life (NeLLi) - Black_00105 metaG (SPAdes) (version 2) | ecosystem: Environmental > Aquatic > Marine > Oceanic >...
TCCTTCTCCCACATCACCATAATCGCCATTGTTATTCAAGTCGATGTTGACCGTATCATATTTGTCATCTTGTACGGCAATCACGTAATTGTAGCTGTTTGTAACAGGTGTCATTGTTCCCAGAAGCCAACTATCGGCTGATGGAGCACCGGCTGGCCGGATTGTTGTATCACCACTATGAGTGAAAGGTCTCTTCCATTCTGTCTCATAGGCACTCGGTATAACGGCCCCGCCTCTTGCGGCCGCCAGCATCGGTGCTGCAAGCGACAACTTCGTCACAATGCTATTATATCTGTCCCCCGGATTTGTATAGGCGAAATAATCAACGTCCAGACCATTAGTGAGCATCCATGCGAGCACTTCATCCGCATCGGCTAATGAAGTCGTGGATATCCCCGCGGTGTTCATCTGGGAAACTACGATGGCGTTCTGACCGACCAGCAAAGCCGACGCTGCGTTTAGATTTCCAATAACCGTCAGAGCCGCACCGGAAAGCCCGGCGGATTCGTCGAAGTAAAGCAGCGGGACCTTCAGCCGGGCCGCCAGCGCCGAAGCCGCCAGGGCATTCTCATAATCTTCTCCGTCGCACAACACCACCTGACCAGCCATCGTCCAGAAATTCTCTGCCAGATAACAAGCCGCGCTGTCGGTCGACTCGGCCGGAATAATGGTAATCTCCTCGGGATAACCGGGGTCGTAACTGTCGTTCAGCATTAAAATCTCAATATCGTTCAGCACTCGATCGTAGATACGGACGTCGTCCAGCAGCCCGTTGTACACCTCACCAGTCCCGGTATTGCCAAGTCTAAAATCGTCTACTGTGTTGACTACACTGCGACCTTCGGCTGCGGTGTTCGTTCCTCTCAGTTCCCCATTGATATAGCCCTTTATTTTCCTGGTAGTGCCGTCATACGTGAATGCCATGTTGACCCATGTGTTTGCTTCATACACAGTTTCGTTAATCTGAAGGTCACCGCCGGCCCAACCACCTTCGGCGCCATGTATCCGGAACCACACACCTCCTGGGGGGGCGTCCATCCTCAGCATAACCATCCAACCGGGCTCGGTAGAGTAGTGCCCTGCGCTGACCGCCATCGGTCTCTTGTAGCCCTGCGATGGGGTGTTCATCCAGAAGGTCACCGTCATGTCGGGGGCCGTGGTTACCCCGGTGCCACAGTTCACATAGTTACTAACGTCGACATCAAGTGCCCCGGCACCTACTTTGCCCGGCGAAATCCACGTCGGGTTCCCAACGAATTGTCCATCGTGGTTGCCGACAGCGTCGTATGCTACGGACCCGGTGCCCTTGTCAAACGACCAGTATGCCACCAACCCCTCATTGGGATCGCCCGGATCGACTGCACAATCAATCAAGTACGTGTTGCCGGGCGAATATCGGGCCAGATAGTCCTCCACTTCCTCTGGGATTGTTCCGAATGCGTCCAAAGCAATCACCGCCGCTTTGTTGCCGTCATTGACGGTTTGACCAGCCGGAATCGCAGCCAGATAGGCGAATTCCTGCCAGGATGGTTCTTGGGGAACCGGCACCAGAAAGACGTTTTTCTCCGCGGCCATACCGGCCTGAGATGCTGTAACTACCAGCCATGCACATTCTACTACCGCCACTACAATCTTGGAAAAAATGCCTGGTCTCATCGTTAACTCTCTTTCTAATTGGCGGTCCTGGCAGAAGTTACCAGCCGCCCCTGTTATGACCTTACTGGAAAATTGGCTTTCTTATACCCTCATCCCAGAAAAATGGCAATCTCGTGCTACGTAGCGTTGCTACTACGCAGAGTAACAAAGGCAGGTAACTAATAACACCGCGACCTCATCTTAACTAATATAGCACATTTAGCTGCTGTTGTCCAAACTTTTTTCGTAACCCTTCACGGATTAATATATCGAGAAAAGAATTAAACTCAGAGAACGCAGAGAACGCAGAGAAAAAACTTAGATATGAAATTCAAAACTAAAAACTAACGCGTTGTGCGAGTTTTTCCTCGTGTCCTTGTTGAATTGAATAGATGCACGTAATTTTGCCAAGATCCGGATTGAAGGACAACTCTTTGCTCCATAAGCAGTTAGGAGTCCTGAGGGAGTACAATGCAAGCTCCTTTAACGTTTTGTTTCAGAATAAAGACTGCCCCGGTTACGGCAAACACGGCGCAACAAACCCTGCCGTCTGCAACTGGTACGGCAAAGCATTTGTGGTCTCTGATTGAATGGCTAACCTTACCGATTATTCAATCCTCACAGGACACCAAGGATTGGTCTCGATCCAAACATGACTTCGTACTAATGGACCCGCAGGGAAAAGTTATCGAGCGGGATGCTGTCGCTCACAATGCCAATGCGTTGGAAGGACTGGCCGCCAGCGTCGAGCGTCACGTCAGTGGTGTTGAGCAGGTTCATGTGGGCCTGGAATTGAACAACGATGCCTTGCTGGCCTGGTTGGTCGTCAAGGGATACTCCGTATTCGGGATTCAGCCGAAAAGTGCCCAACGATTCCGAGACATCTATCGACCCAGCGGCAGCAAAGACGACCGAATCGGTGCATTCGTCCTGGCAGAGTTCGTTCGGGTCAACAAAAGTCGTTTGAGGCCTTGGTGCCCACCATCAAAGATAACTCTGGAACTGGGTGAATTGCTGCGATGGCGCGAAGAGCTGGTCCAGAGAGGTCCCGGCCACAATAGCGATACGTTTGACACTGCTCCTTCATGAGGTATCCTCATGATGGCCGGGTGCATACTGCAATTTGGCTGATTGCTCTGCCGACATCATCAAAGGCAGAAAACACGTTAAATCATCCGGGACTTGGTCCCGATTGTCCGCACAGGCCTGCAAGTACTCGGTCAACCATTTACGAGGATTGACATTCCAAAGCTTGAGCGTTTGAAAGATACTAAACAGACACGCTGTAAAATGGCCACTGGCGACCGAACCGGAACCGTGGTAGTTTTTTCGTCCCGATGCCGCTATATGCATTCGTCTCTCGGCCTCCTCGCAATGACCATAAAAATGATTAATGATGAATGATTATTGATTAATGTTTGAAATTGATGGGGGGCAGGAATGACAAGTTCAGGCAATCGGCAATTAATACCAATTGTAATTAGATGTTGCGCTTTACATAAAGAGCAACGAGCCATCCCCAAGCTGCGCTTGAGGCTGCCACCCGTCGTATAGCGATATAAAACCGCTGGCATCTCAGTGTGCAATTATACTCGATATTCTAAACACCGGTAATAGCAGCGCTATCGCAATAGTTCCGATAATCGCGCCCAGGATTGTTATCATTAGCGGCTCTACAAGGGCCGTAACGTCCCTGATTGAAGCTTCGAGCTTTTTTTCGTAAAAGACCGATATCTTATCACAGACTTCACCAAGCTTGCCGCTCTTTTCCCCTGCGCGGAGCATCTGGATAATCCCGGGTGCAATTAACCGGGTTCGGCCCGCTTCGCCGTCCGCCGAAATCAGTATCGACTCTGACAGCTGATAGCCGTCGCGAATCTTTTCGTCCGTCCCAGCCCAGAGCTGCTGAAAATAGTAATTTTCACACGAGCCTTGTATTACTTCTATGGAGTCCAGCAGGCTCACGCCCGTATTGACCATTGTGGCCATAATACGCATACTGCGGGTTACTACCATATCGATAAACATCGTGCCAAGCACAGGTGTACGGATTTTTATAAAATCTATCACCCGCCGGCCGGTTGATGTCCCGGCCCAGTAATATAATGCCATTGACGCCAATATAGCCACTGTCACGACACCCGTCATCACCTGGAAATCGCCCAATATCGAGCTTGCGCTAACCAGTATTTGAGTGATTTTTGGCAGCGCAGCTCCTCTGGCTTCATAAATTTTCGTAAATCTCGGCAACACAAAGAACATCAGCGTCCCTGTCGCTATCACAGCCATTATCGCCATTATAAATGGATAGGTAAGTGCCCCTTTGATGCGTTTACGGGTTTCAGCTTCGAAGTTTAGATAGCCGCTGAGCACCCTGAGCATTTCAGCCATTTTGCCGGATGCTTCCGAGGCCCTGACCATACTGATAAACATCGAATTGAAAACTTTCGGATAGCCGGCCAGAGCTTTTGAAAAATTTTCACCGCTCTTGACCTCTTTCGCCACATCCATAATTATCATTCTAAATGTGCCTTGTTCAGCTTGCTCTGCAATAGCATCCAGAGCATCGCTAAGCACCACCCCGCTGTCAAGCATCACTGATAGCTGCGTCGTGAACAGTATCAGCTCCACCTGTTTTACTTTTGCCGTATAGGGCTGCCGCCGCGCCGGGACTGCAGCTTGTGGCCGGGCCGCGAGACACTCATTTTGCGTTTGGGAACCCGCGGGCTTTGTGGAGCCCCGCTCACCTGTAAAATCAACCTTTTCTGTAGTTTCTGTTGTTGACACAGCCATTTACTTGCCATTTACCATTGACTATTGACTCCGCCACACGGACGGCGGATCTTCGATATTTGATATTGTTTTCAAAATCATAAATCCAAAATCCAAAGTCCAATCAAAAGTCAATATTCAATCGTCAATTTTCAATTGCTTCGGTTGTTCTCAATACTTCCTCGATGGATATAATGCCCGCCTTTACCTTTTCAATCCCGTCTAATTGCAAAGGAACCATTCCAGTTTTAAGCGCCTTTGCTCTCAATTTTTTCAAACTTGCCTGTTCATTAACCATTTCCATAATTTCCTCATTCGGCACAAACAGCTCGTGAATGGCAATTCGGCCGGCATAGCCGGTGTTCCGGCATTTTTTACAACCTACACCGCGACAAAATTTCACAGCCTGCCCGCTCAACTTTTCAACCGCCTTTTTTATACTCACGGACGGCTCATAGTCTGTCTTACAATTCGAACATATCTTTCGCACCAGTCGCTGAGCCAAAACAGCAATCAACGAAGCACCTACAAGATAAGGGGCAACGTTCAAATCCAGCAAACGCGTTACCGCTCCGGGCGCATCATTTGTATGCAGAGTTGACAGAACCAGATGGCCCGTCAGAGCCGCCTGAACCGCGATATTGGCTGTCGCTTCATCGCGAATTTCGCCAACCATTATTATATCCGGGTCCTGCCTTAACAAACTTCGCAGCGCCGTCGAAAATTCAAAGCCGGCGCCTTTGTTTACCTGAAACTGATTTATACCCGCTATATTGCACTCCACCGGGTCTTCAACCGCACAGATGTTAACCTCTTCGCTATTTAACTCGGTAAGTGCCGCATAAAGGGTGGTGTTTTTCCCCGAACCGGTCGGCCCTGTCACCAAAACTATGCCGTTCGGAGATTGTATTACTTCCCTGAATAGCTGCAGGTTTTCATAGGTAAATCCAAGCGATTCAAGATTGAAAAGCACCTTCTGGGGGTCGATAATTCTGATAACTACCTTTTCGCCAAAGTTGGTCGGCATAACCGATACTCGCAAATCGATTGGCCTGCCTTCTACTAAAACGTGAATCCCGCCGTCTTGCGGCAGACGCCGCTGAGCAATGTCCAGCTCAGCCATAATCTTGACACGCGAAACAATCGCCGAATGCATCTGATGGGGCGGACGTATCCTCTCATACATCCTTCCGTCGACTCTGTATCGGACCCGTAGTTTCTTATCGTCCGGCTCGATATGAATGTCACTGGCGTTCTCCCGCACGGCGTTGTAAAGCAAATAATTGACCAGCTTTACAACCGGCGATTGGCCGGCTATCTCCTCAAGATTGCCTATATCCTCCGTGATATTTTCTATCAGCGTAAAATCTTCCAGTCCCTCATCATCGATAATATCGTCAATGACAAAGACGTTGGCCGCCGGCAAATATGTCTGCAGCGTGGCCTTGATGTCCTTGGCCGTCGAACAGACTACCTGAACCTTACAGCCGCTTATACGCTCTATTTCATCCATCAAAAACACATTCGTCGGCTCGCTCACCGCCACCGTAAGCCCATCTCCAACCTTAAACAGCGGCAATACGATATGTTCTTCGAGAAAATCCCTCGGCAGAATCTCAAGCACCCTTGCGTCACATATTTTCGGACTAACCTGCGCATAAGGCACACCGTACGCCTCCGCAAGCGCCGAGGCTATCTGATTTTCCGTGCAATAATTCATCTCGACCAGAAGCTCGCCGAGCAGCCTGCAGTGGCCCTTCTCTTTCTGTTCAGCCAGGGCCTTTTCAATCTGCTCAGCCGTCACAACACCGCGTGCCAGCAGCAGCTGCCCAAGCTGCATTTTGTTTTCCACCGCTATTTGACCCATAGCTTTACCTGTTGATAATTGATAATTCAACAATCAATGGCTTTCTCTACGCAAAACTCTTTACCGCCTCGGTAAGTTCGGCGTAGCGATCGAATTCATTCTCAAGCCGGGTGATTTCCAAAATCTTCGCGCAGTTTTCATCAAGTCCCGCTAATCTAATCTCAGATTTGTTCTCGCTGCAGTAGTCCCGCGACCACAACAATTTTTCCAGTCCCTCACTATCAATAAACCCCACGCCGCTCATATCAAGCACAATGCCGGCCTTGTGTGCGGCAATTATATCGGTGATTGTATTTTGGAACAGCTCAACGAAATCACCGTCCAGCTCACCCTGCAATTCAACGACCGTTATATTGTTATAATCTTGTGTTTTTATCCTCATCTGATTAGAGTCCCCACGGCAGCAGTGCCATATTCTACAGAACTGCTTCTCCTATAAATTTCGCTGAAACTGTCCCGCATAATGTCCCAGAGCTGATAGACGTCGCTGTTGATAAACACTCTGCCGACTTTCTCGTCAAACTGTGTGCCCAATCCTCTCTCTATTTCCGCCAGTGCTTGTTCTACGGTCAGTGCATCTCTATAAGTTCGTTTTGATGTCATTGCGTCAAAACTATCCGCCAATCCAACAATTTTGCCTGTCAGCGGTATCTGCTCGCCGACTAAGCCGTTGGGATATCCCTTGCCGTCGACCTGCTCGTGGTGACACAGTACGCCCGGCACAATATCACGCATCTGTTTTATTTCACGTAAAATACCCGCCCCTATCGATGGATGCTTTCTTATACGGCTGAGCTCCTGCTCGGTTAGTTTACCCTGCTTGCATAATACCGCTTCGTCTATTCCTATTTTTCCTATATCGTGCAGCAATCCAGCCAGATAAATCTTGTGTATTTGGTCCTCTTCCAATGCCTCTTCTTCGGCGAGCCTCTCCGCAAGCCATCGTGAGATAAAAGCAACCCTTTCAGAATGACCGCGCGTGTACTGGTCTTTGGCATCAATACTGCTTGTTAGCGCCTTCAATGAACCTATAAATAATTCTTCGAGGTCTTTGAACAGCCGGCCGTTCTCGACAAACACCGCGCATCCATTGGCCACCGAGTTAAATAGTTTTACGTCGGTGCTGTCGAAATCCTGCTTGTCGATTCTGTTTATTGCAACCATCAGCCCTATTACGCAGTTGCCATCTTGGGTTCTTTCTGCAAAGTGGGATTCCACCCTGTCTTTACCGAATAAAGGTACCGCAATAATATTTTTTATGCTGCCCGGCCAATCATATTTGAAAGGCGAATCCACTTCGCTGTCCAGCAGTGCCTCTTTACCGCTGTTTATTTCCTCCACCAACCGGCTGTGTAAGACAGCAGCCATCCGCTCATCTATATCTATCAGTCCCGACCCGGCGGTCACAACCAACTGCTTTTCGTTCTCTATGGTCTTTTCCAGCACTACTGCGATACCTTCGACGGGGACAATCTCGGTTAAGCTGTCACAAGCCATTTGCAGAAAGTTGGCGTCCGGCTCGGTAACCTTCATATTTGTGCCGAGCTTGTGAAGCAGTACCAGTTCCTCGTATGTTTGCGCCAGCTCAGTGCCGACCATTTCAATTTGTTCTTCGGCCTCTGCCTCTGCTTGAAAGTTCTCCACTAAAAGCCCAAGCATTTCACCCAAAATTGATTCTTGATTCGAGCATCCGGCATCCAGGTCAATCAGGGCTGCTCCAACAGCTTCGCTGCCCCGTTTTAGAACGGCAGCCAAAACCGGATTTGTTTCGCCAAATCGGCAAATTTGCGTCTCTGTCCCGGTGCAGCTTCCTTCACCTTCTCTGTTTAAAGCTCGCCGGCCTGCATCTATCAAGTGTTTCCGGCCACTTTTGAATTTACCCCCCTCGCACAGCAAGACAAGCTCCCCATCGGCGTTACAAACTGCAAAATTAACGCCGAATTTATTTACCTTACCGCCGAACCTCTCCAACTTACGTAGTTGTGGCGAACTTAAACTTTTCCTGATTGTGTCCAATTTCGTATTTTGCATCTCGTATCTCGTATCTCGCTTCACGCCTCACGATTAACTACCGCCCTCTGATATAGAATATCTTCGATGTTTTCCAACAACTCCCTGGGGCTGAACGGCTTGCTAAGACACCCCGATATCTGCAAATCTTGCTCCTGCTCTTTTGAAATAGCAAAACTTCTGGCTGTCAGCAAAATCACCGGTATATCCTTTGTCTCCTCGTTCTGCCGAATTTTCTCCACAAATTCCAGTCCTGTCATAACCGGCATCTGAAAATCCGTAACGATAATATCCGGCTTCTCCGCGCAAGCCAGCTCAAAGGCCTCAGCGCCGTTCGTTGCCGTTACAACCTCATAACCGTTATTACGAAGCTTTATCGCCGCCACGTAAACGATATGTATCTCGTCGTCCACAACCAAAACTTTCTTTTCCGCCATTGTTCTGCCTCCTCAATTCCTGGCGTTTAGCGTATGATTTTTTCCCTGTCCGCTGTCCGCTGTTTTTATACTACTGCTTCGACTGCTCCCCTCGTTGCCAAAGGCAGCTCAAAGCCAAAAGTGCTCCCCACGCCGGGCTCACTTGCAACAAACACCCGGCCATCGTGAACCTTTTCGATTATTTGTTTAACAAGGTTAAGGCCCAACCCTGTCCCTTTTGCGCAACTTTCGTTTGCACCAACCCTGTAAAATTTATCAAAGACATGTTCGATTTCATCTTCGGGAATTCCAACTCCCGTATCAGTTATGCTAACTCGTGCTATATCTGCGGTTTCATCGACCTCGGTTTCAATTTTTATCGAACCCCCGCCGGGAGTATACTTAACGGCATTACTTAGCAGATTGACAATAACCTGCGAAATCATATCCTTATCTGCATACACCTGGTTGAAAACAATCGGCTTTTGTGCAATAATCTCGATATTCTTTTCTTCAGCGTAACTTTTTATCATTTGCAACTGTTCTTCTATCAGTATTGTCAAGCTGAGAGGCGCCCTTTCTACCTTTATCAGGCCGGACTCTATTCGTGAAGTATTCAGAATGTCTTCAATCAGACGATTCAACCTTTGTGCCTGACTTTGAATCACCGAGTAAAACTCTTTTCTCATCCGGCCGTCTTTCGCTTCACCGTCAAGCAGCATTTCCGAATAGGCGCTGATAGATGCAAGGGGCGTTTTTAATTCGTGTGAGACCTGACTTACAAAATCATTTTTCATTTGTGATATTTCCTTCTCACGCGTAATATCGTGCAGCACCGCTACGACCCCGCAAATCTGCCCCCTCTCATCGTAAACACACGAAACAATGCAATCGAAAGTTCTTGCCCCTGAGAATTCGATTTCCCGTCTCGTCGCCCGTACCTTACTTTGTCTGCTCTGGCGCAGGAAATCTACAAATTCGTTTTTACCTGCGTCCCCCTCTTCGCTAAAGACAAGCTCGTCAATGGGTTTGCGCTGGGAACTCCTGAAATCAAAATTGAAAAGCCTGCCGGCCGCCTCGTTTGCCATCAATAACCTGTCAAATTCATCAATCACAATAACGGCATCGCGGATGCTGTATATAATCGCCTCAATGTTTCTTTTCTGTCGCTGCGTTAGTTGAATCTGAATTTGCAAATCCTCGATTTGCTTTTCGAGCTCACCTATTACACTGGAGTAACTATCAATCCGCTCTGCAATCGCCTCACTCAATTTGTCAACTTTGCTGATTTTCGATTTCCGGTTTCCGATTTTCGACTTACAATCGGCAATCGACAATCGGCAATCGGCGGTTTCCTTTTTGAGCCGCCGGGCTATCGACGTAGTTCCCCCAGCCAGCTTTAGCCAATACCAGCCAAGCCAAATCACGCCCACAGCCCCGACAACGTAGCACACCAGCACAAGGGGGGCACGTTGCACATAGCCTGCAAAACGCCAACCCTCTTCCGTGCCGGCGTCCAGCCACCCGGCGAGGGCCCCTATGAACAGACTAACTGCCACAATGCCTGTAACTATCACATATAAGTCTCTTCTAAACTTCAAACCTACAGCTCCTAATTTTTTACCGCAGAGACCGCGGAGCACGCAGAGATTTTAAATACTGTCATTCCTGCGAAAGCAGGAATCCATCTTCTTTCCTTTTATTCTTGTCTTTCCTCTGTGCTTTCTGCGTTTTCTGCGGTTAATTTTTTTAGTTTTATTTAATTTCCAGCCGATAATCACCAATCCCGGATGTCCTTTCCTTTGGCTAAGAAATCTCCCAGCTCGCTGCTGGGATTTATTTGCAGTGCCCTTTTGTATGCTCGTTCGGCCTTGTTCGTTTGGCCGAGCTGCTCATAGCATCTTGCCCTCATAAGCCACGAAAAACCCGCGTTCTTCCTATCTGCTGCTATCCTTCCAAAGCTCCTGAGCGCCGCGGCGTAATCGCCCTTCGCATATTGAGCACAGCCAACCAGTGCAATCGCATCAGTATAGCCCGGCTGCAAAGCCAATGCCTTTTGCCCACATATAAAGGCCCTGTTCGGTGCGCCTGCACCCAATGCCGCCTGACCCATTTTCACCCAAATTTCAGCGTTGTCCCTTTCCTCGATGCTTAATTGACTGTAGCAACTAACAGCCCTGCCATACTGGCCTCCGTTCATACTGCACAGTGCCGTCACCTGCAGATACAATTTCTTTTTCTGCTCATCCCGGCACTGCTCGCGCAGGCTATCGAAAATCTCTGCCGCCTCGTCCCACTTGCCGCTAAATACATAGCAATACCCAAGCGCTTCAGCTATGCCACCATTATCGCCTGTCATAAGCATTGCTTGCTTGTAAAGCTCGATAGCCCGCTCGTCTCTTCCCATCCGGCCCATCAATCCCGCCGCCGCGACTTTCAACGACACATCGCGCGGCAGAGCCGACATTTTCCGGGTCAGCAGCTTTGCGGCCTCGGAGTAATTGTTCTGGGCAGCCTGCGCATCAGCAACGGCAAGGATGTAATCGACGTTTGTCGGTTCCAGCGACAAGGCCTTTCCGTAATGCGCGTAAGCTTTTTCGTAGTCCCTGTTTTCTTCTGCGGCTGCACCCAGCCAGTACCAGCCTTCGTGAAGCTTTTCATCCAATTCGAGAGCAAGACTAAGCTGCCCAATTGCCTCATCGCGCCGGCCATTTTCCAGAAGCAGCTTTCCGTACAGCCCCCGAGCTGCAGCATTGTTAGGGTCGGTACTGAGGCACTCTTGTACGGCTTTGACCGCCCGGTCATAGTTTCCCGCCTCTGCCTGCTGCTGTGCGAGCATCAGCTTTATTCGAGCGGACGTCTTGTCCCATCTTTGCCTGGCAGCTCTTTTACTCTGCGCTTGTGACTCACAGCCCGCACAGACAGCCAGCACGACTGTTATCGCCGCGATTGTTGTTTTCCGTAGCATCTT
>Ga0209986_10004586_pt1 | contig 11668 bp, 5 predicted proteins | sample BlataG_FD_183168 | JGI IMG/M metagenome (GOLD analysis project Ga0209986, IMG submission 183168) | Deep subsurface microbial communities from Black Sea to uncover new lineages of life (NeLLi) - Black_00105 metaG (SPAdes) (version 2) | ecosystem: Environmental > Aquatic > Marine > Oceanic >...
TATCAATTAAAAAGCCGTTATTTCCATGCAGTAGATAAAGGTAGCCATCATCCGAGCCAACATAAATATCAAGACCTGTTGACGGCGATACTCCATAGAAACCTGTGCGACTCAGATTGCTTCTGAACATATACCATTCTTTATCATACAGGTTCACATCTGTCCTATCTGCAAGGGCTGGAGAGGAATATACCGCACCACCAGTTGCAAACTCCCAATTTTTAGTCGCAATGTTAGCTGCTGGGTCATAGTCGAAACTATAAATCTTACCATCATTTGACCCTACGATTACCTCAAAGTCACCATCACCATTGACATCGCCAATTGCCGGGGAAGAATGAATCGCTCCATCTGTTTGATAAAATGTCACTTCCGCATTATCTATGACCCCATTATTATTTTCGTCTCCATTGATGAAATATAGTTTGCCGTCTGTTGACCCAATTACTATTTCCAAATCTCCATCGTTATCAAAATCAGCAAGACCTGCGGAACCATCAACTTCGTTGGCACCTGTCTGGTAACTCCACTTTAAAGCTCCTGTTGCACCGTCAAGACAGTAAACATAACCATCCGTAGATCCAATTACTACTTCTAAGCTTCCATCAGCGTCAACATCGCCTACCGCTGGCGTAGATATTATTTCACTATTGGTCGTGTAAATCCATAGAATGTCCCAATCTTTCCCTTCTTTACCTTCCCAGGGTGCTGTGCCTTCGCCTATACTCGACCAATCTATTGAATTAGAGGAGATTCCTTCATCTATACCGTCTGAGTTATCTCCGTCAAGGCAGAATACCGTATGTAAGGGTCTGTTTCCTATTATTACCTCAAGACCATCTACATCATCATTAACATCTGCTACGGCAGGCGAGGAATGATACATCAGATTACCACATCTTGGCGGGTCGGGAAATGTCCAGATAAAGTTTCCGAAGCGATCCATCACTTCAACAGTCTCTCCGCTCGTTGTTCCACCTACTATCTCAAGGTATCCATCTTTATTGATATCTATAATAGCTGCGGAAGTCCTGGCTTGATCGCTTTGGGTATCCTTCACCCATTCAACGTTTCCAGCCGAATCAAAAGCATGCCATAAACCCGCTACCCATGTTTTTAGCTCGGGCGAGTACACTCCACACTCATCGCTTCCTGTTATGATCTCAAGATCTGGGTCGGGGTCGCTCCCTTTGTTATTAACGCCTATATCTGCAATTGCAGGGGACGCACCGAATTGCATTCTATTAATAGCGGGTTGAAAAGTATAATTCCATTGTTTTATTAATTGATCGTTGTTATCCTCCAAGCACCAGAAATTGTCATAGCTTATTGATTGCAGGTGTATCTTTGCATCTGGGATTGGAATTGGTGAAGTTGGTTTTTCAACAACACTTTCAACAATTCCTCGCGAAGAACCACTTATTAATATATCATTCCAATAATCTCCATAACAGGGTTCTACTTCGCACACACCCCAATTCATAACAGCGGCATCTTCATTATTATAGTTATTTGGTTCACCCTCAGCCCAGTTTGTATAAGTAACTGGCTCTCCATTAGACCACACCCAATTACCTTCTTCCGCTATATCATTAAACCCAATCCAAAAGTATTCATTCTCACCAAATACGGTTTTAATCCATGATTCTTCTTCCCAACCATTGAGAGTCACAAGATGCCCATCCCATTCAATAGCGTGGGCTTCGGCATCTAGCCAATTCATTGGTGCTGTCAATTTATAGTAATGCCCATTTGCAGGATTCTTTATCCAACCTTCCTCTGTAACGTATCCACAAATAGTTGAATTCATTACTGGCTCAGAAATCCCTTCAAGAATCGTATATATGTAATCCCCCCTCCATAGCATCCAGTTATTAGAAACGTTAGTACATGCAGATACAGCGTATACGTGCTCTGGAAGCATTTCTTCGGGCATCTCAATACAGTCTCCTTCTCCTAATCCATGAGATTCGTTCAAAACCTTGCCAACATAAAACATTGGTTTGTACACTATTGGTGTAGCCACATCGGTTATCTCTATTTTAAAGATCACAGAAAAGTTGTAAGTTTTATCGGGTTCTATCTGCTTTTTGTCGAAGTTGAAATATATCCCATGTTCCCACTCATCGACCCACTCCAGCGGAGCATCCGTAGAAAATGTTTCCGGCACAATTGTTGCCTTTACACCATACGGTCCAAATGCCTGAATCCCACCCCAAGACTGTAAGAAATCCGTATCTTTGAAAGTGACATTAAACTTCGCCAACTGATAGCCATCAGCATAAAATATCGTCTCATTCATCCACCTGTTCACGCTCACATTTACTTTTTCAGTGTAATTGGTGCCAAATCCCGTTCCTAATCCAACGCGTCCTCTATCCCATTTCTCGTAAAGAACATATTCTGGTGGGAACGTCCATTTTGCCGAAGTTTCATTCCATTCCGCATATTCTTCCCGATCCACATCCGTAATGTTATCTGCTCGGACACTGAAACTGAGATTACCTAAAAACGTGTCGCTGGTATCATCTTCGTTATAGATGTTTAACCCATATCGTACAGGTTCACAGGTATCGCTCGCTATTGAGTCGTTTTTCGTCCATACATAGGAATGTTTACCGAGATAGAACCGGGCATGCGGACCTGCAAGCTCAGAAACTTCCTCAAGCCCTGCGATTATGTGATTATGCCTTTTTATCAACCATGCATTTGATACATTTGTTGAGACAGAGGCATTGTGAACGTGCTCTGGAAGCATAGAAGTGGGTACCTCAACTTCATGACCTTTCGCAGTTGTAGAGTTATAATACAAACCCTCTCCAATTATAAATGCTGGCTTATATAAAATCGGCGGTGCTTCTTTACCTGTTGGCTTAACTTTAACTATTACCGAGAAATTGTAGGTAACACCTGTTTCTATTCGCTCTTTATCAAAATCGAAATGTATTCCATGATCCCACTCGTCAAAATCGCCAAGCGGAGCATCGTAGGTAAACGTGCCTGGCACAATAGATGCTTCTGTTTCATGGCGTTCATTTGCCTCGATTCTCGCCCATACCCATTCAAAGTTTGTATCTCCAAATGTTACATTGAATTTCGCTAACTGATATTCATATCGGCAAGGTCTTCCACCTCCTCCACCTCCTCCACCTCCTCCACCTTCTCCCGATAAATTACCACTGCTATTAAACTCCGTGATGTTCATCCATCTGCTCACGCTCACGTTCACATCCCGGATTTCAGAACCTCTGCCAAACCCGGTGCCAAATCCTTCGTTCTCCTTTATTGTGAATCTTGGATACGCCGGGAAATTCCATTCTACATAACTTTCATTCCATTTCGCATATTCTCCCCAATCCACATCTGTGATACTATCCGCTTTAGCGCTAAAACTAAGGTTGCTCAATGCGGTTCCGCTCGTATCCTCCACGTTCTCTATATGCATCCAGTACCACTTATTGCGTTCATAAGTCCCGCTGGCGATAGTGTCGTTCTTTGTCCATACATTGAAATCCTTATTGAAATGGAACTCAGCATGCGGACCTATCAATTTAACCACTTCTTCAAACTCTGTGAATCTATGGTCAACTCGTCTAAAGTCCCAATTGTTAGAAATATTAGTGCATGCAGAAGCTTTATGTACCATTTCAGGAAGCATTTCCGGTGGCATCTCAACACAATGCCCTTCTCCTCCCAGTTGACGAGATGCATATAATCCCTGACCAATCTTGAACCTCGACTTGTATTCAATTGGTGGTGCATTTGGCTCCACGCTAACAATTACCGAGAAATGGTAGGTTACGTTTGTTTCTATTTGCTCTCTATCAAAGTCAAAATGCACTCCATGTTCCCATTCATCCCAATCAACTGGAGCATCAGTCTTAAATGTGTCTGGAACGATTGATGCCCTGACCTCATAATGTTTATTTGCCTCAATACGACCCCAACACCACAGAAAGTCAACGTCTTTGAAAGTGACATTAAACTTCACGAGCTGATAGCCATCAGCGTTAAACTCAGTAACGTTCATCCATCTGCTTACATCTACGTTTATGTATCCTTTTTCGGAAATTGTGTCAAACCTGGTTCCAAATCCATTATCCTCTTCGATAGTAAACTTTGGATACGGTGGGAATTCCCATTCTACATAGCTTTCATTCCACTCTGCAAACCTTTTCCTATCCACACCCGTAATGTTATCTGCTTGCGCACTGAAACCGAGATTTCCTAAAACCGTGTCACTGGCATCGTCATAATTGTAGATATCTAACCAATATATCCTCCGGCATTCATGTGTACCACTCATTATGAAATCATCTTCAGTCCCTACGCCGAAATTTTTTTCTAAGGTGAAGTGGGCATGTGGAACTACGTACAGTGCATAGATTTTGTCATCCTCCGCCTTTTTAAACCGCTTTACATCCTCGCCGTATAAATGCTCGGTGGCAGTGGGTTTATGATACCTCGATGCAGTCTTTGTGAGATGTGTCGATGATGTGTCGTTTACAATCGCTATATTCGATAAAATATCTCCATAAAAATCATTGTGAATTGGTGCAGTTGCGATTTTGTAGGATGGCGATAATTTATCCCGTGGATAAATCCCGCTATAGTCAAAAGCAGTATCCCCAGATACACAAGTAGCATTGTCAATCATCGGATGTAGCGTGGAATAATCATAATCATTTGGCACAGCCATCATTTTTGCGGAAGCTATACTAATACTTACACCAGCGAAAACACAAAATAGCACCACAGCTACTGAAATGCTCAATGCAAGATGTTTGATATTTACATTCATTTCAAACACACCTTTTATATTTAGGAGGGATATATAAAAATATCAAAAATCGTTAAGCCTTTATAAACTTTTCGCTTTTTTTCTCTCGCAAACTTTTTGGCTACTTTCTTTTCCAAAAGGTTTTCTTTAGTAAAGCTTTCTTTTTAAAAGAAAGGTTTGAAATAAACTTCTCTTACGAACTCATAATTCCTTTTGACATTGCTTTTTCCTTCTATCACCGCACCATGCCCCGGTAACAAAAGTTCAGTATCCAGCGCTGACACCGTATTAATGGAGTTTTTCAGCTCTTCATTATTACCAAGCGGCAAATCAGTCCTCCCTACGCTTTTCTCAAACACCAAATCTCCGCATATCAAAATCTTTTTATCCGAAGCGTAAAGACAGATACTTTCTGGAGAATGCCCCGGCGTATGCAATATCTTCAACTCGCTGTTTCCTAAGCTCAACGTCTCTTCAAACACTAAATCCACAGCAAATTTCTTTGCTGTGCCAATGCCAAGAAACCTCGAAGCTTCCTCAATCATAATGTCAAGATATTCTATCTGTGATGGATGTAGCGCAACTTTTGCACCCGAAACTTCCTTAAGCGAAGCGGTTGCGTCACAATGGTCAGGATGAAGATGCGTAATCGTTATCAAATCAACATCCTTCGGGTCTATCCCGTCCTCTCGCATTTCTTCGAGTCGCCGCCCAAGATAATTTTCCAGTCCCGGGTCTATGAGAACCGTGAGTTCATCCTTTATCACGTATGTGTTTGCATCAAGCAATCCTTTCTCCTTATACCAATACACGCCTTCTTGGATTCGCATTTCAAACTTTCTTTTAAAGAAAGTTTGATCAAAGAAACTTATATTTTTTTTCTTTTAGCACAGGTTTTCTTTTTTTAAAAAAGAAAAAGTGTTGCAACAATCAAAACCGATTCAATGAGAGCGGCAATGAGGAGAAGAGGCAATATCAGGATGACAAATACCTTCAAACCATCCCACAACTCCTTTTTTAAATGCCTCTCGCTTTTCCTTTTCAAAACCTCTCGTCCCAGTCGCAAGCCAATCGCTACACTGAACAAAAAAGCGGGTAGCTCAAATATTCCATGCGGCACTATCGCAAGAAAGACCATCAGACCCTCCTTCTGTGCAAACCAGCCGAGTAAACCGCCATTGATAAATGCGGAAAACATAGGGAATATACCTATCAGCGGTCCCAATATGATGTCAAGGAAGCATGCGAAAGCGTTATTCAAGAATATCACGGCGAAGAAAGCAAAAAAAATTAGCCATGATGGGTATTCCTGTGTAGAATCTTTTATATTCTCGCTAAGCTCTTGAATCCACTCCACAGGCTCACTAAATAGCTCGCTCTGGAAACCCATATACCCGAGGACAATGGAGCCAACGAAAAAAACGGAAACGAACAGGATGTAGAATCGAAGAGAATGAAGATATTCACGCAGCGATATTTTTCCTTCCATTTTATTTTCACTTAAAATAAAGAATGATACGTTTTATAATAATTTATCCGGGGGAATAAAGATGAAAAAAAACAGTCCTAAAATCGTGCTAACCGCGGATGAAACGATGATGAGCAGGTATCGCTGGGGGATATTTGTAGGGTTCTCTACTTGCATGCCGCAGGGTATTATTCCTGATTGGTTTTATTTCCGCGTTTGGTCACCGCCAGTGCGGAGGAAAAACGGTAGGGCTTTGTACGCCGACTTCGGGCTCAGAGTTATAGAGGCTTCTTTAGCAGAAGTGTTCGGCGAGGATGAAGTTGCGGTCGTTCACCCACGAGATTTGGAAAAGGTAGTTGGCAGCAGGACGGAAATAATAGGCGTTAGCGGGCACGATTTCTTAGGCATCAATCCACCGACTTCGGAGTTCGTGGACATGCTCGATATCGGACCGCCTTACAACCGAGTGAAGTTTTTTGAATTGATGCGAAACCCAGTGATGAAGGATAAAATAGTAGTTGCGGGAGGTAAAGCGGCATGGCAGTTAGCGGATGAGACGATTATGAAGAAACTGAATGTTGATTATGTCCATCTTGGCGAGGGTGAAATTACCGTTCCTGAGCTGTTTAAATCTATACTTGAGGGTGAGAAACTGCCGAGGATAATAAAAGGAAAAGAGCCAAGCGTAGAGGAGATACCAAACATCCGGGGTGCTACGATTCACGGGTTGGTTGAGATAGCCAGGGGCTGCGGAAGAGGCTGCTCTTTTTGCACCCCGGGCATGCAGAGGCTCCGCTTCAAATCCATCGAGCATATTGCAAGGGACGTGAAGATAAATGTAGAAGCGGGGCAGGTCGCAATCTCTCTTCATTCCGAGGATGTCCTGCGTTACGGTGCGAACGGGATAGCGCCGGGTGATGAGCGAGTTCTGAACCTGTTCAGACGTGTTGCCTCCGTAGAAGGAATTGAGAGTATCGGTGCGAGCCACGTAGCCCTCGCTACCGTATATCATAATCCCGGACTTGTTAGTGCGGTTTCTGAAACATGCTACTCCATGCTCGACCAGGATTGGATGGGTGCGCAAACGGGGATAGAGACCGGAAGTGCAAGACTGATTGCGAAACACATGCGAGGTAAAACGTTACCCGCTCCTGCAGAGAAATGGCAGGAGATAGTCACACAAGCCTTCGGGATTCTCGATGACAATAACTGGTTTAACGCAGCAACGATGATAAACGGTCTTCCGGGAGAAACGGCAGATGACGTGATTAAAAGCACGGAACTGGTAGAGGATTTGAAAGGGACTTCGTCTCTTATCGTGCCGGTGAACTTCGTTTCAATGCGTGGCTCAGTTTTAGATAGCGAGGAAACGTTTACCATGGCGAAGATGACAACGGAGCACTGGCAGTTCATGGGTGAATGCATAGACCACAATCTGAACGTTATGCCGGAACTGCTGGGGAGATACATGAACGCTAAGGGGGAGTTCATCAAGAGCTGGCTACTTAGCGCTGCGGCAAAACGGATGGCGAATGCGCTGAAGAAATACGTGAACGTGATGAAGCGGGGTGAGCCCCCAACGGAACGGCGAGAAGAAAGCAAATGGCTCAATCCTGATATACCAGACCTGTAACGACTTCAGCTAAAAAATTACCGACACTTTTCCATAAGTGCGGAGCATATATGTAACTGACGAGGAGGGAGAAGAGTGCATGAGAGTATCGTTAGATAAAAAAACGAAACAGGCATTTAAAGACGAATTTTTTTATCACGCAGGGATGAAATTTGGGTTGTCAGATGGAATGAGTGCATTTGAAAGGGCTCTGCGGCTTGTAATACTCACTGCTTATCTCATAATTTTTTATTTTACATACCATCATTCTGAAGCACTCTATAACTTATTATTCCTCTGTGGTTGTATTTATATGAATAATATGGCTATGGATGGGAGCAGAGGATTTTATCATCGTCGTCGTGAATTGGACGGAAAGCATAGCGGCTTTAGAGCGGTAGAAGACTTCACATTTCTTCAAAAATTTTTGGCTTATCTCGTTGCTGCTTTTATATTAACGAGTATTTTCGTTACCGGTATGTGTGCCATTACGAGAAGCTTCAGCGTAAATTATACGTCCGTGGGGCTGGCGATAGCAATACCTTTGCTTTATAATTTAGTGTGGGCTGATTCATCTTCAAAATGATATATTTATGTTTAAGTAATGCTGATGATGACACTCGAGCGTTATGCCCGTTACAGGGAATATTTGCATTCCGAAGAAGGCTTTGGCATAGACAGGGAAGTGCCGAGATGTATTTCTGCCTGTCCCGCAGGTTGTGACGTTCAGGGGTATGTCAAACTGATTGAAGGGGGGAGGTATGAGGAGGCGTACTCGCTAATAAAAGAGAAAATACCTTTTCCTGCTTCCATTGGACGAATCTGTCATCATCCCTGTGAGGATAATTGCAAGCGGGCGTTTTTTGATGAGCCTGTTGCTATCGCCGCTTTAAAACGATTCGTTGGCGACCATGCCTCAGAAAAGGTAAGCGTAGAGGCGACTTTGATAGGGAAGCGAGAAGCGAAAGGTAAAAAAATTGCGATTATTGGTGCGGGTCCGGCGGGACTGACAGCGGCGTATCGGTTGGCGAGGAACGGATATGCGGTGAAAGTATTTGATAAATTGCCGGTGGAGGGGGGGATGCTTTTCGCTGGTATTCCAGCTTATAGACTGCCAAAAGAAGTATTAAAAAGCGAGATTGACGATGTTAAGGGAACGGGAATAGCGATAGAGTCCGGGGTGGAAATAAATAAGAATAAATTTGAGGAGCTTCGCAATGAGTACGATGCAGTTTTTATTGCCGTTGGTGCGCACGTGAGCAGGAAACTTGGAGTAGAGGGTGAGGATTTGGACGGTGTGGTACACGGTATTGATTTTCTACGCGATTTTAACCTCGGGCATAATCGTGAGGAAGCAGCAGGAAAGAAAGTGGCGGTCGTGGGTGGTGGAAACGTAGCGATAGACGCTGCGAGATGTGCGATTCGACAGGGTTCTGACGTTACGGTTGTTTATAGAAGGTCGAGAGAAGAGATGCCGGCGAGGGCGGAAGAGATAAAAGAGGCAGAGGAAGAGGGCGTGAAATTTATGTTCTTAGCCAATCCAACGCGGATTTTGGGTGCTGGTAAGGTAGAGAAAATGGAACTTATCCAGATGGAGTTAGGACCGCCGGACGAATCCGGGAGGAAGCGTCCAGTCCCCATCGAAGGTTCCGAGTTCTTGATAGACGTGGACGTGGTGATACCTGCGATAGGTCAGGCATCAGATTTGCGATTTCTTGAAGGCAGTGGGGTTGAGACGATAAAAGGGAGGGCGATAAAAGCAGATGAGTTTGGTATTACCACGGAGGAAGGGATATTTGCGGGTGGCGATTGCGTTCGTGGTGCGGCATTTGCCGTTGATGCCATTGCAGATGGTAACGAAGCTGTGGAATCCATTGACAGGTTCTTAAGGTGCGTGGATTTAAAAGAAGGCAGGATTTTAATAAAAATTTCAGGAGAGTTGCCGGAAGAGGAAGAATACATAAAGGAAGAGTTAGCGGCTGATGAAGAGAAAGGAATTTTAAGCAAGAAAAGAAGAAAAGAGCCGGCAAGAATTGGAATGGAAGAGAGCGGAAAGAGTTTCGAGGAGATAAACCTCGGGTTCTCAGAAGACGCTGCGGTTGACGAAACGGAAAGATGTATCAAATGTAGAAGCTGTCTTTTAACGTTTCCAGCGGTGACAGTGGAGCCTGAAGAAGAACGTGAGGAAATAGATGCATACGGATTTATGGATGGGTTGACTTACGCTACGGGCGTGAATAAATGCGCGGAATGCGGGGAGTGCACGGCTTCATGTCCCGTAACGGCAATAGACCCTGGCTTCTCACCAAGACGGCTTTCTGGTAAAGCATTGATGGAGGATGCAGAGAAGTTGGCGTTAAGCGAGGAAATATGGTTGTGCACGACATGCGGTATATGCAATGCGATTTGTCCTTATGGCGTGGATTTTCTGCGGTTCATCCAGGGTGTGAGAAGCATAGCGTTAAGTAAAAACAGCGTGCCGCACTTTTTTGCGGGAGGGCTATTAGCTACTGAAGAAATAGGTGCTGATGCCTGTGATAGGCTGAGGTGGCTGTTCGAGGGCGAGGGAGGCGAGGCGGAACTGAAAGTCTCGGATAAGGGTGACGTTTACTATTTCTCGGGTTGTCTTTCTTATCTCGATAGCGTGTATGGCGACAGGAAAAATTTGAAGTTGCTTGAAATAGCAAGGAGTGCGGTGAAGATACTCAATTCTATTGCGATTGTTCCAGCGGTGAGCAAAGAGGAGAAATGCTGCGGTCATGATTTATTATGGGCGGGAGATGAGAAGCGATTCAAAACGTTGATGAAGGCGAATATATCGGTGATAAGGGAAAGTGGAGCGAAAACGGTTGTTTTTTCATGTGCAGAATGTCTCAGAACTTTTGATATGGACTATCGGCGATTTTCAGGCGATTTGGGATTTGAAGTCATGCACGTCTCGGAATTCTTAAAAGATAAAGAATTGAAATTTGTTAACGGGGAAGAGGAGATTATTACTTATCATGACGCATGCAGGTTAAGGCATTTGGGTAGTTACGATGCCCCAAGAGCGGTTTTGAAGAGGATTCCAGGCGTTAAAATAAAGGAGATGACGCATAATAAGGAACGAGCAACGTGCTGTGGCGTAAGTGCTTTGTTGACCTGTGGTCCGGTAGCGAGACGGATGCAAATTGAACGGTTAATCGAGGCTGAGCAGACTAAAGCTTCTAAACTGGTGGTGGCGTGTCCAAAATGCTGGATACATCTCGACTGCGCCTATGATTCAAATCCTGAACTTGGAATGGGTAAAGATAAAATAGAAATACAGATGGAGGATTTGACGATGACGGTTGCTTCCCGGTTGGATTTGAAGTTCCAGAAAGTTTGATCAAAAACGCTTTGCAGCTTTGCAACTCCGCAGCAGGGATGGAGAGTGGTGGAGAAGTATATATCTGGGCAGAAGAGGTATTGTTATAAAACGGATACCATACCGGTTGTTGTAGTAGAGAAGGAAAAAGCACTCAAAATCGGATATATGACGCTTTACGTTAAGCTTTTTATGGCTTCTCAAAAATGAGATGCCGAAAAAAACGAAAATCATTTTATGTCCTATGACAAACAGATAAATAGTCAGTGAGCTACGGAGTTCCGTACTTGAGAGTGGGGTTTAAGTACAGGCCTTGTACTTAAGTACGGGGTATAGTGACTTTAAATATGCCAAAGCAAATTGAAACGACGCCAAAAAAGAGAGAGATGAATAATAAGGAGATGATACATAATATCCTCTTAATACTATTAGCCGGTCTTCTTTTGAGTGCAACTATAGGTT
>Ga0209986_10004587_pt1 | contig 11667 bp, 11 predicted proteins | sample BlataG_FD_183168 | JGI IMG/M metagenome (GOLD analysis project Ga0209986, IMG submission 183168) | Deep subsurface microbial communities from Black Sea to uncover new lineages of life (NeLLi) - Black_00105 metaG (SPAdes) (version 2) | ecosystem: Environmental > Aquatic > Marine > Oceanic >...
TCCATATCCCACTAATGTAATTCGTAATGCGTTTCCATTTTCGTTGACTATATATGACCAAGAATTATAACTAACCAATGGCCTTAATGTTTTCTTCATTATACCCCCCAAGGTGGACATTTACTAACAACCTGATGTATCCTCTGGCGGGATAAGCCGTATAAATTGCCGACTTCCTGAAAAGTCCAGCCCTGAACCTCATATAATCGCCACATAACAGCCTGTCTTACAAGGCGATAGGCTTTACATCTCTCTCTTAATCTTGATATAACTTCTTGATGGTTGTTCATTGTTCTCCTTTAAGCGTTTAATCCTCCCCTGTTGGATTCTTAGTCTGTTCAAATGACCACTCCATCAAATCCATTAAGGAGGTTTTTGAGGGTAATCCTTGGGTATGTGTAATGAAGTCTGCTACAAGCTCATCTAGTCTTTCATGCAGTTCCTTGTGTCTTTTTATGTGTTCATCTCTATTCATTTTATCCCCCATTCCTTGAGCTTGGCTTGCCAATAATCCCAAGTAATACAAAGCCATCCATCCTTACCCTCTGTCAATAGTTTATACTACCCCCTTTTCTGTGTCAAACTCGCTAAAAGTTATCCAGAGAAGCTGAGGGATATGGTTGCCTCTTGTGAAGTCCCCTAGTTAGCCTTGCGAAGTTAACCTTGAAGGCATAAAAAAAGTCGCCCTGGGGATTAACCCAGGGTAAAAAATACTGCAACCGCAGTAAATAGCACTACAATGAACGAAAGATAAAATCCCTTGAAAAACAAATCCAAAGATTAAAGGCAACAAATTCCATAGCTAATGTTTGATTTAAGACTTCCCAGTCTCCTGAATTTCATCACTACCTCTCATTATGCGCCATGCGTTACTAGCTATAAGTCGGCGAAATTGGTTTTCGCTTAAAATGATAGTAGTTTCAGGATTACCAATTATGTAAGACCTGCCTCTCTGCTGCACCCATGCGTTAAAACCTAAATCTACTTTTATTTCGTTTGGCATCTTTACCTCTCTTCGAAATGATAAAATATCGTAGAAAAATGAGGGGGAAATAGGCCAATGAGTATAAAGAGGCAAGCGGGTGTCGTCAATGCCCTCTCAGTAGCCTCTCAGGGGCGTATCAGGTTAAACAGCCACTCCCTTTACATGGGATATACTTGCCACTGCTACTCCGTTCACATGGGATATAGAGGCAGCAGCAACTCCTAGAACATGAGAGATATTTGACCAACCTTCTTCTGTTTCCTCACTTCCAAAAGCAAAGGATGGTTCTGTGGCTGCCCACTTACGAATAATAAAATCATCTATCCAAGTGTCCGCACCAACCGAGTTTAGTCCATCAAGACGAATCAGATTTTCGTAAGCAAGAGCTCGCATAACTGCATCAGCTTGTATCTCCGCCCCTTGATGCCAGATATCAAAGTTCTGGTTAGTAACAAAATCTATGTCATTTATCTCATATAATTCCCATGTGTCAGCAGTTGCATCCGCACCCGTATCGTGTGCTTCCGTATCATAATAATAAATATTCTCATTCTCAGCTGCGTAAGCTTGTAACAGATTACTTGCATCACCGTGATAAATAGTCATCTTGCTAGCATCTTCTTTATAGACCCTAAATCTAATAGCATAACCACTCCCTGCTGTTTGAGCTATTGAAGCTTGTGGTGAGGTTGCTGCCCCCACCAATTTCATGCTCCGAGTTCCACCATAGGCTTGTCCTGTTGAGATTTCAACAGTTCCAGATGCCTCTGTCCAACTTCCACCTATCTCATCAGTATCATTACCTCGCTCAAAGTCATCACCTTTTATGAAGGCATCTGCAATACTACTTACAGCAGTTTCAGTGCCACCATAATACATATATAATGTACTATCAGGTGTGGCATTGTTCTCTACCCAGACATCAGCCAATTTAGTCCCGCCACTATCAGCTATCGAATCTATCCAGTAATCTATTAGAGTCGAGCCGTCAGCAGCGGTAAAGCGAAGGTCGTCAAAATCATCGGCAATATTCCCGCCACAGTCTACATCTTCGCCTACCGCATCGGATGTCTTGCCTATAAGAACTTCTGTCGTGTGGCCTGCAAGAGCATTTGTTACTGTTATTTCTTTACGATATGTCCAATTAGTAAGCCAAGCCATATCATCTCCTTATGCGAGTGTCAACCAGTCATTCTCAGGATTGAAGAACAAATCTTCAGCGGTGTTCCCGTAGCCGACTATCCTGACTATATCCGAAGAACCCGAAGGTGCAGCTACTTGAACATCTCCTGCCGTTGTTCCCAAGTAGACAGGTGCACCCACTGTTAGGGCAGGGAGCGTTGCCGATCTTATCTTGCCGTATAATAGAATCAGCGTGGCATCGCCATCACTGGCAGCGGTTTTGACGCACATTCCTAGCTTGAAGTTGTGTCCTGTAGCACCATCATCAGAACTCGCAAGTTCCCATCTAGTATCTGCCGTTTGGAGATAGACTATATCCCCGATAGCCAATGTTGCTCCTGCTACGCCATATTCTATTATTCCTGAGAAATGAGCATCGGCACTCAGAACAGTATCTAGCTGGATGCAGGTATCCTCCGCAAGAAGCATATGATTCGTGGCTGATACGTTTAGGATACCACTAGAGGCTATGGTCATGTCAGTGGCATCCCCTGAGATTTTCTCCCCGTCATCACCAAAGGTTACTCCGACATTTGCGGGGATATTCACATTAGTCGTAGCTGTCAGGTCTATGTCGCCACCTGAGTTAATGGTCATGTCGGTGTCATCACTTTCAATCTTCTCACCACCGTCCCCAAAATGTAAGCCTATGTCTACAGGTATAACCACATCAGAGGTGGCTGTCAGTAAAAGCTCGCCGCCTGAATTGATTGTTAGATTTGAATTATCAGACTCCAACTTCTCTGCCCCATCCCCCAAGTGTAGTCCTATATTCACAGGGATAACTACATCACTAGTTGCTGAAAGGAGTAACTCACCCCCGCTAGCGATAGTTAAGTCAGAGTTATCGCTTTCAATCTTTTCTGCCCCGTCTCCTAGCACTACTCCTATGTTTACAGGCACGACAACATCTGCCGCAGCGGTCAAATTAATATTGTTGCCAGCAATAGTAAGGTCTGTTCCATTCCCTTCTATCTTTTCTCCGTCATCTCCGAAAGTCAGACCTATATCAGCACCTATGTTAATATCGCCCGTAGCACCAACTGTGATGTTCAAATCCGTGCCGTCAGACTCTATCTTTTCGGTGCCAGCAAATTCTAGTCCGACATTAACTGGTATGTTAACATCGTTAGTAGCAGTTAGGGCTATATCTCCCCCAGAGCTTATAGTTAAATCTGTATTATTGCTTTCAAGTTTCTCTGCACCATCCCCAAGATGAAGTCCTATATTAACGGGGATAACGACATCCGAGGCTGCTGTTAGGTTTAGCTCGCCGCCTGAAGTGATAGTAAAATCGGTGTTATCAGTTTCTATGTGTTCTCCACCATCACCAAAAGCCAACCCTATATTAACAGGGATATTCACATCACCTGCGGCAGCAGGGGTTAGCGAAATATCTCCTGCTCCTGTAGTGATTGTAAGCTCTGCATCATTGGTGATTGTGTCAGCGGTTAGAACTAAACCATCAACGGTAAAGTCGGTGCTTGCATCAATCTCAGTTCCTATAAGGGGAGCCGTGGCCTGTATAGAGGTTGAGTCATTAAACTTCAACATATCTGTGTCAGTAGATGGGCCAATCCAAAGGTCATCATCATGGGGAGCAATATCAAAACTTGCAATAGTTGCATCTGAATCGCCTTCTACATGAAGTTGTATCTTCCCACCAGCATCAGCATCCGCATTGAGAACCAATATGCCCTCATCAGTATCAACTGTACCAATAGTCAGGGTTTGCCCAGCGAATGTAAGATCGCCATCTCCCTCTATAGTGCCATCTCCTGTCCAAACACCAACCTGGTCATTAGCAGGAGTGCCTACCTTAGATACATCACCAGTACCAGCCGCCCCCCAGGAAATATCCGTGCCATCTGTGGTCAGCACCTCTCCGTTATTACCAACAACCAACTCATCCCATTTAGGGGTAGCATTACCAATGATAATAGAACCTCTGGTTACAGCATCGGCAACAGAATCATTATGTGTTGAGCCATCAAGAATAGCGTGGGCACCACCTGCAACACCTAGTTGAACATCAGTGCCAGCATCATCGGTAAAGTAAAGCTCATTTGGTGTTGCTGTATTCACCCAAATCTGCCCCTTGCCTTCAACATCAGCCTCAGCGTCAGCCTGTTCTGTAAGGAATATAACTCCACCGTTGGTTATATCCTGACCATTTATGTCAAAGGCAGCCGTGGCTTCCCCACTTAAGTCGTCTAGAGTTTCGGCATAAGACCTACCCTCAATCGTATCAGCATCAGTGAACTTGGCGAAGTCGTTATCTACAGGTGTTCCACTTGTATCAATCCGTCCTTTTGCATAACTAAGTGAAGTCCATGCTGTAGAACCATCACCGAATTTGAACTTAAGGGTATCTGTTTCTTCGCCTATCTCCCCAGCTAATAAAGTGGGGTCATTGGATGTCCAATTAGCTGCTGTATCCCTTCTATGTTGTACTGAAATTCCCATAATTTTCCTCCTAGTAACGCTGTGTTGAAGTTCCTAAATCGTACGATATTCTTGCATCGTATGTTAATTCCTCTGATACTACACCTGCATCCCAAATAAACCCGCCATGTGCCGTCAATAAATTCTCATGGTCATAAGCCCAATTAGAGCTTATAGGTTGATTGAGTTCTCCATTTATAGGCGTATCATCAATCCCTGGCTTTACATATATTGTGCCTGTTCCTGAATTGTTGTAAGCTCCAGTGCCAAAGCCATCATCGGTGAGGTCGTTATAAAGCAATGTATTGCTCGTGCAGCCACTACCCACGTTAATCCCGTATCGTGGCTTTTTGGCTAATGCACCAGCACGGCAGACATTATCTTTAAGAAGATTGTAGTCTGAACTATTTTCTACGGTAATATCATCATAAGCATTATTAGTTGTCTGAGAGTTCGCCACAAGGGTATTAGCGATTATGCTACAGTAGCTACACCCGTAAACATGAATGCCCTGCTTGCCATTACCTTGACCCTGATTCCCATGTATGGAAGTATAGCCACTACTTCCAGCTATGTAGATACCAGCTTCAGTATTTCCCTGACAGATATTGTCGGCAATAGCATTATTTACAGAATCAGTGGTTACTCTAATGCCATTTCTGCCATTGCCCTGACACACATTGTCTGTAATTGTGCTGTGGCTTGTCTCATCAATATAAATACCATTAGTGGTATTGCCTACGCTAATATTGCCACTAATTGTATTTTTACTTGATCCGCTATAAGTAGCGATACCTGAGAGTGTATTGCCCTTACACAGATTGCCCGTAATCCTGTTGAAATCAGAATAGTATAATTCTATGCCCCCCTCTCCATTGTCTAATACCCAGCAATTTCTAATTTCGCTCTCATCAACATAAGACCATTTGATTCCAATATCGTTAGTTGCACTTCCAGCATTTCCATCAACACAGAAATCAGCAAGTAGAATCCCAGTTAATTCACTACCACTGCTACCAGTAAAGCTTATAATATCAAGGTCTGCCGTTGTAGTGGTCAGGATGGTGTTTTTGCCATTTCCCCTGAGTGTGATATTGCTAATATTTCTCCCCACACTAGCTTCGCAGTTATAAGTGCCATCAAGAAGTTTGACCTCTCCACCAGTAGCAGGAAGGGCATCTAAGGCTGCCTGAATCTTTAAGTGGTCATTCGTGCCAGTACAAAACTGGTCAGCCTGTGTTGTAATCTCAGAATTACTAGCCGCTATCACATAAGCAGCAGGTCTAACTATATTTACGCCTTCAATAGAGGCAACACCCGCACTTTCTCTTGCTATTGTAGTATCTGTAGGGTCGTCTAATTCTATTCCAGCAAACTGAGGGTTATCATCAGCACCTAATCCGAAAGCGGTTCTTGCACCTTCAACAGTAGAGGCTCCTGTTCCACCTTCACTTATACCTACAACAATAGAGAAAAGTAACTCTGATTTGCCAGTTGAGGCAGAACCACCCCAGTTGATATGAAAGGTAATGCCTGTATTATTGGGTAGGTCAGAAAATGTAGCCTGACCACTTGAGTCTAAGGTTTCTGTCTCAACAAGTGCTCCAGTATCATCTCTGTATGCCTCAACTCTTGCTCCTTTAGGAATTCTTCCCTTTTCATCATACACAGGAGGAATGGTATAAGGTTCCCGTGTGCCACAGGTAAAACATAATGTAGTTCCCCAAGCACTTTCTTCTTCTGCATTTTTAATCTGGGCTGCAAATGCGTAAGTTGCATCTTCAGTTAAACTACTTAAATCCTCGTAGAATGTACCACCTGTCTCCTCGCTCCCAGTCCATGACGTAGTAGTATAAGAAGCACCCACTTCAACTTTCCTGTATCTAAACCTGTATTCACAGGCACCACCACCATCATCTGTTACTGTGCCATTTATTCTAGCCGATGTCGTGCTAATATTTGTTGCTCGCCCAGTTGAAACCTCTGGCGTGGTGTAGTATGTGATAATTAATTGAGGAGCATATCCTTCGGTTGTATGGTTGTGCCTTGCAAAATATGTGCCAGCAAACTTACCATAATGTCCACTATGCCAACTAGCTTCCCAAGCAGGAGCCGAGATAGCAACATCGTAATTCGCATTTTTAACGGAAAAGAAAGTTATATCACCCTTACTAATTCCAGCCAATCCATCTTCATTTAAGTCAAAAGTTACCCACTCTCCAGATGCAGGCCAATTAGCATAAGTGATAGTTGTGCTAAATTCCGTACTTTGAGTTTGTGAATAATCACCAGCTACCAATGCCTCTGAGGATTCTGGCGTAGCACCATATATATTAGTTGTTGGTGTAAGAGGTGTGTCAAAGTTATCACCCTTACCCAAGCTACGCAATTTAACTTGAGCTTCAGTTATGGTAGCACCTGCTGGAATATCCGATGTATCAAAGCCAACAATACCTCTAATAATAGAGTTCCAATAATCCTCTACTTCTGTTGCACAATATATATAAGCATAATTATAATAATCGGTATCCCCATCATAAATACCAGTGCCAGCTCCAACTACTAAGTCAACCCAAGGTTCGCCTGAAGTTGCACCTGTTCCAAGAGAGCGTCTTACACCAGCACCTATATCACTGGTTATTGTCGTTTCCATATATTAACCCTTTAATATTTCCTGTCCTTCTAAAGCCATACGCATAGTCCTGTCTATCTTAGTCCCGATTAAATCGGGTTCCCATAAATCTATTACAATATATCCTTGATTCATTAGCTGTTCTTTAGTGTATTCGTCTCTCGCTTTAGCTGTGATTCCTGAGTGCCAATAAGAACCCATTACTCTTAAAATTAGGTTCTTAGCGGGAATCAAGAAGTCCACAACTGCACTCCCTACCTCTCTGGCTGGAGCAAGCATAGTCCGTTCTGTCTCAAACGAGATGTCATTCTTAACTAACCAGTCCCAGACTTTTCGTTCCAAAGAGGATAAAAAGTTATACTCGCTCTGATTCTTCATCTCCTGATAAGCTCTTTTACTGTAACTTGTAAAGTTCCCATTATACGGAGCATACCCCACTCAATATTCTCGGCTATGTTATCAATCTTTACATGGTAAGAATCGCCATGAGTAGAGTCCCCCGAAGGATAGAATTTAAGAAGTGTGTTTTTCTCCTGTGAGGTATGGAGATTGTTTACAATCGTTTTTGAGTTGTGCCGTGCAACCTTGACATTAAATGTCCAGCCCCTTAGTCTTTTAGTTCCTATGTCATAGTCTAATTCTAAAGACCTTAATACAGGCGTGGTGGTTGCACTATTAGTAGCTCCTGTCACAGCTAGTTGTATAGCGTAAACTTCCTCTCCTTCATCATCATCGCCAAACAATAAAGCTGTTGGATTTGGTGAGGTTGTGAATGTTCCCAGTTCTGTCCAGTTTGAGCCTACAGCCGTAAGCGTGTTAGCGTTAGTGCGATACTCAATAGTAAACTTCTTATTATCGTCACAAGCAGCAGTAGCACCAGCTACCGCCATAACAGTCTTTGGGAAAGCCTCTAGTGGTCTAAAAATAGGGTAAATCAATCTGCCTGAAGCCAAAACAAACTCATAGCTATCAATCTCGGTGACATCTGCGTTGTAGTCTGGCATCATGCAGTATTTAACATCCGTTCCTTCACCCCACCATAGTCTACCATTCGTGTATGTAGTCATGTGTGATGGGGAATAATGAACGCAGGCTATTGCGTTATCAACAGCCGAAGTCGTGTAAATTTGCTGATTGCCTCCGACAGTACCGTGCCTCTTGAAGATTGAACTCTTGTTAGCAGTTCCTCCATTAACACAGAAAACCATCCAACTTCCATCGCCAGCAGGACACATATCATAAACTAATCCCTGATAGGTTTTAGGTAGCCCGTCTTCCTGGTCTGTTCCAACATCCGTAACTATCTTGCCAGCGATTTTCTTAATCCCTGCACCTGTAGAACACCATATATAAGAGTTCCAGAACATAGCAGCTTTACCTGCATAAGTATGTCCTGTTAGTCTCAGGTAGGGATAAGCCTGCTGTACCCAAAAGTCAAACGTAAACAAGCCCTCGCTTGTGTTAATGCAAAGTAATGGTTCATCGTTCTCTTGCGACCTAGCCGTGAAAAGCCCATGAATTGTTCCTAAGTAAACTCCTCCGACAGTACAGGTTGACACTGTTCCATCTATGTCCCTTGCAGGGGAGTAATAAATCGTATTCCCAGCCCAGCCACATAACCTGTTATCAAAGTATGTTAAGTATCCCATGTAGCCAGTTAAGGTAGTCCACGAACCTGATGCTCCAGTAGTGCTTTTTATAGCTGCCGTAGCAGAGCTAACCACAAGGTATGTGTCAGTATCATCTGTTACCACGATAGCATCTATGGGAGAGGCAAGACTTGTATCCACGCTATCCCAATCTGAATCGGTTGTATTCCACTTGGAAATCTGGCTATTTCCAATGGCATAAGTCCCACTGTCAAAGTCAATTATTTTAACGGGTGCTACACCAAAAGCTCCTGCTCCAGTTCCCGCAGTGTTTATTTTCGGGCCTTGAATGATACCGCCATGATGGGTAGCATCTAAACTCTCAGACCAGTAACATTCTTCTGTTCCCTCGCCAGTATCATACTTGTGCCCTATTCCACCACGTAGACCTTTGTATGCTTTTGCAGAACCTTCTGTAAATGAGGCGTACCCTGGTAAGCCCGTATCAAAGCGGACAGCTCTAGGGTTTATATTTCGTCTCTGTATCGTGCCGTCTTTTACGGTATAGTATTTACTGTCTAATAATACTTGTCCCATTATTCAATCACATTTTTACTATTTGCGTAGGGATGTGTCGGAGGTCGTGCCATTACTCTATCTCTAGTTCTTAGGCACTGGTTAAACTTCGCTGTTAAATTATTAGACTCTATCTTAGAGAAAGGTAAAAAGGTAGCAGCTACTTCTATCAATTCGTGTGGGGGTAAGAAGATATTATCCGTGTCTGAATCAACAGCAGCCTGACTACCCTGATATTCCAATTTAATTCTTAAATCCTCTACTACGTTATAATGATTTTCGTCAAACTTTATCTTTGGAGCGTAGGCTTTGAGTATCGTGTAATCTCTGGGGTCAACTATGTTTTCTATCGGGAACTTGCCATCCCCTGCGGTTTCATAATCAACAGCAGTTATCGTGCTACAGGTTTCATCGGCTCCCTCTGCATCTTCTCCAACTACAAATGTTCCGTCAACTTCTCTTACTCGGATATAAGTATCCCCTGAATAAGACAAAAGCCCTGTAGCCCCTGAAGTGCTACCTGTTACCGTCTCCCCTAAAGTCAACGCATCTGATACTGTGCCTGTTAATTTCACTCCGCTTACGGAGTCCTCAGTTGTTACCCTCCAGATATATAAAGCGTCAGTCGGGAGTGCGTATTCATAAGTTGGAATATAACTCCCCGTAACATCGTTTCGCTCTGTTCTAGTCAATGTAATAGTGGTTGAATCAGCGAAGTCAACAAGGTATTTCTTAGCATATAAGGAAATCGCCTGATTGATAGCATCTCTTAGTTCAGAAACATAGAATAACCAGTGTAGTTCTAATAGCGAACTGGTACCATAGGACGAGGTGGCATCAGGCGTAACAGTTATCACATAAGAGGCAAAGTCGCTTGCCAATCTTGTAAGTCCGATGTTCGTTCCCGAATAGCAATAAACCTCGTATTGATGCTCGTTAAAGTAATCAGCAGCTTTGCCATAGAACTGAGGCGGGTCAGTCGTGGCTATAGTAGCCGTAGACGCAGCCCCAGCCGATACTGTGCATAGAACGCAGTCGTCAAACATCCTTGATAGGCTCTGTCTTATAGTTTTCTCATACTCGCTATATAATGCCATCTCTTACTCCTGTTTATCCTCAAGTTCGGGTAATAATTGCTCTAAAGCCCACGCTGCCCCCAGATTAGCCTTTGAGTCATCATTTAATCGTTGTGCAGCCTCTTTATATTCCTGTATTTTCTTCCCTAGTAATTCTTTGGTAATCATAATCTCCTAACTAGCATCATCCGCAACCAATAAGTATTTGGTCACACCGCCTATACTGATTTTGAGTGTAGCATCACCTGTGGCAGAACTAGCATCGGTGTCATAGAGATGCCCTGAATCAGCAGTTAAGCCGTCTAGTTTGAACAAGAACCCATTGTCATCAAGGTCGCCATCATCATCGCCTGATTGGTTCATATATATAAAGCCAGCCTGACAGCCAGTTCCGTTTGTGGTAAGTGAACTGCCTCCAGATACATATTCTAGTTCAAGGGCATAGTAATGCCCGCCCTTACTGGTAATATCTGTATTCGGCATATTTAGCTCTGCGCAAAGGGCTGTCGCTAGTCCAGCACAACTCCCAGCACTCCCAAATTCAGCCTGGGATTTCAACCCCATGAAGTTAGAACCTAATGCTACATTCGTATAAGCGTGAAACCTCGACCTTCCTCCATATCCCCCTGCTCCTGTCATAACAGACTTTACGTAGAAGGGTTCGGCATTGGTGGAAGTGGCGTTACTGGAAGTAGCATAAACCTCTACTATAGGAGAACCAGCTGCGTATGACTTAGGCGAGCCTGAAGTCCCCATATCAAAGGTTGAAGCAAGAAGGGCTGTAGCCGTAATGGTTGCCCCAGTTACACTTGTAAGGGAAGGCGTGGCTGTCCACGCAGGAACACCGCCTGATATAGTTAATAGATTATTAGTAGAGCCAATAGCAAGCCGTGATAGTTGTGTTGCCGAACTAGCATACAATATATCACCAGTAGCCTGATTGTTAAAGACGTGTGCCCCTATAGCCTCCCATTCGGACTGGGTTAATTCCGTTCCTACGCTTCCATGCTTTAATTCATTGGTCATGTTATCTCCTATGATGGGTCTTTATGTGTTCTACCCGCAGCCGTGCTTACTGTTTTAGTCGAAGGGGTTGCGGAAAACGCAAACGGGAACTTATAGGGGAATGAGTGAGTTCCTCTTATTCTTCGTTTTGCCATATTTATCTCCTCTTTTTAGATG